>Ga0105248_10004467_pt1 | contig 15478 bp, 14 predicted proteins | sample KBSS34metaG_FD_81524 | JGI IMG/M metagenome (GOLD analysis project Ga0105248, IMG submission 81524) | Switchgrass rhizosphere microbial communities from Kellogg Biological Station, Michigan, USA - KBS S3-4 metaG | ecosystem: Host-associated > Plants > Roots > Rhizosphere > Soil | place...
TCAAAGCACGAGTAGCCACGCTCAAGATCGTCTTCGGCCTGGTGATTGTCCTGCTCGGAGCGGAAATGATCTACAGCGGCATAACAGGGAGAATCTAGATGAGAGCAATCACTGACAAACAGATGGAGGCTTCGATCGGCAGGATGCTGCGCGTTGGAGTTACCATCTCTGCTGCAATTGTGCTTCTCGGCGGCATACTCTACCTGCGGCAGCCCTCGACCGAGGCTTCTGACTATTCCCACTTTATTGCGCAGCGAGAGGGGCTGCCAAACATAGTCGGAGTCCTGCAAGGGGCTGCCCATCTGAACGCGGGAAGCATTATTCAACTGGGGATACTGCTTCTCATCGCAACGCCGATAACCCGTGTCGTCTTTTGTATCGCTGGCTTTGCGCACCAGAGGGACCGCCTTTACGTACTTATCAGCTCATCTGTACTCGTGATCTTGATATACAGCCTGCTTCAGGGAGGGCGATAATGCCCATCATCGGTAAGCATCCATCGATCCAACTAGACACTGTGGTCTTTGCCACCGACTTCTCGCCGGCATCACAGAATGCGGGTCTCTATGCTTCGGCCATCTCGGTACATTTCCAAACCGACCTCGTCGTTGCACACGCCTTTACACTGTTGCAGCCAGCACTTGAAGTTGAAGTCGGCATGTCGAAACCTAGCCAGCAACGCCTTGATCTCAATCATGCGCTGTCCTTGACTGCTGAGATACTCCGTGCAGGTCGGGGGGCGACTGAACCCATCCTGCTGGAAGGCGACCCCTCCTTGATGGTTCCGAAATTCTCGCAATGCAGAAGCAGTTCCCTGATGGTGTTGGGAACCCACGGAGGGGGCGCGATAGACCGCTTTGTCCTGGGTTCAACCGCCGAAGGCATTCTCCGCCATTCGAGTGGCCCTGCGATAACCATCGGCCCAAGAGTGAATATCCTCAAGGCTGGCGCATTGAGGATAAAGCGAATCCTATACGCTACGGACTGCACCTCTGAAGCAGCACACGCCGCACCCGTTGCCGTCGCACTAGCCGACGCATTCTCTGCAGAACTCGATGTGCTTAATGTCGTGTCGTCCCGCGATATAAACCATCCCGAACAACTGCATCAGCTTCAGCAGCATTTCTATGGGGCAGTCGAAGCCGCTGTACCCCGCCATGCAGAGCAAATCTGCAAACCTCATACATTTGTCAGCGTAGGGCAACCAGATACTGAGATTCTGAAGCATGTTGATGAGCGTGAGATTGATCTCTTGATACTAGGACTACGAAGGAATACGCATCTTGGAATGCAAAATAGGACTTCTGGTGTTTTTCCCATCATCGTGAAAGCCAGATGCCCAGTTGTGACTGTGGCTTCTGGTTCGACCCATCACCCGTGAGGAGAGCAGTCTGAACTGGATAGCTTTTGCGATCTACCGGTAGCCGCTCGGGTGAAGCGCTAAGACTTCTGATGGTTCATAAGGTTCAGTCGAATAAATCTAAAGTCTTTTGTGTTCTTGAAAATGGCATAAATTGAAGTGCGAATTGCTTTAATTCGATGTAGCCTTTCAGATGTTTCTTGGGTGAGTGTCCAATGACCTCTCTAGTGATGATGATCACAACCATTCTGATGCCGAATCGAAGACGGTTCGCGATCCTCGTCCTTGGAATAGCAGTGTTTTCCTTGGGATTAAGTGCAAAGCTGGCTCTTTATCACCAGGAAACGTCCGCATCGAGATGTTCAAACGTCAAGCTGTCTACTGAAGATCGCTCGTCGAAAGCGATACCACCCGGGCTTCAAAGACCTGCGGCTTCACTCCCACTGACCGCACAGAGCGAATACTCCGTTCGACAGTTCCTGCTGCTGAAGGCTCCAAGTTCGCGTCGGAATTGCGAACTAGGTCCATTGCGCGCCGCGTTCTCACAAACTCACCACCCTTCTTTGCACTTGAGGCCACCTCCCCAATCCATTCCTCCGTTAGCCCTAATGCCTAATTTAGAGGTATAGCCACGGGACGAATCGAGTGCTGCTTCGCACACGGTTCATTGAGAAGACCTCGATATTGATCGGGTGTTTTCGGGAGGGACCTATGAACGTCATTGCTGTACTAATTGCGTTCTCCATCTTCACCGCAGTATTCAGTTGCTATTGTGCGGCTACAAACAAGAACGAGGCACAGAACTCGAGGACGAACTTGCGAAAGCCGTCAGAGCGCCCGCATCTTCACTTCGTGGATCACAAGCAGATGGATGAGTTAAACCAATCGCGCCAGCATCCTGTTCTTTTCCGCCTTCAAAGCTCCAACGCTGACGTTTCGCGGCATGACACCTCGCCGAAACATATGGGTATAACGGTCGAAGAGTTCGAGCAGTGTCTTCCGTGGATACCGTACGGAAACAGAATTCTTATTTCGAGCTCAGATGGCTTCAGTCCGCCTCTGATGAAGAGATTGAAGCATCTTCACACAAAGCGTGATCTTTTCCTGGTGAATGAAGACCCCAGTAGCAGTGAGTCGTTCCAAAGGAGGGAAGCATGAGCCTTGAAATCATTTCGCATTCGGAAAATGCGATCTGTGCGAAGGAACGACCTTCCGTACTGTTGGCCGACACAGATTTTGAATTGCTCTCCTACAGAGCGTTGCTCCTGAGCAGATCGCATTACACCGTCGTTACAGCTAGCAATTACCGTGAAGTTTTCGAACTGCGTGGTGAGGCAAGATTTCTCCTTGCTGTGCAGAGTAGCAGCCTGGGAGAGTTGGCACTTCGCGCCGCGGCAGAATTCGTCCGGAGACAGTGGCCTTCGGCCCGTATCCTGATTCTGGGAACTGCAAAGACTATATTGGAAGACTCACTCTATGACGAAGCAGTGGACTGTCGATTTCAACCACAAGAATTCCTCAACGTACTTGAAAGACTCTGCGAAGACGATTGGACATTGAGATCTCGATTCGTTGATTCCCCACACGGAACCGACGCGCACCTTCAGAAGAAGAACACGTCTCGTCACCTCGCTATAGTGGAGAGTGATCCAAGGAAGGTAGCTCACTACAGACGTAGCGAAAATGAGCAAGATGGACCGGACAAGCAGCATAGAACGCAGTAATGATATGTGAGCATATAGCCTTGCTGGGGTCCTTTGAACTCCATCATCACTTCAGCAAGGCTGCGGTAAAACCAACTCAGTTAAAACCTAATAGGTTGCTGCCATTAAGCCATCGGAACCGCTCGCTGCTCCGCCTCAAAGCCCCTCGCCTTCTGGCTTGACGACTGACATGGCATCGAAGCGTCTTTTGCAAAACGGACCGAATGCCATGCCGGATACATCCGCTCATCCGATTCGCGACGCTCTGGCAAAGCTCTGGGCACCTATCCCGTGGCTCCTTGAAGCATCGATTCTGCTACAGGTGGCGTTGCACAAATATCTTGAGGCAGCTGTCATTGCGGGACTCCTCATTTTCAACGCTGCTCTCGCCTATTTTCAAGAGGGACGAGCGCAGGCTACCCTCACCGCCTTGAAGTCGCGACTTGCATTGAATGCTTCCGTGAATCGCGGTGGGGTTTGGAAGATCGCTCCTGCGGCGGGGTTGGTTCGTGGCGACCTGGTGAAGCTGTCGCTTGGCGCAGTTATTCCTGCCAATGTGCATTTGGACGATGGTTCTATCCTCCTGGATCAATCCATTCTCACAGGTGAGTCTCTTCCGATCGAGGCCGGCGCTGGTACAGACGTTTATGCAGGCGCATTGGTGCAGCGCGGAGAAGCAACTGGCGAAGTGATAGCTACCGGAACTCGTACGAAGTTTGGTCGCACCGCAGAACTTGTTCGCACCGCTCACGTAGTCAGTTCGCAACAGAAGGCTGTATTGCGAATTGTACGAAACCTTGCGATCTTCAACAGCTTCGTAATTGCCCTTATCGGGGTCTATGCCTACTTCCACTCAATGCCATGGAGTGAGATTGTCCCGCTCATTCTCACGTCGGTACTCGCATCGATTCCGGTTGCATTGCCAGCCACATTCATCCTGGCCACAGCTCTTGGGGCGCGCGCACTGGCTAAGATCGGCGCACTTCCGACTCGTCTCTCAGCTGTAGACGAAGCGGCATCCTTTGATATTTTGTGCTCGGACAAGACAGGAACTCTGACCCGCAATGAACTCTCTGTAACCAGCGTCCGTCCCATGCCTGGCTTTGAGGAAAATAACATCCTCGGACTGGCGGCTCTCGCAAGCTCTGACGGTGGTCAAGATTCTGTTGACGCAGCGATCCGTTCCGCTGCCGTTCAGAAGCCAGCGTCGGACATGCCCACGTTGAAGTCATTTGTGCCATTCGACCCCGCCAAGAAGACATCTGAAGCATCGGTCACAGATTCAAAGGGGAACGCCCAGCAAATCATTAACGGGGCATTCTCGGCAGTGAGTAGCATCGCGGCTCCTTCGCCTGCCTCGGCCGAAATCGCGCATGAACTCGAAATGAAGGGTTCTAGGGTGTTGGCGGTCGCATCGGGTTCTCCCGATGGGATTCAACTCATCGGCTTCATTGCACTCAGCGACCCGAATCGACATGACATGAATGCCTTACACCCGAGTCAGAGCGACGAACGGCTACTCAATGCCCGTCAAGTTGCCGACAAACTCGGCGTTTCCGAACGCTGGGTCCGAGATCACACTACTCGTCGCTCTCCCAAAATCCGCGCCATCAAACTCGGTCCGCTTGTTCGCTACAGGCGAGCGGATGTAGAGGTCTTCATGGCATCTCTCGATACCTTCAGCTCTTCCCGACAGTCCCGATTTGGTGTATGAAAGAAGTGTTCTCCACGATCAGGGATCGATGCCGGGCTAAAGGAGAACAGCCATGGCAATGAAGTATCAGAAGGGCACCGTTTACCCGCGAGGGCAGAAGGTGAAGATGTGGTACGGCAAGTACACCGTTTACTTGCGAAACGAAGCAGGAAAGGAGGTTGGGAAGAGGCGCAACATTCCGCTCTGTCCTAAGGCGGGAACGCCGAAATGGAGGGCTGAGCAGATGTTGCACACCTTGATTTTGAATGAGACCGGAGTGCCGGCCAAAACCTCTCCAGGAATTTCTACCGACTTGGCCACATTCCGTTGGTTCGTTGAGGAACGGTATATACCGATGCGGCAGGGTGCCTGGAGTCCGGCCTATAAGAAAATCAATACCTACGAGATCAAGCACTACCTCGTGGATCACTTCGGCAGGATTCCATTGGAACAACTCGGTACCTTTGAAATCCAGGTCTGGCTCAACAAACTCGCAGAAAACTATTCGCAGTCGGTTGTCCGCCACTGTTATGCAAACATTCGTTCGATAACCCACATGGCCAAGAAGTTGAATTTCTTGACCAGTGACCCGGCAGAGGATGTCACCATGCCACAGACCAAACCGGTTGCGAAACCACAAATGACGCAGGAACAGATTCTCGCGCTCATCGGCGGTATTCAGGATCTGCACGATCTGTGCCTGATGTACGTCGGCATTTTCTGCGGTCCGCGGGCGAGCGATGTACTGGGCTTGCAATGGAAATCATGGACGGGAGTATCGTTGATCCCGCACGGCACGACGTACGAGGGGCAGTTTTATCCCGGTCGATTGAAGACTCGCTCCAGCTGGGCGCCCATCGGCGTACCGGAGCCGGTTCGGCCCATCATTCACGCTTGGTATCTTGCCTGCGCCGATCCGTCTCCAGAAGCACTCATGTTTCCCACATTCGGACGTGGGGAACGGCTAGGTCAAGCGGTACCGCGCTGGGGCAAGAACTTCCTCCGGTGGAGGGTTCGCCCGATTGCCCGAAAGTTCGGCATTCCCGATCATCTCGTCACCTTCCAGGTGATGAGGCGAACACTGGGGACCGATCTTCAGGAGCACGGCACGCTCAAGGATGCACAGGGGGCCTTGCGCCACGCCAGCATCCGCACTACGGGCGATGTCTACATGCAGACCATCGAGAGCAGCGTGCTACATGCGATGAATTTTCGGACCATGCAGACTCTTGCAGGCTGGGAACATCCTGTCATGACGGAATTGGATGAACTGGACCAGACGCAGCGGGAAGAACTCGCTTCAGGGGTCTTAAAGCAATTGGACCAACTTGGACCAAGTTTGGAAGGGAGGGTAGAGGCGAGTGCTTGATTTTATTGGCTCCTCAGGTAGGACTCGAACCTACAACCCTTCGGTTAACAGCCGAATGCTCTGCCATTGAGCTACTGAGGAGTGATGCGCTCATTCGACGTTGGCACGTCGATGCGACCTTCTAAAAATATCAAAGCTGGCGCACTTCGTCAAAGGCTGGCCCGGTGGGAGATTCCAACTCTTGACTTGGCTTGAGGAACTTTTTCTTCCTATTTCTCTGCTTTTGCAACCACTGCCTGCACGCCAGCCGCCGCTCGCGCCCCGGAGATCAATGCTCCCTGGATCGACGCCGTTCCTACATAGTCGCCACAGAGGATGACACCGCTATCGGTCGGCGCTGACCGGGACCCCGCGAAACCAGTCTGCATGGGCAACGCATGGGCGATGGGATACCCCGCGAGCACACCCCATCCGTTGACCTGGCTACCGAACCATCGCCGCATCTGCGTACGAACATCGGCCTCCAGCAAAGCCATCGCATCGTCGCCTTCAGGCGCTGCTCCGACGATATTGGCGCAGATCAGGTGTCCCCCGGCCGGGGCATACGAGGAAGAGACTAAACTCATGACAGCCAAGTGGTTTACCGGCCCGGCGGTGGGTCCGTCGCCGTTTAAAACCACGACAGGCTCATCTACAGGTGGCGCACTCGCGGCATAGTAAATCGTCGTGGTTCGGTTCCAGACACGCGCAGGAGCAGCCCCAGGCTTTCGCAGCCCGGTCAATAACGCCTTCGCATCGGGTTCACGAGCGGCAAGTACTACCTGAGGCGCAGTGAAAGCTCCTGCCTCACCAGCCTCAACAATCCAGCCATTGTCTGTCTGTTTCATCGTGCTGACCTTCGCACCACATTTCACAACATCTATCGGCAATGCGGCTGCCATCTGTTGCGGGATTGTTTCCATTCCCAACTCCGGAACCGCTGCAAAGCCGGCAGAAAACATCCCAAACAACCAACGGAACCAGCGTGCGGAACTGGATAAATTGCGTTCCAGGAAGATGCCCCCAAAGAATGGTTCAAAGAATCGCTCAAGAATCGCTGGAGTGAATCCGGAACGGCGCAAAAATTCACGCGTAGTCTCCTCGGGCATTGCCAGCAGATCAGCCTCGGAGGCCTTCAGGCAATCCGCACGTAGCTTGCGCACGCGCAGCTTGTCACCCATCGGTACGATCGGGTCAAAAGCAAAAGCAACCGCTTTTTGTAACTCACGATATGGGTCAGCAAAACGGTGAAAGCTGCCCGCCTGCCGTACTAGTGCGCCAGGGAGAAATTTTCGTAGTTTCAACGCTTCAAAATCCAATACCCGCCGCGCCTCTGGATACTCAGTCAGCAGCACCTGAAAACCCCGATCCAACCGAAAACCATCCACCACATCGGTACGGACACGCCCTCCCGGAGCATCGGAGGCCTCCAACACTCGTACCCGTAGCCCTGACGCGGCGAGATCCCGGGCACAAGCCAGTCCTGCGAGTCCGGCTCCGATCACGATGACGTCCAGTTCCGGTGCTTTCTCAGGCTCAGCTGCTGCGCCAGCAGGATTTGTCTCTTCAGCCTGCTTTGCGCCAGCTTGTTCGGCTCGTTCTGTTTGTTCGATTTTCGCTATACCCACCGCTTGAGTATACGACCCACCCATTTCCGGGAATTGCACAGTACCGCGCATTCTGGATCAACTCTCTGGCTAAGCACCGAATTCAACCGATTACTGGTACCGGCTCAATACAGGAGGACTGCCACGCGATAGCCGCTGAATACCGGCGCGCCTGCGCCGCCTTGCACTTCACAGGCCCCTACCGACCCTTGTTTGAATTGAGCGCCTGCCAACTGCTGTTCGAGCTGCGGTGGCAGTTTTGAAAGATCCGAGTTCTGCCAACGCATCATGAACCTTGGTTTCATCTCTTTGCCCCCGATATCCCCACCCGATTTGCCCTCCAGTGCGCAGTAGCGGCGCGCGGCTGAGGCATCCGACATCAGGCTCAACCCCTTATCAGTCAACATCTTCCCTACCGCTGCCTCCACCTCTGCCGGAGTCTTTGCATTTACAGCCTGGGAGAAATCGGCCACCACAAACAGCGCTCCACGTGCCCGGACAATGGCTACGCCGATGTGATCCACATTCGCATTCATCAGATTGTCATGATGGCCCTTGGACTGCATCCATGCTCCATGTACCTGGCCCGGCGTGGTGCCCATCGCGATGTTTTCGGCGATCGTGCTGAAGTGCGCGCCAACCTTGGCCGCACGCTCCGGCAGATCCAGTTCTCCGATATAGCGGTGCGAAATCTCCGCCTCGCGGCTCATCAAAATCGCATGAGCGCGCGCTGCATCGGCCAACGCCTGATCCCAAACCACTGGTTTTGCACCGCCCTCCGCTCGCGCCTCGTTGGTCAGATCTACCAACTGCCGCTCGTCGGGCTCTTGGGCCGACGATGCGAAGCTGAAGGCGCAAAAGACCACTAAAACCCCAAAGATCCATTTCGCTCCAAACGCATTCATCCCAAGTATTCCTCTCTGATAGAACCCGAAACCTGCTAGCGACGCGCTATCCTAAAATCCACGAATACATGGCTCATGCTGTATCCATCTCGGCGACATCTCTCACTATGATGCGTCGCCAGCCTCTGGCGGCTATCGGCACCGGGCTGCTCTTTTTTTTCGTCCTCGCCGGTCTGCTAGCTCCATGGATTGCGCCTGCCGACCCAGCCAGTATCGACCTGGTTCACCGCCTGCAAAGCCCTTCAGCCCAGCACTGGTGTGGCACCGATGAACTAGGCCGCGACACCCTAAGCCGACTGCTCTGGGGAGCGCGCCTCTCGCTGACTGTTTCTGTCTCCGTCGTCAGCATTTCGCTGGCTCTGGGACTGACCATCGGCGGCCTTGCTGGATACAAGGGCGGCTGGATCGATCATGCCCTCACCATCTTTGCCATGAATACCTTCCTCGCTCTGCCCGGTATCTTACTGGCCATCGCCTTTGCTGCCTTTCTTGGTCCGGGTTTTCAGAATCTCGTCCTGGCACTGGCCATCGGAGGCTGGGCCGGATATGCCCGCCTCGTCCGCGCACAGGTGCTTAGCGTCAAGGAACGCGAATACGTCGAAGCCGCCCGCGCGCTCGGGGCCAGCGGTCCCCGTATTTTTTTCGGACATATCCTGCCCAACATGCTCCAGCCTTTGCTTGTGCAGGCTGCTATTGGCATGGGCGGCGTTATCCTCGCTGAAGCCACGCTGTCCTTCCTCGGCCTTGGCATTCCCGCTCCGGCTCCGAGTTGGGGATCGATGCTTAACGATGCCCGCGCCCACCTCTTCGATTCACCGCATCTGGTTCTCTTCCCTGCCTTGGCCATGGCTCTCGCCGTCCTCAGCTTCAACTTCCTAGGTGATGCCCTTCGCGACTACCTCGACCCACACACACGTATCCAGATGGGTTTATAGATGCAAATCGGCGTCGTCAGTGACACTCACGGCCTGCTTCGCCCTGAACTGATGCAATTGCTCGAAGAGTCCGAGCATATCCTGCACATCGGTGATGTTGGCGACCTGGAAATCCTTGGGAAGCTGGCCAGAATTGCCCCCGTCACCGCTATCCGGGGCAACATCGACATACATGGCCCCTGCGCCCAACTACCAGAAACCGAAGTAGTCGCCTTCAAGGGCCGCGACTTTTACATGCTGCACGACCTAAACCGGCTCGATCTGGACCCGATAGCCGCAGGATTTGCCGCTGTCCTCAGCGGTCACAGCCATATCCCAAAAATCGATTGGAAACGCGGCACCCTTTACCTCAATCCTGGCTCCTGTGGCCCCAGAAGATTTCAACTCCCTATCACCTGCGCGCGGCTCACTATCCCGTTGTCCGGTCCATTGCAGGCCGAAATTCTTCACTTGCCACTCTTACCTTGAGACCAGGACTCGAGGCAGCCTCAATACAAGACAGAAGGTAGCCAGGCACCCGATGGCTCGTTGTAAAGCCCTGTGCTCATCAATGTCATGGGTTGTATTACGCGCAAGCCATTTCCCAGGCACCAGCGAAGCAGAGACGTATTGCGCGAAGGAACGAGAATGCCCGGCCCCGCCAAAGATTCGGCCGACGCAATGAGAGCCTGCAAATCGAGATTCGATTCGGCGGTGGAGTGCCCAAAGAATCCAACATGCGAAGAATATCCAGTGATGCGTCCATCCCGCTCCACAACCATAGCTGTACCCTGCGCAACTGCTTCCTTCAGATCCGTGTCGCGGTGAAATCCATGCACTCTGTACGAAAGTTCATTGCACAGACCCACGTCCGCTTGGGTCGCCGGTCGCACAACACATCCTGGATGGCTTCGGTCGTGCAATTGACCCTGCACACAGGAGAGCGGCTCGCGAACATCGAAGCCCATGGTGGCATAAAGTGAGAGCGATCGGTTATGAAAAGCGGCCTGGACCAGACGTACGCCGGCGGCTTTTCGCTCTCTGGCGCGTGTCATCGCTGCCTCCATGAGAGCCCGTCCCACACCAAGATTCTGCGCACCGGGGTCGATCGTGATCGGGCCTACCCCGCAGATTTCCGATCGCTCATCCAGTGCATTGCTACCCACGATCCGTCCTTCGTATTCGGCCACTACGGCATAAATTCCTGCATGAGAAAACATCATCGAAAGTAGTCCCACAGCTGCCTCAGGCGCTGGAAAATCACAGGGGAATCCATGTTTCTCATTGATCGCAGTGAATGCGGCATAGCAAATCGCTCCGCATTTGGCACTGTCCGCCGGTCTTGCCCTGCGTATCGACACCTTCGTTCCCATTTCACGGCTCATCCCTGCCTCCTGATACGATGTGCGCAAAATATACCAGCCAAGGTAATCTCCTGAGCAAGCCTCGTGGCTGAGTTCGAATGATAGCTGCACGTATCGCCTAAGCTGTCTGCTAAACTCCGCCCATGCGCTTCTTTAAACCCGCTGCATTTGCTGCTGTCCTCATCGCCGTGCTGTGCGCAGAATCCTCCGCACAAGCCCCGGATATCATCCTCTTCCATGGAACCATTCTGACCGGCGAAGGGCTGAAGGAAGGCAAACCACAAATCGTTACTGCCATTGCGATTACTGGAGACAAACTATCGGGAGCGGGTTCTGACGCGCAGATCAAACCCCTGGCATACAAGCACACCAAGCTCCGCGACCTCAACGGCGCCTTTGTCATGCCAGGCCTCAATGATGCTCATGTTCACCTCGGCGGCGCAGGCCAGACTAAGCTGAATGTCGACCTCACCGGCTCCAAATCTCTTGCAGAAATGCTTGAGCGCATTCACGCCAAGGCCGCCGAAAGCCCCGTGGGCCATTGGCTCACAGGCGGTGGCTGGGACCATACGCTTTGGGCGAGTAAGGCCCTCCCCACACGCCATGATCTGGATACGGTCACCGGCGACCACCCAACCCTACTCGAACGCATCGACGGCCACATCGCCATCGCAAATACCGCAGCACTGAAGGCCGCCAACATTACCGGAAAATCCGTAGCTCCGCAGGGCGGCAGCATCGATCTCGATGCTCAAGGAGAACCTACTGGCATCTTGCGTGATACGGAGATGGAAGAGTTCGAAAAAGTGATTCCGCCACCAACAGCAGAGGATCGCCGCAAAGGCCTCGAACTCGCCATTGCAGACGCCCTCTCCCACGGCCTGACCAGCGTGCAGGACAACTCCGACTGGCAGGACTTTCTCGTGATGGAAGATCTCGAGAAGGAGGGCAAACTTCCCATCCGCATCAGTGAATGGCTACCCTTTGCCGCGCCTATCGAGGAACTGAAAGAGCACCGCGCCCATCACGACCAAAACGACTCGATGCTGCATACCGGCATGTTGAAGGGCTTTATGGATGGCTCGCTGGGCTCACGTACAGCCGTACTCAAAGCCCCCTATGCCGACGATGCAAAGAATTCTGGCCTTGCCCGTTACGATCAGCCTAAACTCAACGCGATGGCCATCGAACGCGCCAAAGCCGGCTTCCAGATTGGCTTTCACGCCATCGGCGACTTGGCTGCTGCAATGGCCCTCGAAGCCTTCTCCCAGACCTACGATGCATGCCCCGATCTCGCTCCCCAGGACAAGAATCCTTATAAGGTCGAGCGCTGCTGGCCAACCGTCGCTCAAGGTCACCGCGACCGCATCGAGCATGCACAGGTAGTCGACCCTGCCGACATCCAACGATTCAAAAAGCTCGGCGTCATCGCCTCCATGCAACCCAATCACCTGCTTACCGATATGAATTGGGCGATGGACCGCCTCGGGCCGCAACGTGCAGGCTACTCATATGCTTGGAACGCCTATTTGAAACAAGGTGTCGTGCTTGCCTTTGGCACTGATTATCCTGTCGAGCCGGTCACACCCTTCCGCGGCCTCTACGCAGCTGTCACCCGCACCAATGAAGCAGGAACGAAAAACTACTTCCCGCTTGATTCACTAACGCGAACCGAAGCGTTGTATGCCTATACCCAAGGCTCGGCCTATGCACAATTCGATGAGAAAACCAAGGGGAAACTCGTTCCCGGATACTTCGCCGACTACATCGTCCTCGATCGAAACCTGCTCACCGTCCCTGCTGTCGAGATTCTCAAGACGCAAGTCCTCGAAACCGTCGTTGCAGGCAAAACTGTGTATGCGAGCGCGATCACACCATGAGGTTGCGCGCATATCTACTCATGGTGTTTACAGTCGGCGTCTGGGGCACAACCTTTGTGGTCGTCAAAGATGCCCTATCCGACGCTACACCGCTGGCCTTCAACCTGACGCGCATGACACTGGCTTTTCTGGTAATGGCCGTGCTCTATCGCCGTCACTGGCGCGAAGTTACACGCGGCCAACTGCTGGCAGGCGCACTGGTTGGGTTCTTTCTCGCGATGGGCTATCAATTCCAGACAGCCGGACTGGTGAAAACTACGCCCTCAAAATCCGCGTTCATCACGGGTATGGTTGTAGTGCTGGTGCCGATCTTCTCGATTGTGCGGGCACTGCGGCCACCGGGAGCGAAGGCTCCACGATGGAATGCTTTCCTGGGTGCGCTGCTGGCCTTTGCGGGGATTTTGCTGCTGACTTTGCCCGCAGCTCAGGCTGGGCTACTGCCGGACTTTACCTCAGTGAATATCGGTGACCTGCTGACCTTTGGCTGCACTATCGGCTTTGCATTTCACTGTCTGGCGCTTGGCCATGTCAGTCCGCGGATTCCATTCCAGTCGCTTGCCTTGTTACAGGTTGGGTTTTGTGCGCTGTTTATGGCGCTGTCGACTCCATTGTTGGAGCATCCGCAGATGCACTTCACGCTGCGGCTAGGGGTCGCGCTCGCCGTTGCCGCAGTACTTGCGACGGCAGCTGCTTTCTCGATTCAGAGCTGGGCGCAATCGATCTTGCCAGCTACCCACATTGCTCTCATGCTGACGCTGGAGCCCGTTTTTGCGTGGATTACTTCCTATCTGGTGACGGGCGAGCGGCTTGGGCTTCGCCCGGCCAGCGGAGCTTTACTGATCTTAGCTGGCATTGCAATCACGGAGCTGATTCCTCAACCTCATGTTCCTACTGCCCATGAAGCTTGAAAATCGCTGCCTTTGGACGTTGGCCTCTTTGCAGAAACATATCTCGCCCCATACCATTGCCCACCATGAAGACTACTGCTCTGTTCCTGCTCTGCTTCGCCGCAATTTCCGGCAGCTCTCAACAATCAAGGCATGACACTAAAAGCCTCGCCGTATCTCATATCGATTCTGCCCAATTGGCGCGAATCCAAAACGCATGCAGCAGTTCGTCGACTCTGGCACTGCTTCGGGATTTGTCACATTGGTTGCCATACATGGACACATCGTGAGACTTGATGCGATTGGCTATCTCGACCGGGAAGCGAAGACCCAGATGCGTACTGATTCAATCTTCCGCATCAAGTCGATGACCAAGCCTATGACTGCCGCAGGCATTATGATTCTGGTCGATGAAGGGAAAATGTCTCTGCTCGACCCCGTCGAACAGTATCTTCCGGAATTCAAAGGGCTTATGCTCAGTGCATGCGGAGCTCCGCATCAAGATCAGCCGACATGCGATAAGTCTCCCATCAGACCATCCCGACAAATCACTGTACGAGATCTCTTGACCCATACCTCAGGTTTAGTGGATCTCACGAGCGAACCTGCCTCCCATCCCAGCTCGCTTGCAGAAGAAGTAGCTGCAGGAGCCCATGTGCAGTTGATCGCTGAGCCAGGTACTGCGTGGCATTACACCAATATCGGCTACCAGACACTGGGGCGGCTGATTGAAGTGGTCTCAGGCCAACCATACGACGCTTTCATGCACGAGCGCCTCTTCAAGCCCCTGGAGATGACAGATACGAGCTTTTTCATCCCGGAAAGCAAGAAAAACCGGCTTGCGGCTCTTTACGCGGCAGACAAAACTGGCCACCTGCAGCCTGAGAAACAGCAATCAGGAGAGAACACAGGCACCAGGATTCCAGAACCGGAGGGCGGTCTATACAGCACGGCAATAGATCAACTCCACTTCTACCAGCTGCTGATGAACAGAGGAATGTTCCAGGGCAAACGAATCCTATCTGTTCCTGCGGTGGAGGCTATAACCAGCAATCAGACCGGGGCAATGCCGGGCGTCGAGTTCTCGCCAGGATTAGGGATGGGATTTGGCTTCGGCGTTGTGAAAGAAGCAATCGGTACATTCCGTTATCAATCGATAGGCACATTCATGAAAGGTGGGGCGTATCGCACACTGGCGTGGGGTGATCCTTTACGCGATCTGATCGGAATCATCATGTACCAGCGAACAAATGGCGGTGGCGACATGGCTGCTGAAACAACCGCTTTTGTGACGATGGCGGAGGCGGCCGTGCAGTAGCAGGTTCTTCCCAATGCTTTTCGGATTCGCCGGTCGGCGAGCTTATTCGCAGTGCTTTAGGCAACACATGCCCTACATCTCAGAAGCAAGACGTGGGGTATCCATTCGGTGATATTTACGAAGCGACACTTTATCTCGGGGCTGGAGCTTCGCTGTCCGCCAAGGCGTAGGCCAAAACCGTCATCACCGCTGCATTCTCGCTCAGTTCTCTGGGGTTGACCTTGTCAAAGGTATCGGCCGGGGTGTGGTGATAGTTGAAGTAGTACCTTCCATCCTGTGACGGGGCAAAACTGGGAACGCCTTTTTGGGTGAGGCCGTTGATGTCTTCGCCGGTTTCAGGGAAGGCGCGAAGGACTTTGGCGCCGATAGGGTCCAGAGCCTGAGCTATCGGGGCCAGCCAGGTGCCCAGCTCAGGCTTTCCGGCGTAGTAGATACCGTCAGGGTGGCCAGCGCCCATGTCGGACTCGATAGCGCCAATATGGTTGGCTACATCTGAGGA
>Ga0105248_10004468_pt1 | contig 15477 bp, 13 predicted proteins | sample KBSS34metaG_FD_81524 | JGI IMG/M metagenome (GOLD analysis project Ga0105248, IMG submission 81524) | Switchgrass rhizosphere microbial communities from Kellogg Biological Station, Michigan, USA - KBS S3-4 metaG | ecosystem: Host-associated > Plants > Roots > Rhizosphere > Soil | place...
GACCACGGCCGTTCGGATCGTGATGCAGAAGTCGAGGTCGCCCGCGAACGTGAGGTAGCCGACCGCGCCGGCGTAGGGACCGCGTGCCGTGGGTTCGTGCTCGGCGATCAGCTCCATCGCGCGTCGTTTCGGCGCGCCCGTCACCGTCCCGGCCGGGAAGGTCACCGCGAGCGCGTCGATCGGCTCCATGTCGGGGCGAAGGTCGCCCTCCACGGTCGACACGATGTGCATCACCTTGGAGAAGCGCTCGACCTCCATCAGCTCGGTGGGGCGGACGCTCCCGGCGATGCACACCCGCCCGAGGTCGTTGCGCGCGAGGTCGACGAGCATCGCGTGCTCGGCCTGTTCCTTCGGGTCGGCGAGCAGCTCATGCTCGAGGAGCCGGTCCCGCACATCGGTCAGCCCGCGGGGGCGGGTGCCGGCGATCGGCCGCGTCATCACGCGGCGGCCCTCGACCCGGACCAGCGGCTCGGGCGAGGACCCCGCCAGCTCGATGTCCAGCAACCGCAGATAGAACATGTACGGCGCGGGGTTCGAGACCCGGAGCTGCCGGTAGATCGGCAAGCCACCGCCCGGGGCGGGGAAGCTGACCCGCCGGGACGGGACGCCCTGGTAGATGTCGCCGGCGGCGATGTGCTCCTTGAAGCTCGCCACGATGTCGCGGTACGTCTCGTCCTCCATGTTGGGGTCGCCGTCCGACGACGACGATCCCGTGGCGGCTAGCAGCGGCAGGGGGGGCGCCGCCGCCACCTTGGCGGCGAGCACCTCGAGCGCCGCGATCGCGTCCTCGTACCCGCCGCGCTGGGCGTGGACGATCAGGACGAGCCGCTGCCGCCAATGGTCGAAGACGACGGCGCGGTCGATCACGAGCAACGCGACGGGCGGGACCGGCGCGTCGCCCGCGTGCGGGGTGGGATGGCCGTCCAGCAGCGTGGCGGCCTCGTAGCTCAGGCACCCCATCAGGCCACCGGTGATCGGCGGGAGCCCTTCAGGCCGGGGCGCGCGCAGCCCGTTGATCACGGCCCGGAGCGCCTCGCGCGACGTCAACCGGCGCGACGGTTCCCCCGTGGGGAGGTCGCGGGCGACGTCGCGGAAGTGGACGCCGTCGTCGTCGGCGATCAGCATCGCGGCAGGATCGCCGGCGATGAACGAGTACCGGCCCCATCGCTCCGATCGTTCGACCGACTCGAACAGCACGCCCGGCCCCTCGCCCGCGATCGCCGGGAACAGGCCGACGGGCGTGCCGACGTCCGCGAGGACCTCGGCCCAGACCGGCACGAGCGGCCAGGTGGCCGCGAGCCGGTCGAAGGTCTCCCGGTCGGGGTGCACCTGCAGCGATGGGGTCATCGGCTCCATCCTCTCGCACGGGTCCTGGATGCACGTGAACCCCGGACGCCTGGTCCGGGGCTCGTGGGTGACGCTCGCTGGATCGACGCGTCAGTGGCGCGCGGGCGCCGGGCTCCACGAGCCCTCGCGCCACCACCACATCTGCCGCGTCGTCATCAGGTCGGGGATGGTCGCACGGCACCGAGTCACGCGTCAACGGCGGAGCGTGTGGTGCGCCGGAACGCGCTCGGTCCGGAGCGTCTCGCGCTATACTGCCTGCGCAAACGTTCGTACGGTGTGTTCGGAGGTGGGCGTCGGCCCACCTTTCGTTTGGGAAGGGTTGGGGTCGTGGTGGATGCCGAGGCGCTGGTTCGGCCGGTCGTGGAAGGGGCGGGGTTCGAGCTGTTCGACGTCACCTTCGGTCCCGGCTCCGGCGGCCGCCGCTCGCTGCGGGTGACCGTCGACCGCGACGGCGACCTGGATCTGGACACGATCGCCCAGCTGTCGGACAAGATCGCCCGCCGCCTCGACCTCGAGGGGTTCGGCGAAGACCGCTACGAGCTCGAGGTGAGCTCGCCCGGGATCGAGCACCCGCTGAAGACGCCGGCGCACTACGCGCGGGCGGTCGGCGCGCGCGTGCGGGTCAAGACCGACGAGCCCGTCGACGACGTGCGCGTGCACGAGGGCGTGCTGCTCGCCGCAACCCCCGGAAGCATCGAGCTCGATGTCGACGGCGCGCACCGCGCGATCCCCGTCGCCGCGATCCGCTCGGCACGCACCGTCGCCGACTGGAGCGCCGAGCTGAAGGGGAGCACCGTATGAACCCCGACATGATCACCGCGCTCCGCGAGCTCGAACGGGAGAAGGGCGTCGCGTTCGAGACGATCCTGCAGGGCCTCGAGGAGGCCATGGGCGCCGCCTACAAGACGGCGTGGAAGCAGGAGCACCCCGACGCCGACGACGACTTCGTTGGGTTCCGCGCCGAGATCGACCCCGAGAACGGCGACATGCGCATGTTCCAGCAAGAGCTCGAGGAGGTCGACACCGAGGACGGCGAGGGCGTCGAGATGAAGGTCCTGACCGAGAAGGAGGTCGAGGTCACCGAGGACTTCCGCGGGCGGATCGGCGCGCAGACGGCCAAGCAGGTGATCTTCCAGAAGCTCCGCGACGCCGAGCGCGAGATGACCTACGAGGAGTTCGCCGGCCGCGAGGGCGACGTCGTGACCGGAATCGTCCAGCAATCCGAGCGTCGCTACACGCTGCTGGACCTCGGCAAGGTCGAGGCACTGCTGCCGCAGGCCGAGCAGGTGCCGTCCGAGCCCTACCGCAACGGCGAGCGTCTGAAGGCATACATCACCGAGGTACGCCGAGGCGTCAAAGGCCCGCAGATCGTCGTCAGCCGCACGCACCCTGGGTTGCTGAAGCGGCTCTTCGAGATGGAGGTGCCCGAGATCGAGGACGGCGTCGTGGAGATCCGCGGCGTCGCGCGCGAGCCCGGGCACCGGTCCAAGATCGCTGTCTGGTCCAACGAGCCCGCGGTCGACCCGGTCGGCGCCTGCGTTGGCCCGAAGGGGTCGCGGGTGCGCAACGTGGTCACCGAGCTGCGCGGCGAGAAGATCGACGTCGTTCCCTGGTCCGACGACGCTGCCGAGCTGGTCGCCAACGCGCTGCAGCCCGCCAAGGTCACGCGCGTGATCGTCGATCCGGATTCGCAGACGGCGCAGGTCATCGTGCCCGACTACCAGCTGTCGCTGGCGATCGGGAAAGAGGGCCAGAACGCCCGGCTCGCAGCGCGGCTCACCGGTTGGCGCATCGACATCAAGTCGGAGTCGCAGGCGGCCGCGGCGCCGGAGGCTCCGGCGGGGGCGTAACGATGCGGCGGGGTCACGTCCCGCTGCGGACCTGCGCCGGGTGCCACGCCACGGCGCCCCGGCCCACCTTGATCCGGGTGGTACGGGGGTCCGATGGCTCCGCCGAGGTGGACCCGGCCGGGACCCGGCCCGGGCGCGGCGCGTACGTGCATCGATCGCGGACCTGCATCGAGGGTGCGGTCCCACGAGGGATCGCGCGGGCGCTCCGAACGGGCATCGGCGTGGAACAAGCAAGTAGGCTTATAGACCGGTTGTTCGAGGTGAAGGAAGACACGTGAGGGTTCACGAGCTTGCCAAAGAGCTCGGCGTGTCCAGCAAGGAATTGCTGGCGTCGCTGGCAGACATGGGCGTGACGGGGAAGTCCGCCTCCTCCAGCGTGCCCGAGGACATGGTCCCGCGCCTGCGCGCCTCCGGCGGCAAGGCGACCACTGCGCCGGCCAAGCCGCGCGAGGTGCTCGAGCCGCCGCCGCAACCCCGGAAGGCCAAGCCCAAGCCCAAGCCGAAGCCTGCCGCGGCGCCGACCCCGCCTCCGGCGGCCGAACCGGCGGCGGTGGCCGCCACGCCGGCCGCACCGGAGCCGAAGCAACAGGCCAAGCCCCGTCGCCGGCCCGAGCCCGCGGCACCGGTGATCCCGTCCGGACCGGTGCTGCAGGTGATCCACGGGGCCACGCCGCAGACGATCGCCGAGAAGACGGACCGGTCGCCGGCCGAGATCGTGAAGATCTTGTTCATGGGGGGTGACATGGTCACCGCGACCACGTCGCTCACCGACGAGCAGATCGAGCTGATCGCCGCCGAGCTGGGCTACAGCGCCGAGATCGTGGGGCTCGAGGACGAGCTCAAGGACGAGGAGGCCGGCGAGGACGTCGACATCGCGGCGCTCGTCGCCCGCGCGCCCGTCGTCACGATCATGGGCCACGTCGATCACGGCAAGACGAAGCTGCTCGACGCGATCCGCTCGACCGACGTCGTCGCCGACGAGTTCGGGGGGATCACCCAACACATCGGCGCGTACCAGGCGCACGTCGGGCCGCGCGAGATCACGTTCATCGACACGCCGGGCCACGAAGCCTTCACGGCGATGCGGGCCCGCGGCGCGAGCGTCACCGACATCGCCGTGCTCGTCGTCGCCGCCGACGACGGTGTGATGCCCCAGACGCTCGAGGCGCTCGACCACGCCAGGGCGGCCGACGTCCCGATCGTGGTCGCCGTGAACAAGATCGACAAGGACGAGGCCAACCCGAGCATGGTCCGCACCCAGCTCGGCGAGCGCGGGGTCGTTCCGTCCGAGTGGGGCGGCGACTACGAGTTCGTCGACGTGTCGGCCAAGGCCGGGCTCAACCTCGACACGCTCCTGGACACCATCCTCGTCGTGGCGGACCTGGCCGATCTCAAGGGCGACCCCAGCGGGTTCGCCCGGGGCACCGTGCTCGAGGCGCACCTCGACCGTGGCCGTGGCCCGGTCGCGACCGTGCTCGTCCAGAAGGGGTCGCTCGAGGTCGGCGACGCGCTGATCGCCGGCACCGCCTACTGCCGGATCCGCGCGATGCAGGACGAGAACGGCCAGTCGGTGGACCTCGCCGGGCCGTCCAAGCCGGTGCAGATCCTCGGCTGGAGCCACGTCCCAAGCGCGGGCGACGACTTCCGTGAGGTCGAGGATGAGCGCGAGGCGCGCCACATCGCCGAGGAGCGCGAGGCCAAGTCGCGCCAGGCCGAGCTCGTCACCGCTCGCCGCGCGACGCTCCAGGACCTCTTGCGGCGCACCGGCGCCGATGTGGTGACCGAGCTGAACATCATCGTGAAGGCCGATGTCCAGGGCTCGGTCCAGGCCCTCGAGGACTCTTTGTTGAAGCTGCCGCAGGACGAGGTGCGCGTGAACATCGTGCGCGCCGGCGCCGGCGGGATCACCGAGAACGACGTCACGCTCGCGATGGCCTCCGAGGCGAACATCGTCGGGTTCAACGTGCGGCCGTCGGCCGGTGCGCGCGAGCTCGCCGAGAAGGAAGGCGTCGACATCCGGACCTATCGGGTGATCTACGACGCGATCGACGACATCAAGTCGGCGCTGTCCGGGTTGCTGAAGCCCGAGGAGCACGAGCGGATCTTGGGTGAGGCGGAGGTGCGGACGACGTTCCGGGTGCCGAAGCTCGGGCTGATCGCCGGCAGCTACGTTCGCTCGGGTGGGATCAAGCGCAACGCGAAGGCTCGGCTGGTGCGCGACGGGGTCGTCGTCTACGACGGCAAGATCGCGTCGCTCCGCCGGTTCAAGGACGACGTCGGCGAGGTCCGCGACGGCTACGAGTGCGGGATCGGGCTGGAGAACTTCCAGGACATCAAGGACGGCGACATCGTCGAGGCCTACGAGGTCGAAGAGGTCGCCCGCAGCATCTAGCGCCGTGGTCGTCGCCGTCGAGCGGTTCGACCTCCGGATCCCCGGCGCTCGGTCCCTCAAGCAGAAACGCCACGTCGTCAAGAGCTTGACCGCGGCGCTGCGTCGGACGTTCGCGGTGAGCGTGGCCGAGGTCGACCATCAGGACCTGTGGCAGCGGGCGACGATCGCCGTCGCGGCCGTAGGGCCCGATCAGCACCAGCTCCGGCGCGTGATGCAGGCGGTCGCCACGCGCGTCGACGCCTGGGTCGAGGTCGAGGTGATCGACCGCGATCTGCAGGTCTGGTGGCCCGAAGACGAGTAGCCCGCCGGTACCCTGGGAGGCATGCCGCAGGGATCACGCATCGACCGAGTGGGTGAGGAGTTCCGGGAGATCCTCGCCGAGGCGATCCAGGGGTTGAAGGACCCCCGGGTCGGCTTCGTGACGGTCACCGGGGTGAAGGTGTCGCCCGACCTGCACGTGGCGTGGGTGTACTACACGGTGCTCGGCGACGCGAAGGCCGCGGCGGGCACGCGAGCCGCGCTTCGCTCGGCGGCGCCGCACCTGCGCCGGGAGCTCGGGCGCCAGATCCGCCTGAAGGTGACGCCGGAGCTTCGGTTCGAGCCAGATCCGTTGGCCGTCTCGGCCGAGCGTGTCGACAAGCTCCTGGGACAGGTGCACACCGATGAGTGACGAGCTCGGCCGCGCTGCGGCGGTCCTTCGCGACGCGCGGGAGGTCGCGATCGCCTGCCACGTCAACCCGGACGCCGATGCCCTCGGTTCGAGCCTCGGACTCGCGCATCACCTGACCGCCCGGGGCGCCACCGTCATCGTCGGGTTCCCGAACGAACCGCTCGAGATGCCCGGCTGGTCCGCGGCGCTCCCGGTCGACGACCTGGTCGTGCCGGTCGAGGCCTTCCCGTCGTCGCCGGCGGTCATGGTGACGTGCGACTGTGCCGCCTTCGACCGGCTGGGGTCGCTCGGCGCCTCGGCCGACGCCGCGGGAGAGCTGATCTGGATCGACCACCATCGGTCCAACGACGGGCGCGGCACGATCCGGCTCGTCGACCCGGATGCCTCGAGCACCTGCGAGGTCGTCGCACGACTGCTCGACGCGATCGGCGGCGACATCAGCGACGAGAGTGCGATCTGCCTCTACGCGGGTCTCGTGACCGACACCGGCCGGTTCCAGTACGAGGCGGCGACGCCCGAGACCCTCCGGCTCGCGGCTCGGTTGCGCGAGCATCCGTTCGATCACGCGCGACTGTCCCAGGTGCTGTACGAGAACAACCACGCCGCCTACCTCGACGTGCTCGGCGTGGCGATGGACCGTGCCGAGCTGGACGCCGCAGCCGGCCTCGTCTGGACGTACGTGCTGTGGTCGGACCTGGAGAGCGCCGGCGCGGAGCCGGGCGACGTCGACGACCTGATCGACGTGTTGCGCGCGACGCGCGATGCCGATACGGCCGCGGTCGTGAAGCAACAGCGCGACGGACGCTTCAAGGTGAGCGTCCGGTCGCGCGGTGCGCGCGACCTCAGCCTCGTCGCCGCCGCCTTCGGCGGCGGCGGCCACCGCCTCGCGGCGGGCTACACGAGCGAGGTCGGCCCCGCGGAGACGATCCGCCGCCTGCGCGCGGCGGTGACGGCCGCCGCGCGCGTTCCGTGAGCGAGGACCGGCGAGGTGCCGGTCCCGATGGGCTCGTTCTGATCGACAAGCCATCCGGGATCACGTCACACGACGCCGTCGCTGTCGTGCGGCGCGCGCTCGGCACCCGCAAGGTCGGCCACGCGGGCACGCTCGATCCGATGGCGACGGGCCTGCTCGTCATGGGGGTCGGCCGGGCGACGCGCCTGCTGCGGTTCCTCGGCGATCTGACCAAGCTCTACGAAGGAACGATGCGTCTCGGCGTCGAGACGGAGACGCTCGACGCAGACGGCGACGTGACGCACACGGCGCCCGTCGACGTGACCGACGATGCGATCGATGCGGCGATGGCGGCCAAGCTCGGCGCCAGCGCGCAGCGCCCTCCGGCGTTCTCCGCGGTGAAGGTCGGTGGCCGCACGATGCACGAGGCGGCGAGGAAGGGCGAGGTGCTCGAGGCGCCGGCCCGGATCGTTCGCGTCGACCGCTTCGAGCGCACGGGGCGCGACGGCGACGACGTCACGTTCGTCGCGGCGGTCAGCGGCGGCACGTACGTCCGGGTCCTCGCTGCCGACGTCGGTGCCGCGCTCGGGTGCGGCGCGCACCTCACGGCCCTGCGCCGCACCGCGATCGGGCCTTTCGAGGTTGCCGCCGGACGCCCGCCGGATGACCCGGGGGAGCCGTTGCCGCTGGACCGCGCCGTCGCGCACCTCCCACGGTGCGAGCTCATCGCCGAGGAGGCGATCGCGGCATCGCACGGCAGGATCTTGGGCCCGGCGGCGATCGAGGGTCCCTACGGGGTGTACGACCCCGACGGCCGGCTCGTGGGCGTGTATCGCGATGACGGGGGCAAGGCGCGCCCGCTCGTGATCATCGCGCCCGGGTAGCTCAGTCCAGGGCGAGCTCAGTCCAGGACGTGGAAGAACACCGCGAACGACCAGATCCCCAGCACGAGGGTCCCGCCGACGACCGAGATCGTGAGCCCGATGCGCCGAGAGCTCCATCGTTGGATCGAGATCGGCGGCCTCGGCGGCGCCAGCTCGCGGAACTCCGCGATCAGGTCCCGCGGGTCCTCCTTGAGGTACCGCTGCAGCTCGGTCGGGATCGCCATGCCTTGCGCGGCGGCGAACGCTTCGGCGACGTCGTCGGCGGCGAAATGCCGCAGCGCGATCTCGTACACACGGGGAGCGTCTGTGCGCAGCGCCATCACCAGCATCATGTTCGCGAGGTCCACCGCTTGACGCCAGGGCGAGGGGCGAACCTCGAGGCCGGAGACGTCGATCACCTGCAGGTGCCCGTCGACGACGAGCATGTTGGCGGGCTTCAGGTCGCGGTGCGCGAGACCCCAGTCCCACAGTCGCCGGACCAGCCGCATCCCTTGATCGACGATCGCATCGTCGACGGTCGCATGGCCGAGCGTGTCGGCGTTGTCGAAGAACTGTTCCGCGAGCAGGTACTCCTGGTTCGGGGTGAGCTCCGCGATCCCGTAGGTGTGCGCGACGCGGAAGCCGTCGTCGTCGAGCAGGCGAAGCGCGTAGTCCTCCTGGCCGATCAGCTGGCGCACCGACGAGAACGACGTCTCGTCTTCGAGGCGCCCGTACATGATCGTGCGGACGATCCGGTACCAACGGTCGGCTTTGACGTGACTCGTCGCGAGGATCTTCCCGAACACCCTCGATCCGTCGTCCAACGTCATCAGCAACGGCGTCGAGCCACCCGACCCTTCCGCCCCGAACGACTCGACCCCCGTGACGGTGAGGCCGAGCTGATCGCGCAGCGCTCGGGTGATCGCGTCGACCCGATCGCTCGTGAGGTCGAGGTGCGCGGCGTTGCCCCCACGTCGATAGGACACGGGGAACGCGTCATCGGGCGCGAGCCATCCGAACGCGAACGCCGCGACCGTGAACCCGAGCGCGACGGAGTACACGCCAGCGTACATGTACGTCGCGCCGAGGATCGCGCGAGCGATCACGACGAGCACGGCGAGGGTGAGTGCGAGGGCGAACGCACGCCGGCGCCACGGGCCGCGGGGCGCGAGCGCGAAGACGATCACGCCGAGCGTGATCGCGAGGGACGCAACCGTCGCGGCCGGGAAGTACCAGTGCCCGCTCGCCGGCGCCACGACGACGGGGCTCGATGGCGGCTCGAGCTCGAAGCGCAACAGACGCGAGGTTGCCAAGAGGTCCGTGACGCCGATCGCGATGATCGCAACGAACAGGTGCCGGAACCGGAGGAACCACAGGAGCACGGCCCCCATCGCGAGACGCAGCACGATGATCCCGGTCTTGGTCGCGAACCAGTTCAACGCCTTCGAGATCGACAGGTACGAGTCGTGTTGGAAGCGGGAGAACCAGGCGAGGAATCCGGCCGGTGGGTCCGCGCCGAACGCCGCCACCACGGCGAAACCGAGCAGGATCACGACCACGAGCGTCGCGACGATCCGCGGCCACCACGGGGCCTTGGGCAGCGGTGGCGCCTCACCCGACGGACGCCGGTGCACACCGCGCCGGCCCACCTCGAACGCTCCGCGCGCGTCGCCCGCGGCTCCCCCCGATCCGCCTTCCACGAGCGCGATGGTAGCCCAGGCCCACGGGAGGTGGTTCGGCTAGCCTGCCTGCGATGCAGGTCCTCCATGGCGTCGAGGCGCTCCCGCTCGACGACGCACGCAGCGTGGTCACGGTCGGGTTCTTCGACGGCGTCCATCTCGGACACCAAGCGGTCTTCCGCCGCGTGGTCGAGGAGGCGTCGGCGCGTGGCCTCCGAAGCGTCGCGATCACGTTCGACCGGCATCCGCGCGAGGTGCTGTCGCCCGGCGATCAACCGCGCCTGCTCACGACCGTTGCCCGCAAAGCGTCGCTGATCGAGGCCGCCGGGATCGACGTGTTGATCGTGCTGGCGTTCGACCGGGACTTCTCGTTGATCCCCGCCGAGACGTTCGTTGCGGAGACGTTGGTGGGCGGCGTGCACGCCGTGCATGCTGCGATGGGGGCGAACTTCACGTTCGGCTTCAAGGCGCGCGGGACGATGGCGACGCTGCCCGACCTCGGCGCTCCGTTCGGCCTGACCGCCGAGGCCGTTCCGCTCGTCGAGATCGACGGCCGGACCGTGTCGTCGACCTCGATCCGCGATGCGCTCGCTGAAGGCGATCTGGCGTGGCCGCTCGCGGCGCTCGGCCGGCGCTTCGTCCTCGATGGGGAGGTGGTCACCGGGCACGGTCGGGGCAAGGGCCTCGGCTACCCGACCGCGAATCTCCGGACCTGGCCCCGGCTGCTCCTGCCCGGCCAAGGGATCTACGCGGGCGTCGCGGAGCATCGGGGCCGGCGCTACCGGACCGCCTTCGACGTGGGGACGAACCCGACGTTCGGCTCCGAACCGCTGCACGTCGAGGCGTTCCTGCTCGACTACGACGGCCCGGACCTGCCGGGGGAGCCATTGTCGATCGAGTTCTGGGCCCGCCTTCGAGACGAGGAGCGCTATGAGGACATCCAGGCATTGGTGGACGCGATCGAGGCCGATGTGCAGCGGGCCTCAGCGCTCGTCCCGCCGAGCGCGCTCTCGTAGTCGTTCAACCCCTCAACCGGGCCGAGGTGGGACCTGAACCGTTGCTCGGGCGGCCGCTGACCGGCCGGGACGCCCTCTGACCTGCACTGGTAGCCTGGGTCACGAACATGACGCTGACCAAGGAAGACAAGACCGCCATCATCACGGAGCACGCCCGCTCGACGGGCGACACGGGCTCCGCCGAGGTGCAGATCGCGGTGCTGACCAGGCGCATCGCGGACCTGACCGAGCACCTCAAGCTGCACAAGCAGGACCATCACAGCCGCCGTGGGCTGCTGATGCTCGTCGGCCGGCGCCGCCGGCTGCTCGAGTACCTCAAGCGTGAGGACATCGCCCGGTACCGCGACGTGGTCGCGAAGCTGGGCCTCCGTCGCTGAGGTCGTGCCTGTGGGCCCCCTGCGGGGGCCCGTTTCCACACCCAGGGGGGTGATGTCCGAAGCCCAAGCCCGGCCCCGAGGGAGGCCAACCCGACGCCGGTCGGTTCTCAGTCGCGAGTCCCCGCAGCCACGCGGTTCGGAGGCTCACCACTGACAACCGGCCGCCGCCCTCACTCTTGAAGCCGGCGCGCGTCGCGCGCCACTGAGTCCAAGGAGGACCCGACCGGATGGTCACCGAGATGTCGCGCCCCATCGGCGCGCACGACCTGACGATGCAGACCGGCAAGCTCGCGAAGCTCGCCGACGGCGCCGTCGTCGTTACCTACGGACAGACCCAGGTGCTCGCCACCTGCGTCCGTTCCAAGCCCCGCGAGGGGATCGACTTCTTCCCGCTCACGATCGACGTCGAAGAGCGGGCTTACGCCGCGGGCAAGATCCCGGGGTCGTTCTTCCGGCGTGAAGGCCGGCCGGGCGAGACCGCGATCCTCACCGCGCGCCTGATCGACCGCCCGCTGCGGCCCACCTTCAAGGAGGGGTTCCGCGACGAGGTCCAGGTCGTGTGCACGATCTTGTCCGTCGACATGGAGAACCCGTACGACATCCCCGCGATGAACGCCGCCGCGTGCGCGGTCGGCCTCGCCGGGCTGCCGTTCGACGGCCCGGTCGCGGCCGTGCGGTTGGGCCTGATCGACGGGACGTGGCAGGTCAACCCGACCTACCTCGAGACCGAGGACGCGACGTTCGACATCGTGATCGCCGGCTCGAAGGCCGACGACGGCGGCGTCGACATCCTGATGATCGAGGGCGAGGCACCGACCAACACCTGGCCGCTGCTGTCGGGCGGCGCGCTCGCGCCGACCGAGGAAGTTGTGGCCCAGGGCCTCGAGGTCGCCAAGGCCGAGATCGCGAAGATCATCGCCTTCCAGGAGGAGTTCCTGGCGGCCGCCGGCGTCCAGGAGATGGCGTTCGAGCCGACGCCGCTGTACGGCGAGGACATCTGGAACGCCGTGTGGAGCAACTTCGCCGGCAAGCTCGAGGCCGCGATCGTGCCCGACAAGCAGGCGCGCGACGAGGCGTTCGGCGCGGTGAAAGAAGAGGCGAAGGCGCACCTGGCCGAGACGCTCGGCGAGGACGCGCTCGCGGAGCGCTCACAAGAGTTCTCGGCGGCGTGGAAGTCGCTCCAGAAGAAGGTCATGCGCCGCCGCGTGATCGAGCAGGGCGTCCGTTTGGACGGCCGCGGCACCACGGACATCCGGCCGCTGTCGGCCGAGGTCGGCGTGCTGCCTCGAGCCCACGGCTCGGCGCTGTTCAGCCGGGGTGAGACCCAGGTGCTCAACGTGACGACGCTCGGCATGCTCCGCATGACCCAGATGATCGACACGCTCGATCCCGAGGACAGCAAGCGCTACATCCACCACTACAACTTCCCGCCGTACTCCACGGGGGAGACCGGCCGCGTCGGTTCGCCGCGGCGCCGGGAGATCGGGCACGGTGCGCTCGCCGAGCGCGCCCTGATCCCGGTCGTGCCCCACGAGGAGGAGTTCCCCTACGCCCTCCGGCTCGTGAGCGACGTGATGTCGTCGAACGGGTCGACGTCGATGGCGAGCGTCTGCGGCTCGACCCTGTCGATGATGGACGCCGGCGTGCCGCTCAAGGCGCCGGTGGCCGGCATCGCGATGGGCATGATCGCGGACGACGGCAAGTTCGTGACGCTGACCGACATCCTCGGAGCCGAGGATGCGCTGGGCGACATGGACTTCAAGGTCGCCGGCACGGAGGAGTTCGTCACCGCGATCCAGCTCGACATGAAGGTCGCCGGCATGCCCGCCGACGTGCTCGGCGCGGCGCTGCAGCAGGCGAAGGACGCACGGTTGAAGATCCTTGACGTCATGCTCGACGCGATCCCCGAGCCACGTGCAGAGGTGAACGCGAACGCGCCGCAGATCATCACGATCCAGATACCGGTCGACAAGATCGGCGAGGTGATCGGCCCGAAGGGGAAGAAGATCAACGAGATCATCGCCATGACCGGCGCCGAGATCAACATCGAGGACGACGGCACCGTGTTCATCGGGTCCAGCGGCGGCGAGGGCGCCGACGAGGCGGCCCGCATGATCGACGAGATCGCGAACCCGCGTCCCGTCCTGGTCGGGGAGACCTACGAGGGCCGCGTCGTCAAGACGACGACCTTCGGCGCATTCGTGAACCTCGTTCCCGGCCGTGACGGCCTGGTCCACATCTCGAAGCTGGGGAAGGGCAAACGCCTGTCCAGCGTCGAGGAGGCGGTCAGGGAGGGCGACGACCTCACCGTGTTGGTCGAGGACATCGACCCCCAGGGCAAGATCAGCCTGAAGCCGGTCGGGTCCGAGTGGGAGGCACCGGAAGGCGCCGAGACCTCATCCGGCGGCGGTGGCGGCGACGGTGGCGGCGAGCGTCGCGACCGCGGCGGCTCGCGCGACCGGGGCAGCCGGCCGCCGCGGCAGGGCAAGCGCTTCCGTGACCGCGAGGGCGGCGGCGACACCGGCAGCGACAGCTGATCTCGATGTCGATCACACGCACCGAGTTCACCTCGGGCCTGCGTGTCGTGACGGAGCGGATGCCCGGCGTCCGCTCCGTCTCGATCGGCGTCTGGGTGCTCGCCGGCTCCCGTGACGAGCGCCCCGCGATCAGCGGGCACTGCCACTTCCTCGAGCACCTGCTGTTCAAGGGGACCGACCAACGCACGGCCTTGCAGATCGCCGAGGACTTCGACGCGGTCGGCGGCGACGTCAACGCCTTCACCGCCAAGGAGTACACGTGCTACTACGCGCGGGTGCTCGACCGGGACCTCGAGATGGCGGTCGACCACCTGGTCGACATGCTGCAGCACTCGACGATCGCGGCGACCGACCTGTCCGCCGAGACCGATGTGATCTTGTCGGAGATCGACATGCACGAGGACTCGCCGGAGGACCTGGTGCACGACGTGTTCACCGAGGCCTTGTGGCCGGGGCATCCACTCGGGCGCCCCATCCTCGGGACGAAGGATCGGATCCAGGCCTCGACGCGCGCCTCGGTACGCGGCTTCTACCGCCGCCACTACGTCCCCGGACGCATGGTCGTGTCGGTGGCGGGCAACGTGCGCCACGACAAGCTGCTCGCGATGCTCGCCGACCGGATGGAGGTGGGCAAGCCGCTCGGTCCGCGTGGTCGCTCCGCGATGACGGTGCGGTCGAACGCACGCGCCCCCAAGCCGTCGGGACATGACGCGGTCAGGCACAAGCCGGTCGAGCAGGCGCACGTGGTGCTCGGGACCAACGGGCTGCCGCGCACCGCCTCGGAGCGGTTCGCGTTCTTGATCGCGAACACCGTGCTCGGCGGCGGCATGTCCTCGCGCCTGTTCCAGGAGATCCGCGAGAAGCGCGGCCTGGCCTATACGGCGTACAGCTACCACTCGCAGTACACCGAGGCCGGCGTGTTCAGTGCGTACGCGGGTACGACCCCGACCAAGGCCGCCGATGTGATCCGGTTGATGCGCCACGAGATCGAGGACGTCCGCGACGGGGGGATCACGCCGGAGGAGTTCGATCGCGCGAAACGTCACGTCCTCGGGTCGACGGTGTTGTCGCTCGAAGATCCGGGGAGCCGGATGTCTCGACTGGGCAAGTCGGAGGTCGCACACGGCGAGATCCTCACGCTCGACGAGACGCTCGCACGCGTCCGCGCTGTGTCGCTCGCCGATGCGAACGAGGTTGCGGAGCGGGTACTGTCCCAGCCGATGACGCTCGCGGTGGTCGGACCCAAGAGCATGAAGGGGTTGCGCGGGGTCAAGGCGTGATCCGGGTCGGCGTCCTCGGGGCCGCCGGCAGGATGGGCCGCGAGGTCCGGGGGGCGGTCGCCTCGGCCGACGACCTCGAGCTCGTCGCGGCGGTCGATCCCGAGCACGCGGGTGAGGACGCCGACGGTCTCGAGATCGCCCGATCGATCGACGCGCTCACCGACGCCGAGGTCGCCGTCGACTTCACCCACCCCTCAGCGGTGATGGAGAACATCCGCTGGTGCCTCGCGAACGGGACGCACGTGGTCGTCGGCACGACCGGGCTCCGCCCCGAGGATCTGGACGAGGTGCGCACGCTCGCCGAGGGCACCGACGCCAACTGCGTGATCGCGCCGAACTTCGCGCTGGGCGCGGTGCTGCTGCTCCGGTTCGCGGCCGAGGCCGCGCGGTTCTTCGACGCCGCCGAGGTGATCGAGCTGCACCACGACGGGAAGGCCGACGCACCGAGCGGCACGGCGCTCGCCACGGCCCGTGCGATCGGCGCGGCGCGGGCGGGCGACTGGTCGGCTCCCGA
>Ga0105248_10004471_pt1 | contig 15472 bp, 12 predicted proteins | sample KBSS34metaG_FD_81524 | JGI IMG/M metagenome (GOLD analysis project Ga0105248, IMG submission 81524) | Switchgrass rhizosphere microbial communities from Kellogg Biological Station, Michigan, USA - KBS S3-4 metaG | ecosystem: Host-associated > Plants > Roots > Rhizosphere > Soil | place...
CACCGCCTCGGGGTCGACGCGGTACTTCTGGGTGAGACCCTCGACGACGGCGGGTTCGCCCGCCTGGCCGACCGGGGTCCAGGGCGACTTCTGCTTGGCGATGCCCGCCGCCTTCAGGCGACGCTCGTCGAGCATGGCGGCGGCTTCCTCGTCGTCGAACTCGGGCAGCTCGGGGTAGACCCGTTCGAACAGGTCCCAGCGGCGGTGCCGCCCCTCGCGACCGGCGATGGCGACGACTCCCTGTCTCGAGAGGAAGTCGAGCATGGTCGGCACCTGGTTCGCTCCGGACCACCCGTCGGGCGGTCGGCTGACCTGGGCCGTGTCGTCGATTTCACCGGCGAGGAGCGGGCCGTCGGCACGTAGGCGCGCGATGACATCCTTGCGAAAGCGATCATTGGCCTCGAGCCACCGCTTCGTGCTCTCGCGCCGCGGCCAGCGCCTCATGGCGGGGAGCATGAGCGGAAGCAGACTGATCGGCCGAAAGGCGCCATCGAGCTCGAACAGCAGTCGGTCGCGCTCGACGGCCTTCTTGAGCTGACCCGGCTCGTATGCGTAGCCGATGCGCGACCACAGGATGGTGTGCTCTGCGGGCGCGATCACCGCGGTCGGATCGATCTTGATCGCCCCGAGTTGCTCGGCGACCTCCACCACGTCTCCCGGTCGCACGGCGTCGAGCAGCTGCGCGCGCACCGCGATGCGCCGCGCCTGCTCGCGGGTGAGCTGATGGGGCGTCACCATTCCGGCAGGGTAGTACGGGCGGCGGCGCGTGCGCGCGGCGCCTGCTTTTCGCACGTCGATGACGGCCGCTGCGTGGAGGTCCGGCGACTCCCCCCGCAGAAGGGTGAATAGCGCCTCACCGTGAGGCGCTGCTCACCTATTTCCGAGGGTGCGGTCCTCACCCCGCGCGCGTCGCGCCAGGCTGGATCCAGTTCAGCATCGCCGCCATGCGCTCCGGGCTGATGCTGCCCGCCATCTCGGTGCCGATGTCGTGGATGCTGACCTCGCGCAACGCGCTGCGCCAGGCCTGCTCCCCGGCGAGCATGGCCTTCGCGATCGAGCAGCTCTGCCGGCACTCCTCGGGAGGCGCGCCCACCGGGCCGCGCTGCCGGATCTCGGTGCACTCGAACATCGGCGTCGGCCCCTCGATCGCCAGCACGACGTCGAGCACGCTGATCTTCTCGGGAGCGCGAGTCAGCACGTAGCCGCCGGCGTTGCCCTGCACCGAGGTGATCAGCCCGGCGCGGGAGAGGGCCTGCAGCTGCTTCGCGAGGTAACTGGCCGAGACGTCGGTCATCTCGGCCATCTTGGCCGCGGATACGGGACGGTCGATGCCGCTCAGGGCGACGCAGCAGTGCAGCGCCCACTCGACACCGGCAGAGATCTTCATCCCGGAATGCTACTTGACTCGGACACCGGATATCCGAGTAGAGTGAACATGGATACAAAATATCCGGGTTGGAGGGAGCGGTTCTCATGAGAACTGACCTGACGAGCCGCGCGGCGGCCGCCCTGAGCCGCACGCGCCTGGGCGGCGCTCTCCGCCGCACTCGCGCCGAAACCCATGCGCGACGCATCCAACCGACCTGGACCAGCCTGCTCGGCGCGATCTCGATGGGCTCGGCGGTCGTGCTGCTGGTGACCGGCGTCATCCTGATGTTCTTCTACGTCCCGTCGAGCCAGCAGGTGGTCTACCAGGGCGGCTACGCGCCGCTGCACGGCGCGACGGTCTCGAAGGCCTTCGCGTCGACCCTCGGCCTGTCGATGGATGTCCCCGGCGGCTTGCTGCTGCGGCAGGCGCACCACTGGGCCGGCTTGCTGCTGCCGGCCGCGCTCATCCTGCAACTGCTGACCACCTTCTTCTCCGGCGCCTTCCGCGGACCGCGCCGCTGGGCGTGGGCCCTCCTCGTGCTGCTGATCGTGGCCGTGCTGGCCGACGGCTGGAGCGGCTACGCCCTGCCCGACGACCTGCTCTCGGGAACCGGCCTGCGCATCGTCGAGGGCATCGTGCTCGCGATCCCCCTGGTGGGCACCTGGATCTCGGCCCTGCTGTTCGGCGGCGAGTTCCCGGGCACCATCATCGAGAACCTCTATCCGCTGCACGTGGCGATCGTCCCGGTCGTGATCGTCGCGCTCATCGTCCTGCGCGCCCGGGTGGCGTGGCGCGCAGGGCCGACCCGCATCCCGGTCGCGCATCCGCGGCCGGCCCAGCCGATCCCGTTCGCCTCGGCCGCCGCTCGATCGCTCTCGGTCGCGTCGATCACGGCGGGGATCCTGCTGCTCATGGGCGCGGCGGTCACGATCAGCCCGGTGTGGTTGTCGGGTCCGTCCGATCCCGGGTCGGCGTCGGCCGGCAGCCAACCCGACTGGTACACCGGATTCCTCGACGGCGCGCTGCGGCTGGTCCCCCCGGGCTGGGAGGTCGAGTGGCTCGGCCGCACCTGGACGCTCGCGGTGCTCGTTCCCCTCGCCGTGATCGGCGCCTTCATCCTCGCGGTGCTGGTCCACCCCTGGCTCGAGCGCTGGCTCACCCGCGATAGCGGCGACCCGGCCCTGCTCGACCGGCCGCGCAACATGCCGGCGCGCACCGCGCTCGGTGTTGCCGCTCTGGTGTTCTACGGCACGCTCTGGGGCGCGGCGAGCGCCGATGTGCTGTCTCACCTGTTGCACCTCGACCTCGAGATGGTCATCGCGACCTTCCAGGCGCTCCTCTTCGCCGGGCCGATCATCGGCTTCGCCGTGACGCGCCGAGTGGCGCTCGGGCTCCAGGCGCGCGACGCCGAGCAACTGGCTCACGGCTTCGAAACCGGGCGCATCGTGCGGATGCCGGGCGGCGACTACGAAGAGATCCACCGACCGCTGGATGCCACCACCGCTCGGGCGCTCGGCACCCGTACGCTGACCGAGGCGGTCCCCACCCGCCACGGCGACGGCTGGCGCACACCCCTGGACGTGCTGCGCGTGTCGCTCGCCCACTGGTACGAACGGGATGCCCACCGGTCGGCTCCCGACGCGGCTCCCGATGCGGTTCTCGATACGGCCCCCGACGCGGTTTCGGCAGCTTCGCACCGCTCACTGGCCGGGAGTGCTCGCCGCCCGTAGCCGGATACCGGCAGGATGGCCAGGTGACTCGTCGCGCCATCATCCTGTTCGCCGCCCTGGCCGTCGCGTGGGGCATCCCGTACCTGCTGATCAAGATCGCGGTCGCCGAGCTGGACCCTGCCATGGTGGTGCTCGCGCGCTGCGCTCTCGGGGCTCTGATCCTGCTGCCCCTGGCGTTCGCGCGGCGCCAGGTGCTGGTAGTGCTGAAGCGCTGGCGGCCCCTGCTGGCCTACACGGTGATCGAGATCGTCATCCCCTGGTTCTTCTTGAGCACGGCCGAGCAGAAGCTGCCCAGCTCGACGGCGGGGCTTCTGATCGCGGCCGTCCCGCTGGTCGGCGTCGCGGTGGCGGTTGCATTCGGCCGTCCCGCTCGGCTGTCGCTCGGCAACTGGCTGGGGATCGCCGCCGGAATGCTCGGGGTCGCCGCCCTGGTCGGGCTGGATGTCGCGGGCTCCGACCTGGTCGGCGTCGCCGAGATCGCGGTGGTGGTGGTCTGCTACGCCGTTGGCCCCGCCATCCTGTCCCGCTGGATGTCCGACCTGCCGGGGGTCGGTGTGGTCGCCGTCTCACTCGGAATCGGCGCGCTGATCTACCTGCCGCTCGTCGCGCTCACGCACGCCTTCCCGACGCGCGTGCCCTCGCTGCCGGTGATCCTGTCGATCGTGGCGCTCGCGGCCGTCTGCAGCGCGGCCGCGTTCTTGATCATGTTCGCGTTGATCGCCGAGATCGGCCCGATGCGGATGACCACCATCACCTACGTCAACCCGGCGGTGGCCATCGGAGCCGGCGCCCTGGTGCTGGGCGAGCGGATCACGATCTGGACGGTCATCGGATTCGTGCTGGTGATCGGCGGCGCCTACCTGGTCACACGTCACCGACGAGAGCCCGAACCGGTGGCCGTCGGCTGAGCCGGAGGTCTAGCGTCGAGTCATGTCCGACGCAGACACCGATGTCGACGCCCAAGACGGGCGCCACGAGACCGAGTCCGAACGCTCCGACCGAAACTGGAGCGAGATCCTGCAAGAGCTGCGGGTCACGCAGACCGGCTCGCAGATCATCAGTGGGTTTCTGCTGACCGTCGCGTTCCAGCAGCGGTTCGCGCATCTCGACGGCTACCAGTACAGCGTCTACGGCGTGCTGGTCGGGCTCGCGGCGCTCAGCACGATCCTCGGGTTGGCCACGGTGAGCCTGCATCGCGCCGAGTTCCACCATCACCGCAAGGCGGTCGTCGTGAAGTGGGGGAGCCGCCTGCTCACCACGACCGTGATCGTGGTCGGTACCTTGTCGGCCGGTGTGGTCCTGCTGATCTTCGATGTCGTCGTCGGTCGCGTGCCCGGCGTGATCGCGGGAGGCGTGGCGGTCGCGGTTCTGCTGATCCTGCTGGTCATCCTGCCGTGGAGGGTTCGCACTGGCGCCGGCCCGCTTCGGGATCCCGGCGCCGCGTGACAGTGGCCCCCGACTAGCCTCGATCCATGCCGCACGTCGCCGATGGCCATGACCGCATCCGGGTGCAGGGAGCTCGTGAGAACAACCTGAAGAACATCAGCGTCGAGCTTCCCAAGCGCCGGCTCACGGTGTTCACCGGCGTCTCGGGTTCGGGCAAGAGCTCGCTGGTGTTCAGCACCATCGCCGCCGAGTCGCAGCGGATGATCAACGAAACATACAGCGCCTTCGTGCAGGGCTTCATGCCATCCCAATCGCGGCCAGACGTCGACGTGCTCGAGGGGCTCACCACCGCGATCATCGTCGATCAGGAGCGCATGGGCGCGAACTCCCGATCGACGGTCGGCACGGCGACCGACGCCAATGCCATGCTGCGCATCCTGTTCAGCCGGCTCGGTGACCCGCAGATCGGATCGCCGAGCGCGTTCTCGTTCAACATCCCCACTACCCAGACCAGCGGGGTGCGCACCTCGGTCACCGGCGAGCGTACCGTCGTCGAGAACGAGACCTACCTGGGGGGCATGTGCCCGCGCTGCGAGGGCATGGGCAGCGTGACCGACATCGAGCTGGCCCAGCTCTACGACGACAGCAAGTCGCTCGCTGAGGGGGCGATCACGATCCCCGGCTACACCGCCGACGGCTGGGTGGTGCGGATCTTCGCCGAGTCGGGCTTTCTCGACCCGGCCAAGCCGATCCGCGACTTCTCGAAAGACCAGCTGCACGAGTTCCTCTACAAGGAGCCGACCAAGGTCAAGATCAACGGCATCAACCTCACCTACGAGGGGCTGATCCCCAAGATCCAGAAGTCGATGCTCTCCAAAGACGTCGAGGCCATGCAGCCGCACATCCGCGCCTTCGTCGAGCGCGCCGTCACGTTCACGACCTGCCCGGAGTGCGGGGGCAGCCGATTGAGCGCCGCCGCCCGCTCCTCGAAGATCGCAGGCATCTCCATCGCGGATGCCTGCGCCATGCAGATCAGCGACCTCGCCGAGTGGGTCCGCGGGCTTCATGAGCCCTCGGTCGCGCCGCTGCTGGCCGGGCTGCAGCAGTCGCTCGACTCCTTCGTCGAGATCGGGCTCGGCTACCTCTCGCTCGACCGGCCGGCCGGCACGCTCTCGGGCGGCGAGGCGCAGCGGGTCAAGATGATCCGCCACCTCGGGTCGTCGCTCACCGATGTGACGTACGTGTTCGACGAGCCGACCGTCGGGCTGCACCCGCACGACATCCAGCGCATGAACGAGCTGCTGGTGCGCCTGCGCGACAAGGGCAACACCGTGCTGGTCGTCGAGCACAAACCCGAGATGATCGCAATCGCCGACCACGTCGTCGACCTCGGGCCCGGCGCCGGTTCTGCCGGCGGAGAGGTGATGTTCGAGGGCACGGTGGCCGGGCTCCGAGCCAGCGGCACGCTCACCGGCCGGCACCTCGACGACCGGGCCAGGCTGCGGGAAGCCGTGCGAGAGCGATCGGGCGCGCTCGAGGTGCGCGGCGCGAACTCGCACAATCTGCAGGAGGTGGATGTCGACATCCCGCTCGGAATGCTGGTGGTCGTCACCGGCGTGGCCGGCTCGGGCAAGAGCTCGCTCATCCACGGATCGGTCGCGCCTCGCGAGGGAGTCGTGGCAATCGACCAGGCGGCGATCCGCGGCTCGCGGCGCAGCAATCCCGCCACCTACACGGGCCTGCTCGACCCGATCCGCACCGCGTTCGCCAAGGCCAACGGCGTGAAACCGGCACTGTTCAGCGCCAACTCGGAGGGCGCCTGCCCGGTGTGTAATGGCGCGGGCGTGATCTACATGGACCTCGGCGTGATGGCCGGCGTCTCGACCGTCTGCGAGGAGTGCGGTGGCAAGCGATTCCAGGCGGCCGTGCTCGAGTACAAGCTCGGCGGTCGCGACATCGACGAGGTGCTCGGGATGTCGGTCGCCGAGGCCGAGCGATTCTTCGACTCCGACGCGGCGCGGGTGCCGGCCGCGCACGCGATCCTGTCGCGACTGGCCGACGTGGGACTCGGCTACCTCACCATCGGCCAACCGCTCACCACCCTGTCGGGCGGCGAACGGCAGCGCCTCAAACTGGCGACGCACCTCGGCGAGAAGGGCGGCATCTACGTGCTCGACGAGCCGACGAGCGGTCTGCACCTCGCCGATGTCGAGAACCTGCTCGGGCTGCTGGATCGCCTGGTCGACTCGGGCAAGTCGGTGATCGTCATCGAGCACCACCAGGCGGTGATGGCGCACGCCGACTGGATCATCGACCTCGGCCCAGGGGCCGGTCACGATGGCGGCCGGCTGGTCTTCGAGGGCACTCCGGCTCAGCTGGTGGCGGCGAAGTCGACGCTCACCGGGCAGCATCTGGCCGCATACGTGGGGGCAGCATGATCCCGATTCCCTTCGAGCAGCCGGTGGCGCGCGCCGTCTTCGACGTGGTTCTGGTCGTCTTCGTCGCGGGCGAGCTGGCGATCCGGATCGCGACCGCTCGCAACCGCGCGAAAGGCACGACCGAGTGGGCGAGCCTGGTGGTCGTGATCGTCGGGTTCGGCGTCGGAATCGCCGGCGGCATCCTGATCGCCCTGCACCTCACGTGGGAAGCGATTCCGGTCGGGCGTTTCGCGCTGTTCGTCGCCGGTATCGCCGTCATGCTGCTGGGCCTCGCGCTGCGTGCCTGGTCGGTCATCGTGCTCGGGCGCAACTTCACCGTCTATGTGCAGGTGCGCGACGAGCAACCGGTGGTCGATACCGGGCCGTACCGTCTGCTGCGGCATCCCTCCTACACAGCGCTGCTCATGGTCTGCCTCGGGATCGGGTTGGCGCTGGGCAACTGGCTCGCCCTGGTGGTGGTCGTTGTGGCGCCGACAGCCGCGATCCTCATGCGGATCCGCGTCGAGGAGCGCGCTCTGCTGGCCGGCATCGGCGAGCCGTACCGGCGATTCGCCGCGACCCGCAAGCGGCTCATCCCCTGGGTGTGGTGAGAGCGGCGTGGTGAGAGTCGTGCGGTGAGAGGGTGGATGCATGAGCAACCACCCCAACTGGCGCCTGCCCGAGGTTCCCACCTTCACACTCGAGAGCCCCGACTTCGCCGAGGGCGAGAAGCTGCCCGATTGGTCACGGGCCGACGGCGAGAATCGCGCGCCGACCTTGCGCTGGTCGGGTGCGCCGGAGGGCACCAAGAGCTTCGCCATCACGCTCTACGATCCCGATGCCCCGACCGGCAGCGGTTTCTGGCACTGGGCGGCATACAACCTCCCCGCCACGACCGCCGAGCTGCCCAGCGGCGCGCCGCTGCCCCAGCCGGCGAAGCTCCTGAAGAACGAGGTCGGCCAACGCGCCTACATGGGCGCCGCGCCGCCTCCCGGCGACGGCCCGCACCGCTACTTCTTCACGCTCAGCGCGCTGAGCGTCGACCACCTCGACCTCGCCGAAGATGCGACCCCGGCCGTGCTGGGTTTCACCTTGCGTGGCAGCATCCTGGGCCGCGCGCAGCTGATGGGCACGCAAGAGACGCCGTAGCGAACGGCGAATCAAGCCGAACGAGAACGCCCCTGGCTCGCGCCGAGGGCTCGCGCGATCCCATCGAGCACCAGGTCGAGGCCGTAGTCGAACTCGAGCTCAGGGTCGTAGCCCGGGCTCATCGCGTGGGTGATCATTTCTGCCAGCCCCGGGTAGAGGTCGACGGGGAAGTCCGCCAGCATCGCCTCGCCCATCGCGACGACTTCTTCGGGGTTCTCGAACGGCAGGCTCATGTGCGTTTGGGCGAACCCGTAGATGTAGCTGTCGAGCAGCGAGTAGGCGTGGGCGGCCATCTCGATCGAGAACCCAGCCGCTCGAAGATTGGTGACGACCGCATCGTGATGCCGCAGGTTCAGGGGCCCCGGACTTCGTCGCGACTCCATGAGGCCCACGGCCCAACGGTGACGAGACAGAACCTCGCGCATCGACGCCGCCCGCGAGCGCATGGCGGGCATCCAGTCGCTGTCACGACCGGGTAGGAAGAACTCGCCGAACACCGCATCGACCATGCCGTCGACGAGATCCTCCTTGTTCGCGACGTGGTTGTAGAGCGACATCGCCTCGACACCCACTGCCTCGCCCAGCTTTCGCATGGTGAGCGACTCGAGTCCGGTCTTGTCGGCCATCGCGATCGCAGCCTTGACGACCCCGTCCCGGCTCAGCGGGGCACGGCGTCCGCCCGCAGCGGCAGTTCGCCCGGCCATTCGCCCGCCCTTCGTGTCGAGGGATCCCGCCCGCTTACAGCGTACGTGGCGTGACCACGGTCGAGGCGGCAAGTTGGTTCGCTTGACAAACTTACGTCGTAAGTACAAGCTTACAACGTAAGTATCCACCGATGCTCACGTGGCTGCCGCGTTCGTCGCGGCACAAGGGAATAGGAACCCCCATGAACTCACCCAAACGTCTCGCGCGAATCGCCGGCCTGCTCTACCTGCTTGTCGCCATTTGCGGCGGCTTCGCCGAGGGATTCGTCTATCCGAAGCTGTACGTGGCGGGGAACGCCGCCGCGACTGCAGCGAACCTCAGGGCGAATCCGGACCTCGCGCGTCTCGGCGTCGTAGCTGACCTCCTCGACCAGACGTTCTTCGTCTTCCTCGCGCTCTCGCTGTATCTCCTGCTGAAGCACGTGAACAAGAACGTCGCTCGGGCAATGGTCGTGCTCGTCGCGCTGGCGGCAGCGATCACCTGCCTGAACGTCGTGTTCGAATACGAAGGGCTTCGGGTCGCAACGGGCGCCGTCGATGCCTCATCCCTCGGCGCGACCGGTTCGAACACGCTTGCTCTTCTTCTGCTCGATGCCCAGCACTACGGCATCCTGGTCGCCCAGCTGTTCTTCGGGCTCTGGCTCGCGCCGCTGGGCTACCTCGCGTTCAAGTCGGGATGGTTCCCCAAACCGCTTGGCGTCGCGCTGGTTCTGGCGACCGTTTCGTACCTCGCCGACCTGTTCGTGGCGTTCCTGCTGCCGACCGTGACTACGGCGATCCACGGGTATCTCGGGATCGTGCCGGCGATTGCCGAGGTGAGCATGATGCTGTTCCTCTTGGTGTTCGGAATCCGGGTCCCGCGGCGCGAGCGTGAGGAGAGCAGAACCCTCACGACAGCTCGTTGAACGCGTTCTCGGTGCTCGCCTGGCTGCGGAGCTTGTAGAAGAAGAACGGGATCGCCGAGAGCACGCAGCTGATCGCCGGGATGATCGTGATCGAGAAGAACACGGTCTGGGTCATCCCCGGCGTGATGTGCACGCCCGAGTGGTACCCGGCCAGCACGACGAAGGCGCCGGCGACGAGAACGGCCAGCGCTCCCATGATCTTGGCCGAGAAGGTCAGGGTGGCGAACGAGATGCCGTCATTGCGCACGCCGGTGCGGCGCTCGACGTCGTCGACGGCATCCGCGATCAGGGTGGTCTGGACCACCAGGAAGATGCCGAGGGTCAGCCCGGTCAAGAAGATGAAGACCACCATGCCGAGCAGGCTCGCGTAGCCCACGATCCAGAGCGCCAGGTAGAGCGCGGCGCCGACGAACGAGCTGATGATCATGACGCGCTTCGCGGTGACGCGGCGCAGCAGCAGCGGGGTCAGGAAGGCGGCGAGAACCACCCCGGCGATGATGGCGGCGCCGATGTAGGTGAAGTAGATCGGGTCTTTGCCATAGGCGATGGAGGCGAACAACGCGCCACCGGCCTGCACGATGTTGCGGCCGAAGCCGATGATCGATCCGATCAGCACCAGAAGCAGGGGCGTATTGCGGAACAGGGTGCCGAACAGCTGCGGGACGCTGAGGCGGGTCTTGGCCTCGGTCATTCGCTCGCGGGTGAAGAAGAACGCCAGCAGATAGAGCCCCATGCCCACCACAGCGACCAGGAACACCGCACGCGACCAGCCGGCCGAGTCGGTCGGGCCGAAGCTGAACGCGGCGGCGAGGTAGGGCAGGCCGAGGGTGGCGAGCCCGAGAGAGATGGCGCCGAACGCGCGGACGTTCGAGATGACCCGCGTGCGCATGGCCGGGTCGGGGAACGCCGAGCCGATCAGCGCCCAGAACGGCACATCGCACACCGTGTAGGCGACGCTCCACAGCACGTAGACGATGCCGAAGAACACGAGCTGCCCCGACTCCGACACGTGCGGCAGCGTGAACAGCAGACCGGTGAGGATCGCGACCGGCACCGCCGAGATCAGCACGAAGGGGCGCAGCTTGCCCCACCGGGTGCGGGTCATGTCGATGAGGCTGCCCATCACGGGATCGCCGATGGCATCCAGGATCTTCGCGATCGTGATGATCGTCGTCACCACCGCGATCCCGGCGGTGCTGATGTGCACGTAGTTGAGCAGGTACACCAGGATGAACGTGGTCACCGTGGTGAGGATCACGTTCTGCCCGAAGCCCGCGGCGACCAGCGCGCGGCCCTGCACTTTCAACGGGATGCTGGTGTCTGCTGCCGGGTTCGGCGTCGTTGCCGTCATCGTCGTGCCTCCGTCTTCTCGGACTGCAAGTGGATGGTCTTGATCTCGAAGGGAGCGAACTCGATCCGGCCCAGGTCGAGGGCTTCGGTCTCGCTCAGCGGCACCTCCATGAGGTTCGTCTCGCGCGCGGAGCCGTGCGGCAGCGCTGTGCGCAGCGCCGTGACGGCGGGTCGCCCGAGGCTCTCGTAGAGCCGCACGATCACGCCCTGGCCGTTCTCGGCGGGCTTGATCGTCTCGACGATCACCGCCGGATTGTCGGTCGAGATCGCACTCGGCATCCGCGCGCCGGGGCTGACCAGAACCGGGTTGTTGAGACGGTACCCGTCGCGCACGACGCCGGCCAGGTCATCCGTGGCGAAGGGGCGCATCGCATAGGCGAAACGGTGGATGCCGCGATCCGCCGTCTTGTCGGGAAACGTCGGCGCGCGCAGCAGATTGAGGCTGATCAGGCCGTTCTTGACCCGGTGCCCGTACTTGGAGTCGTTGAGCAGCGCGAAGCCCCCGCCTCGGCCGGCACCGTGCTCATCCTGCACGGCGACCCACTTGTGCGCGCAGATCTCGAACTGCGCCCGCTCGACCTCGTCGCGCTCGAGGGTGGTGCGCTCGATGTGGCCGAACTGGATCTCGCACTTGACCGTGTCGCCGAAGTGGGCCGGACGGAACTCGGTGCGCAGCATCCGGTGCCGTTCGCGCCAGAGCACGGTGGTCTCGAACCGGACCAGGTTGCTGCCCGCCTCGAGGATGACGTGCTGCTCGATCGTCCCGCGGCCCCAGCGGTAGACCTGCCGGCGGATCACGCGCGGCCCGTCGATCCGCGTCGAGGTCTCGGAGGCCCGCAGCACCCGGGGAGTGCGGCCCAGGTACTCGATGCCGATGTCCCAGGCGTCGAAGGGGAACTGGTACGGATCGCGATGCAGCACCATCCGGTTCAGCCCGCCCGCAGACTGCTCGGCGCCGTTCGCATCGGTGAACGACTCGATCTCGCCCGAGCGGCCGAACCGCACGCTGACCAGCCCGTTGCTCATCGTGTCGGCGGTGAAGGCGAGGTCCGGAACGTCGCCGATCGGTCGGAGAGTCGCCGACGCGTAGGGGGCGAAATCCGCCTCGAACCACGCCCCGTCGACTTCGACGTGCTCGGTGCGCGCCATCGATGTCAGGTTCAGCGCCGCGGGCGCGTCGCCCTCCTGCGGCAGGGCGGCGATGAGTTGTGCGATGTGGGCGTCGAGCGCGCCCTCGATGCGGGTCAGCGCCTCGACCGCCTCGCGGTTGACCCGGGTGATCGACGAGCCCGGAAGGATGTCGTGGAAATGATGCAGCAGCACCTCGCGCCACAGCGGCTCGAGCACCGCCCGGCTGTCGCCGCCGGGTCTGATGTCGTCGCCGACGATCGCCGCCAGCGCTTCGGCCTCGTGCAGCTTGCGCTCGACCCGCCGATTGCGGCGTTTGATCTCGGCCTGGGTCGTGTAGGTGCCCTGGTGGGTCTCGAGGTAGAGCTCACCGTGATGCGTGTGCGCGACCGGCAGCTTCTCGAGCCGCCGGAAGAAGTCGCTCGCCCTCGAGTAGGCCACCTTCGGCAGCCCGCGCAGGCTGTGCTCGCGGTCGAGCAGCTCGAGATGGATCTCGCCGGGCCCGCCCCCGCCGTCTCCCGACCCGAACACCAGTAGGGCGGTGTTGAGCGCCTTCTCGGGGTACTGCTTCAGCCCGAGCAGCAGCCCGTCGGCCGCCGCCCGGCTGTTGTAGTCGCCCTCGGGCGGCATGTGCACGAGCACGCTCGAGCCGTCGATGCCCTGCCAGGTGAAGGTGCGATGGGGAAAGACGGTGACCTTGTTCCAAGCCAGCTTGATGGTCTGGAACCAGTCCATGCCGCTCTTCTTCAAGATCTGCGGCAGGTTGCCGCTGTAACCGAAGGTGTCGGGCAGCCAGCACAGCCGCATGTCGTCGGCGCTCAGCCCGAACTCCTCGGCAAGAAACCGGCGGCCGACCAGCGACTGCCGCACGAGAGATTCCCCGCCAGGCATATTGGTGTCGGTCTCCACCCAGAACGAGCCCTGCAGCTCCATGCGACCGGCCGCGACCGCCTTCTTGATGCGCTCATAGAGGGCGGGATGCCCCTGTTTGGTCCAGAGCAGCTGCTGCGGCTGGCTGGTTCCGTAGAGGAAATCGGGGTGGTCATCGATCTGACCGAGTTGCCTCGTGTAGGTACGGGCCGCCTTGCGGCGGGTCTCGCGGATCGGCCAGAGCCAGGCCTGGTCGAGATGCCCGTGGCCGATGGCGCTGTACTCGAAGTCGCCCATCTCCGTGCCCGGCTCCGCGCGAGCCGCGAGCAGGCCGGCCAGAGCGGCACGGGCGCCGGGGATGTCGTGGGCCCGGAAGCGGGCGTAGGCCAGGCGCAAGGCGGCCCGCAGCTGGGTCTTGAGCGCGGCATCCCGGGTGTGACCGGCCAGGACGACGAGCGTCAGGTAGTCGTAGTACAGCCCGAAGGCCTCGTCGTCGCGCACCGCGAGGTGGGCGCCGTGGAAGACCCCGCGCCCGACTGGGTAGAGCAGGAAACCGTTGTAGGCGACGTCGGCGAAGAACTCCATCGGCCCCGGCGCGACGGGCAGGTGCGGCACCGGTCGATACCGGCCGCCGCTGTGCGGCAGATCGCCCTGCTGGAAGACAGTGCTGACCGAATCGACGACCTCGCCATCCGGGCCGTAGACCAGTCCCTCTCCGCGTATGCCGAGCATCACGACGGCACCTTCGGCGCCGGCCGGCACCTCGCCCGTCACACGCAGCCACCCGCACTCGAGCGTCTTGCCCCACGAGCCGCCCCTGCGCAGTGGCCGAAAGGCCGAACGGTCGAGGTGCTCGAACGCGATCGGCTCGGCCGAGCGGATCACCTCGGCCCGGAGCGACGCGACCCTCCGGTAGACCCGGCGGCGGATCGCGATCAGGCGCCGGTACTCGCCGGGCTGCTCGGCGCGGACGCCCCACAGCCACGTGGCGAAACTCACCGATCCGCCTCCTTGCGCTTGTCCGCAGCCTATCCGGCCGTGCTCACTGGGCGATCAGTTGAGTGCGGGCAGGTCTTGGGGGATCGTCCCGCTGCCGTACAGGTCGATCGCCAGCGCCTGCAGCGCGGCCAATGCCGCCCGCTGAGGAAGGGGCCCGTACGAAATGCGGGCGACGCCGAGCTGTTCATACTCGTGGGCGGCCAAGGCGCCCGGAATACCGATGACGCTGATGGTGTTCCGGCCGAGCTCGGCGACCACCCGCTCGACCGACTCCTTGTCGATCAGTCCCGGGATGAACACCAGGGCCGCGCCCTCGGCCAAGAAGGCCCTGCCCCGCACGATCGCCTCGGTGACTCGCTCCTCGAGCGGGCCCGTGCCGCGCACCAGCGCGTCCGTGCGCGCGTTGAGCTGGAACGGCACCCCTTCGGCCTCCGCGGCGGCGACGATGGCCGCGACCCGTGCGACCGACTCGTCGAGGGGCTTCAGCCGGTCTTCGACGTTCGCCCCGACCACGCCGACGGCAATTGCACGGCGGATCGTCTCGCCCGGCTCGGCGTAGCCGTCATCCAGATCGGCCGTGACCGGCAGGGAGGTGGCCTGGACGATCGTGGCGACGCCCTGCAGGGCGAGCTCGAGCGGCATCCCACCATCGGCGTAGCCGTACATCGCCGCGATGGAGTGACCGGCGGTGGCGATGGCCTTCGTCTGCGGGAGGTCGGCGACGACCTTCGTCGAGGCGGCGTCCCACACGTTCACGACGCGGACGATCTCGGGCGCGCGGTACAGGGTGCGCAGCAGCGCGGCCTTCGCGATCGTGTCGACCGCGGTGTCGGATTGAGGGTTCATCTCGGCAGGTGTCATGGTCTGACGCTACCCGCCACCGGGGGCGCCGGCGCGGTGGATCCCGGTCCGACTGACGACTTCGCTGCGCGGGGCCATTCGCGGGCTCGTGACCCAAATGTGATCCCTCACATTCGTTCCACTTTGAATAGTTCTGTGTCAAATTCCAGCAATTCACTGAGTTTGACGTGGATTCCGTTACCGGAACGTTACCGAATAGGCGTAGCGGTGAACCCAAATGTGAAGGCTAACATTGCGGTTGCAGCGCGCAGTCGCGGTGCATCACAGCAGCTCGGCTTAGCTCCGGGCCCCAAACAAGGAGGTTTGAGGAATGAAGAAAATCCTGGCTGCTGTCGCAGTCATCGGAGCAGTCACCCTCGGTCTGACCGGATGTGCGACCAGCGGTGGCGGCGGGTCCGCCAACAAGGTCATCACGGTCGGCTTCGCCCAGACCGGATCGGAATCCGGATGGCGCGCCGCCAACACCCAGTCGATGAAGACGGCCTTCTCGGCCAAGAACGGCTTCAAGCTGATCTTCAACGCGGCAGACAACAAGCCCGAGAACCAGATCGCCGCCGTCCACAGCTTCATCAACCAGGGCGTCGACGCGATCGTGATCGCGGCC
>Ga0105248_10004475_pt1 | contig 15458 bp, 11 predicted proteins | sample KBSS34metaG_FD_81524 | JGI IMG/M metagenome (GOLD analysis project Ga0105248, IMG submission 81524) | Switchgrass rhizosphere microbial communities from Kellogg Biological Station, Michigan, USA - KBS S3-4 metaG | ecosystem: Host-associated > Plants > Roots > Rhizosphere > Soil | place...
CCAGCGGGTGAACATGTCCGATTTGTTGATCTGACCGGAATACCGGCTATGCGCCAGAATCATGTCGGACCGGAACACCGCCACCGGTAGTCCGAAACGATCGTGCGCGTCGCGCAGCAGCACCTCCGCCGCCCATTTGCTGTTCGCATAGCCGGCGGCATAACCCTCACCCCCCAGGCCGCGCACCGGGTCGGACTGGCGTATGTCACAATCCTCATCGATCGGCCCGCGCGTCGACATGGCCGCGGCGATCGTTGAGATGTTGACGAAGGGTTTCAGCCGGTGCGTGAGCGCCAGCCGGATCAGTTCGCTGGTGCCGACGACATTCGGGCCGAAAAGCTGTTGATAGGACAGGACATGGTTCACCAGCGCGGCAGGGTGGACGATCAGGTCCACTTCCTGGGCGAGCCGTTTCCACTGGGCTTCGTCGAGGCCGAGGCGCGGGGCATCGAGATCGCCGGCCAGAACCTCCAGATGCCCGGCGGCGAGCGTGGCGAAGTGCCGGGCCAGTTCGGTATCCCCGCTTTCGAATACATCGGCGATACGACGGCGGGCCGCATCGGCGTCGCGGCCCCGGCTGATGCAGATGACCTTGCCGCCCTTGGCCGCCATGCGCTCGAGCCATTCGAGGCACAGAAAGCGGCCAAGGAACCCGCTTGCGCCCGTCACGAGTACGGTGCTGATGTCCTGGGCGGGCGGAGCCGCCTGCGCCGCTGCCGTCAGCGCCGACGCATCAAGGAAACGGTCGATCGTCAGATCGGCGGCATCGATTGTCTGGGCGTCGCATCCATGGACGGATGCAAAGGTCGGAAGCTGCGCATCCTGGCTCCGCGATCGTTCGATGAAGGCGGCCAGGGTGCGCATATCGCTGGCGGGGCCGGCGATGATCGAAACTGGCACGGCGATCTCATAAATTTCCTCGAGCAGCAGCGAGCAGGTCAGTGCCGAGAGGGAATCGCCGCCAAGTTCGGTAAAGGTGCCCGGAGCATCGAGGGCGAGCTCTTCCAGACCCAGCGCAGTGCGCATCACGCGCCGGACGGTTTCGATTATCGGAAGGCCAGGCCCCTCGCGGCGGAGGGCATCGGTCGCCGCACCCTGTTCTGCGGCAATGGCCGCGTACAAAGCCTCCATCCGGTCGCCATAATGTTCCTTGAGTCTGGGCCGTTGCATTTTCCCGACGCCGGTCAGCAGGCCGTTGCCCGAACTGAACGGGACATGTTCGACAATGAAGTCGCGGGGCACTTCATACGGATTCAGCGATTCGGTGCGTGCCACCTCGGCGATGCCCTCGCGCAGCAGGGATTTGATGCCCTGCTCGTCGCCGCTGAGCCCCATTTGCCTGATGACGTCAGGATTGGGGACGATCACGCCGACAAGGAAAGCGCGGTCGCTGGTGCCATATAGAAAGACCTGGGCGATGGCGGGATGGCCGCTCGCATAGACGGTCTCCAGCCGGGAAATCGCGACGAAATCCCCCTGCGAAAGCTTCAGGACATTGTTCCGACGATCGACGTAGATCAGCTGATCGGGGCCGATTTGCGCCATGATGTCGCCGGTCTTGTAAAAGCCGTCCTCATCGAAGGCCTGCGCGGTGATGTCGGGCCGCTTGTAATAGCCAAGCATCTGGGTGCGCGTCTTTACCCGCAGCTCGCCGCGAGGATAAGGTTTGTCGGTGCGGAAATATCCGAGTTCCGGCACATCGTCGAGCTTGTAGTCGATCACTGGCGGCCGGGTGATGTAGGTGTCCCGGATCGCGCCGCCAATTTCCGTGGCGCCGTAGCTGTCGCTCATCGGAAAGCCGAGACAGTCTTCCATGAACCGCCGCAATTCCGGCGACAGCGGCGCGGCGGAGAAGATGCAGTTGATGAGCCGACCGCCCAACAGCTCATGCCGGATTTCGTGCAAAAGTTCCTGCTTGAGCGCGCCGGGGCCTTCGTCGCCGCGGCTTCGCCGTTGCAACGCGGTGAGGTATCGCTGATGCAGCATCTCGCACACGCGCGGCACGAGCGCGAGCACTGTCGGACGGACGATCGCCAGATCCTCGAAAAGCATGGAGAGGTCGCTGCGTGCCGTGAAATAACCCGTCCCGCCGGTAGCCAGCACCGAATGCAGGCCGCTGCGCCCAGCGGTATGATTGAGGGGCATGTAGAGGAGGCTGATGATCGGAACCGGTGAAACGATGTTCCAGATGGGCTTGACCATCAGTTCGGGGATCATCGCTCCCTTCGGCATGCCAGTGCTGCCCGACGTGTAGCAGATCGTCGTCATCCGGCGTTCGGTATCGGGTTCGGCGAACAGCGGCGCGGCCGCATATTCGGCAGAGCGGGCAATCATGTCGTCGAGTGTGACAAGCAGGTCCGTGGCGCCGGCGGCGGCGAGGGTGGCCCGCGCGGCTTCGAAACGTTCGCGATCATCGTCCACGCGCGGATCGTAGCTGAACAACAGAATGCCGAGCGGCCGCCACCCTTCGAGCGCAAGTGCAACCGCTACGTCCAGATAGGCGAGGCTGGTCGCCAGCCATTGCGGTTCGACCTCCTGGATGATCGCGATCGCCTGCGGGTTCGCGCTGGTGGCCTGCATCGGCACGGTCACCACCCCGTTGTGGATAGCGGCCAGATCGACCGTCGCGAAATCGATGTCCCCCGATCCCAGCATGCAGATAAGGTGGTTCGCGCGCAGCGGCCGGCTTTCGTCCGCATACCAGGTGGTGGCGAGCGCGCGCACACGGCCCCACAATGTGCGATAGGTGACGGCATCGAAATGCGGGAGCAGCTTTCGCTCCACCCGCCCCGTTGCCGGATCACTCGTCAGTTCCGTTGCCCGTTCCGCCAGGGCTGGCCGGTCCGCATACCCCTCCATGCAAATGGCCATCATTTGCGCCAGCCCCAGTCCGGTGCCCGCCTTGGCCTTGTTGATCGCCGGATCGGAAAAGGCAGTGGCGAATGCCGGATCGTCACTGCGGTTCTTCGCAAGGCGTTCGACAAGAGAGGCGTGGCCGTGGGCGGGTGCGCCGAGATCGTCATCGACGGCGCTCGAGATGGTCTGGTCCTTGACTTCAATACTCATAGAAACGGCCTCCTTACCGCAAGCTCCATGGCGGCGAGGGCGGGATGCCCGTGACCTGTCAGCATGACTGCCGGCAACGCTACGGCCATGTCCGTATCACGCGGAGCATGGCCGTTTCGGGGAATATGCCCTCAATCGCCCAGATCGGGATTCCAGGCCACGCCGTTGATGTGCGAGCCGCCGCCGACATGCAGGGTACTGCCGGTAAGGTAGCGGGCATCTTCGCTGGCAAGGAACAGCGCGACGCCGCCGATGTCCTTTTCGGGGTCGCCGAGGCGTCCCATCGGGTTGGCGGCTTCGGTGGCGGCTGCAACTTCGGGCTGCATCTTCTTGAATGTCAGGAAGCCGGCGGTGGCCGCGCCGGGGCAGATGATATTGGCGCAAATTCCATATGGCGCCCACTCGCGCGCCGCGGTGCGGGTGTAGGCGCGCAGGGCCTCCTTGCCGACATTGTAATCGGCCGTACCGATATGCGCGTTCACGCCATTGAGGGAGCACATGTTGATTATCCGCCCCCAATGCCGCTCCTTCATGAAGGGGAGGGCCGCTTCCATCGACCATTTGGCCGCATAGAGGCAGATCGTCATGCTCTGGTCGAACTCCTCGTCGGATTTCTTCTCGATGCGGGTGATCTGCCCGCCGCGATAGGCATTGTTGACCAGAATATCGATCGATCCGAATCGGTCGACGCACGTAGAGACCGCGTCACTCACCTGAGCGCGCTCCGTCACGTCGCACTTCAGAAATTCCGCGCGCGCGCCAAGCGCCAGCAATTCATCAACGGTCGCTTTGCCCTTTTCCTCGTTGAAATCCGCAACCAGCACTGCGCCACCGGCTTTGGCGAAGCGGATCGCCATCCCGCGGCCAATCCCTTCGGCAGCACCGGTAATCAGGGCGGCCCGCCCTTCAAGCACTCCTTCAGTCATATTCATCTCTCCTAGAATATTTATTGTAGCTAAGATCCAGGCCGGTCCGTCATTCTTCGGGATCGATCGCCGCACCTTTTAGGAATAATCGGACCACGAGAGCCGCATGATCTTCCAACTCTGCTTCGGTCGGCATCGGGAGGCGAAAACTCACGCGCCGTTGCCACCCGGACAACATCATCGCCAGCAGGATCTTGGCGCGCTGATCCGCGTCGCCAGCTGCCAGTCCGCGCTGCCGCAGAAAGGCGCTGAGCGGCTGGACCAGATATTCCTGCTGATTTCGTTCCGAAGCCTTGATGAGTTCCGGGAATTCCGCGCCTTCGCGATAAACCAGCATTCCCAAGCTCTGGCTGGTCTCCCCCGAGAGCATCTTCACCAGGGCGACCGCAAAGTGGCGGAGCACAGTGGCGGTGTCGGCGGAAAGATTCTGATCGAGCGTCGGAAACGCCGACGAACCGAATTCGAGGCAGGCTTCGAAGAGGCTGAACTTGTCCGTATAACGATTGTATAGCGTTCGAGTCGAGACATTCGCGTCTTCGGCGATCTGGCGCATCGTCACGGCACGATAGCCCAGCCGACAGAATGCTTCCCGTGCCGTCGTAAGGATCGCCGCTGCCTTCTGCCGCGACATATCCGCTGTCGGTCGTCCTCTTCCCAGTTCCGCTGCCTGCATCATTTTTCCCCGCTGAGGTTTTCCTGCAGTCTCTTAAACCTCTTGACGAGGTCGATTGTCGATATACACCAATGATTGTATTAAACAAGGCGGGGCCAGGCCCAGGCCCTTTCTGGAGAGATGTGACATGGCAGACGTTGAACCCGACATTCAGACTGGCGTGATTCGGGATGTCGAGCAGGCGATAGCGGTGCTCGATCCGGCGATCGCCCTTGCCGCGCTGATTCAGATCACCGGCGATCGGACTTTGCTGCACAAATATGGCCCGGCTCTGGAAGGAACGCACGCGACCCACAGGTCCGCTTTCCGGGCGATCGACGGCGATGCCGTCGTGGAAGAAGCGGATGAGAGCGTCGCGGAAGAAATCCGGGCGCGCCTGGCGGCGGAGATGCGGCGCGGCCGTCAGCCCGTTTTGCCGAAACTCGACCAGCCTCTCTTTCGGGAGCTGGTGAAGCTGGTGATCGGTAGCGACCTTCCTGACATGTCGGTCGAGCCTGCCTACCAGCATGCCGGCTTTACGACCGATACCCGCATTCGCCGCCCTGCGAAGATGCCGCCAGCGGACTTCAAGGTTCTGATCGTGGGCGCCGGCATGGTCGGCATCAATGCGGCGATCAAGCTGCAGCAGGCAGGCTTCAGTTATGAGATTGTGGAGGCCCAGGACGACGTCGGCGGCACGTGGCTCGTCAACACCTATCCCGGCGCCGCGGTCGACACCGAAAGCCGCATCTATTCCTATTCGTTCGAGCCCAATTCTTCATGGACCCGTTATTATGCGAACGGGCCGGAATTCCTGACATATCTCAACAAGGTCGTCGACAAATACGGCGTTCGCGACCGGATCCACTTCAATACGCGAGTGGCGGGCGCGGAGTGGGATGAGGCCCGGTCAAAATGGGTGCTCAAGGCCAGCCGGGACGGCGAGGACCTGACGTACGAGGCCAATGTCCTGATCATGGCCACGGGCCCGAACAACGGACCGAAATATCCGGATGTGGAGAATATGAACGCATTCCAGGGTCGGATCGTCCACACCGCCGAGTGGGACAATGATCTCGATCTCAAGGGCAAGAAGGTCGTGCTGGTTGGCGCGGCGTGCTCCGGCGTGCAGGTTGCCTCCGCGGTGGCGGACGAGGTTGCCCAATTGACCGTGATCATGCGTCAGCCGGAATATCTGATCCCCAACGCCAATGCTCGCGCGAACATCGACCCCATCGAAATCCTCGCAATGGAATCAATTCCCTTTGTCGCGCAGTGGAAGCGGATGCAGACGCTGGCCAGTCAGATGACCGACATGCGCGGCATGATCATGATCGATCCCGAACATCGCGAAAAGACGGGCGGCATAGCGCCGCTCAACGACGGCATTCGCGATATGTGCCGCAACTACATCAAGCAGCAGTTTCCCGACGATCCGGAAATGGTCGCGATGCTCACCCCCGATTACCCGGTCTTCGCAAAGCGACCGATCCTCGACTGCAGCTTCTACGACACGATCAAGAAGCCGAACGTCGACCTGGTCAAGGGTGCGCTCGCCTCGTTCGACAAGGATGCCGTCATCCTGGCCGACGGAAGCCGCATCGAATGCGACGTCGTCGTGCTCGCGACCGGATATACGATGTACTGGGGCACTCAATTCGAGATCACCGGCCGCGACGGCAAGACGTTGCGCGATATTTTCGATCCCGCACCCTTCACCTACTGGGGTATGATGGTGCCCGGTCTGCCCAATTTTGTCCTGCCGGCAGGCCCCTATAGCAATCTGGTCGCCAACCATGCGGTGCTGGGCGAGCAGCATATCCATTATGTGATCGAACTGCTTCAGACCATGGTGGACGAGGAACTAGCAACGTTCGAGGTCACGAAGGAAGCCGCCGATGCCTTTGTCGATGAGGCTGACCGCCGGCTCGCCCAGACGGCCTGGGTGAACAAGGGCACCGCGCATGGCTATTATCGCCATCCGAGCGGCAAGGTGGTCCTCGCCATTCCTTATCATAATTCGGTCATCTGGCATAAGCTGCGGCAACCGGAAATGGCCGATTACAAGGTTTCGAAGCGTGCGGATGCGCAGGCTGAGCCTCGGCGAGAGCCAGCCATGCTCGAGATCTGAATGACATATCGAACCGCGGCCTCCCTGGCACGGGAGAGCCTCATCCGGTGACTCGCGGAGAAAATTACCATGAACAAAGGTCAGAAAGTGGCGCTCGTAACGGGCGCCACCCGCGGCATCGGGCGGGTGATCGCGGAAGCGCTTGGTGAAGCCGGCTTTGCCGTCATTGTCACCGGGCGGACAATGGCCGCAGGGCAGGGGCAGCACGATGGGATGGGCGGCGCCGTGCCGGGCAGCGTCGAGGAGACGGTCGCCAGGATCACCCGCGGCGGGGGGATCGCCTTTGGTTTGAAGCTCGACCTGCTCGATCGCGGTTCGATCGATACGGCGCTGGCGGCGACGATCGACAGGTTCGGTCGGGTTGACGTGCTCGTTAATAACGGCATCTATCAGGGGCCTGCGGTACGGCAGAAGATTGCCGAAATCTCGATGGAGGAAGCCGAACGCAGCATGCAGGGCAATTTCCTCAATCAGTTCTACCTGAGCCAGAAGACGCTGGAGATCATGCGGCGGCAAGGCGGCGGGCGAATGATCTTCATGTCCGCCCTGTCATCCGTGCAGCCTACGGTCGGGAGCAGCGGCCTTTTCTACAACGCCCCGAAAGCGGCGCTGAACAAGATCCCGGATTATATCAATTTCGAACATGGCAAGGACGGCATTTCGGCCTTTCTGATCGAGCCGCAATTCACGATGACGGATACGCTGCGAGCTGTGCTGGGCGATGACGCCGACAAGATCGGGTTCGGGCTCACACCGCGCGATCCCAGTGAAACCGCGCGCACGGTCGTCTGGCTCGCCGGCCATCCGGATGCTCCCGCTCACGCCGGCCCGCACGTCATCAACGCGCCCGATTTCTTCCGCCAGAACGGCATAAATCCGCAAGACCAGCCGGACGCGTCGGCGGCTTCGTAGATTCATTGCTCAGCAAAGGACATCCATCATGACCGTCACCGCATTCGCCTACGCAAAGGTCGTCGTTAAGGACAGCGATGCGCTTACGCCCTTTTACACCGATGCTCTGGGCCTCACCGCGAAGATCCGGATCGAGGAGGGCGAGGGCGATCATGCCTTCGTCGAGAACTTCTTTTCGGCAGGCGCCGACGCACCACCGCAGATCGTGCTGATCAGCTATGCAAATCAGTCCCCGCCAGGCGTCGGGGAGTCGATCGTCGCCCTGATGGTCGACGATGTCGACAAGACGCTGGCAGCGATCGAACGTGCCGGGGGTCGGACAACGGTTCCGGCGTTTGACATAGCCGAGCACAAGATGCGCATGGCCTATGCCACCGATCCCGAAGGGCATAGCATCGAGCTGATGAAAGTCGGTTGAGGATGTCCACGGAAGCAATCCGCAATCGGACATGGTATATCGCGCGCCCGATAGGCCCTGTTCTTTAACCTGACGACTTCACGCTCGTTGAAGAAGCTGTGCCGGAAATCGGCGAAAGGCAGGTCCTCGTCCGAACGCTGTATATCGGCATAGCCCCTGGTGTTCGGCCTCTGCTGCCATATGCGGTCGCAAAGCCCAACGTTGCCGGAAATGCCAAAACGGGACGAGTCCGGGCCTCGGAAGCGGATCCCGCGCAACTCGCTCGCATCAAGGTTGGCGATCCCATGCAATCGGGCATATCGCCACCGACGTCCCCTTATTCGGGCGGGACGGTAGGCCAGGTGATCCGTTCCCGGCATCCGGGCTTCGCGCCAGGCGACTTTATTTTCGGCGGCACGCGCTGGCAGGAATATGAGGCTGTGGATGGCGACTTCTCGCTCCGTCTCGATCCTGCCCTACTGCCCATCGAGTCAGATCTGACGGCCGTGGGGCGTTCGGCCTTCACCGGCTGGATCGGCTACCGTAAATTCTGCAATGCACGGGCTGGCGAAACCATGGTCGTTTCCGCGGCGGCTGGCGCTGTGGGAATGCTGGTCGTGCAAATGGCCAAGGCAGAGGGCCTCAAGGTCGTCGGTATCGCGAGCGGGAAGGAAAAGTGCGCTTTCGTGGTCGATGAACTTGGAGCCGATGGCTGCGTCGATCGATTGTCGGACAATATCGGAGCGGCCCTCGACCGCCTGATTCCCGAAGGCATCGACATCTATTTCGACAATGTGGGCGGCCTGACGCAGCGCCCGGTTTACGATCGCCTCAAGCCCTTTGGCCGCCTGATCGTCTGCGGCATGGCCGCCGAATATGGCGGTGTGGAATCGAGTACGCTGCCGACCGGAATGATCCTCGCCAAGCGCCTGCGGATTCAAGGCTTCGTAGTGCTGGACCACGAGGATGAGTATCCGGAGTTTCGCGCCGATATCGCGCGCATGCTGCGCGAAGGAACGCTTACGTACCGAACGAAGGTTTACGAGGGGCTGGAACAGGCGCCGCAGGCGCTGGCGGACTGTCTGAGCGGCTGCAATACAGGCGGCAAGCTGATCGTGAAGATCGGCGAAGCGGTCGAGAACGAACAATCCTGATGTTCGTCTTCCATCGCTATGACGGAGACCAGCCCCGGCCGCCGTACGCGCCGGAATTATCCTTAACATTGGCATGCCTGCAGCTCTTGCTGTCCAGGTCGAGGCTCGAAGATCATGACGACTGCCGAAAACGTTGATATTGTTATCATTGGCGCCGGGTTTTCCGGGCTTTACGCGCTGCACAGGTTTCGGGACTATGAAGTCCTCTGCTTCGAGGCCGGTGCGGGCGTTGGTGGCACCTGGTACTGGAACCGCTATCCCGGCGCGCGGGTCGATATCCCAAGCATGGAATATTCGTACAGTTTTGACGAGGATCTGCAGCAGGAATGGCGCTGGCCGGAGATGTTCTCGGCTCAGCCCGAACTCGAACGCTACGCAAATCACGTGGCGGATCGCTTTGCCCTTCGTGACAGAATCCGCCTGTCCAATGGCGTGGAAAGAATGCACTTCGACGAAGCGGCGAACCGCTGGCATGTCCATACCGCCAAGGGTGATCACGTCGTCTGCAAATATGTCATAGCTGCAACCGGTGCTTTGTCGGCACCAAATGTGCCGCCGTGGCCGGGACGTGAACTGTTCCAGGGCCAGATCCTGCACACAACGGCATGGCCGGCCGAGGGGGTGGACCTTTCGGGCAAGAGGGTGGGCCAGATCGGGACCGGCTCCACCGGAATCCAGCTGGCGCCGATCATTGCCGAACAGGCCGAGCATCTGCATGTGTTCCAGCGAACCCCCGCGTTCAGCATGCCATCCGGCAACCGCCCGATGGACCCTGGACACGAGCGCGAGTGGAAGGACAATTATCCCGAGCGCCGTCAGAAAATGATGCAGTCCCCTGGCGTTTCCCTGCTCGAACGGTCAAGTTTCGCCAGCAGCGATTATACGGAAGAAGAACGCAGCGAATTGCTCGAAGCAGCGTGGACATCGCAAAGCGCCTTCCAGCTCCTGCTGACCTTTAGCGACATTATGACCAACAAGGCGGCCAACGATGTCGTGGCGGAGTTCGTGCGCAAGAAAATCCGCCAGATTGTCAAGGATCCCGCGACGGCCGAACGCCTGTGCCCCACGTCCTATCCCATCGGCGCCAAGCGCCTCTGCATCGACAATGGCTATTTCGAGACATTCAATCGCGACAATGTCACGCTGGTAGATGTCAAATCCGCCCCCATCATCGAATTCACGGAGACGGGGTTGCGCACCGCCGATGCCGAATATGATCTGGACGTGATCGTCACCGCGACGGGTTTCGATGCGATCACGGGCGCAATGGCACGGATCGATATCGAAGGTGTGGGCGGTCGCAAGCTCGCGGACAAATGGGCGGATGGGCCGACCGCCTGGCTCGGGCTGGTCGTAGCCGGCTTCCCCAATCTGCTGATGATCCACGGACCGTTGACGCCGGGCGCGCAGGCCCAGATGCTGATGGTCGGGGAATGGCAGGTCAATCTCGCGGCGGACATCATCGACTCGCTGGAGCGCGACGGTTTTTCGCGTATCGATACCACCGAAGAGGCCGAAGCGAGGTGGGCCGACGAGATTGATACGCTGTCACGCAATACGCTGCATCGCCTCGCCGAATCCTGGTACAACGCGAAGAATATCGAAGGGAAAAAGGGTGGCTTCATGATCTATGTCGGCGGCTTCCCGAGATTCGCCCGGTTGAACAAGGAAGCGATCGACAACGATTTCGATGGGTTCATAAGGTCCTGATCGGCTGGCGCCCCATCTGGGTTCGAGCATCCGATTCTGATCGCGCTATTCAGGGCGGACGCCGGAGGCCGTTGACTCGGTTTTGGGTATCGGTTTATCACTTAAGTACACCCTAAAATGTATTAAGAACGTCGCCGACGAGGGTGGGCACCGGTGGCTATGCGCATGGCGTCAGACGGAGGAGCCGGTTTTGGCCTGTTCCGTTCCAAGGGAGAGAAAGTGTCGATGATTGAGGAAATTTCGCTGTCCCCGGGCATGCGGTGCCGGATCATCGCAGATCAGGGCGTTGTCGTCAGAGCAGGACGCGCCGCGGATGACCGTCAACTCGATCACCTTCCCAAAGGCACGCTTGTCGTCTGCGCCGGACGAACGGCAGAGGAAAAGGGCGGGCGGCGGGTTCGGATTGCCAGCCCGTCGGGCTGGGTCGATGCCGATGCTCTGAGCCCGGTCGGTTCAGGTCGCAAGACGACGCTGGATTATGAAACCTTCATGGAACGGCATAGGCTCGTCTGGCCCGGCGATCATTATGGCCTGGAATTTCCCATCGACGTGGCGGGACTGCAGGAAGCCGGTCCGGAATTTCTGACGGCGGCGTTTCGGGCGTCGGGCGTCATTTCCGCTGACAATTCGGTCAGCGAAATCGTGACTCTCAAGAGGCTGGATATTCGGGGCGCTTCTGAAAATGCGCTCATGACGCTTGCGTTCGAACGGGGAGAATCCGGGCTGCAGGACGAGTTTTTCGTAAAATTTCCTCCCACGGACGTTCATCACAAGTTTGGGCTGCTGCGCATGGGCGACGGCGAAGTTCAGTTGGCGCGCCTGTCGCGCGATCGGCAGCTACCGGTCACTGTCAGCCGTTATTATTTCGGTGATTATAGCGCCCATACGGGAAATTATATGCTCATAACCGAGCGTGTTGGGTTCGGCGTCGCCCCCATCGAACGGGCATATCGCAAGGGATATGATTATGAGGTGCCCTGTATCGAAGAGCATTACGAGGTCCTGGCGCGTGACCTTGCACGTTTGGTAGCAGCGCATAAGCGCGGGGATCTCGGCCATGACGTGGAAGACATATTTCCCTTCGCCGCAGCGGCGCGCGATTTCGCTCCTATTGCCAATCCCGAACCTGCGCTCGATCGGCTCATCGACTTTATCGGCCGCGTGGCTCCGCGTCTTTTCATTCGGGAGGCTACGCAGCCGGAATTTCTGAAGAAATGGCGCGAAGACGTGTTGTTCGGCCTCGAACACAAGGATGCGGTGATTGCCTATCTGCTCTCGGATGTCGACTATACCGGATTTTGCCACATCAATCTGAACGTCGATAACGCCTGGTTCTGGCGGGACGAGGCGGGCCAGCTTCACGCCGGCCTGCTGGATTGGGGCGGCACAGGCCAGGCGAGCCTCGCCCAGGCGCTTAGCGGTATGATGATGATGCCAGAGCCGGAAATGCATATCGGACTGGTGAACCGCATGATCGATGTGTTCATTGAAGAGAGCGCGGCGCTGGGCGCTCCGCCAATCGACAGGGCGGAGCTTCATTTTCAGTATAAGGCGTCGGTCTACTCGACGGCTATTTTCATGTTCATCACCATCCTCTCGGAAGCCCTCAAGCATTTCCCCGAGGAATATTTCGCGTCGATGGAAAGCCGGACGGATCCGCGCCTGCGGGAGGGCGGCTTTTACAGTGCGGTGGTCTGGATCGATAATATGCTGCGGGAGTGGCTTGACGACCTGACGCCTGGTGATGCGTGCCGCCAGATCGTCGCCGGTCGCACGGCACCGGCCGTCGGCTGATCGAGGACCCTGCCGTAGTAAAGCCGGCTCCCGATCAGACAGTAGAATTGTTGAGCCCGTTTGAAAGCGAAGTGATCTGTCGCCTGCCGCCGGCCGCGCCAAAGGGCGGGCCGGTGTCAGAGGACATATTTGCTCAGATCGGTATTCCGCGCCACTTCCTTCAGCTGGCTGTCGACATAGGCGCCGTCCACCACCAATGACGTGCCCTGCCGATCCTCGGCCTCGAAACTGACCTCTTCGAGCAATTTCTCCATGACGGTCGACAGCCGCCGCGCGCCGATATTCTCGAGGCTTTCATTCACCTCGGCGGCGATGCGGGCGATGGCCGCGATGCCGTCGTCGGTGAAGCTGATCTCCACGCCTTCCGTACCGATCAACGCACGATATTGTTCGGTGAGGCTCGCGCGCGTGTCGGAAAGGATGCGCACGAAGTCGGCCTCGGTCAGGGCCTTGAGTTCGACGCGGATGGGCAGGCGGCCTTGAAGCTCCGGCAGCAGATCGGAGGGCTTGGCGACATGGAAGGCGCCGCTCGCGATGAAGAGGATATGGTCGGTCTTCAAAGGCCCATATTTGGTCGCGACGGTCGTGCCCTCGATCAGCGGCAGCAGATCGCGCTGCACGCCTTCGCGGCTCACCGAACCGCCACGGACGTCGCTGACCGCGATCTTGTCGATCTCGTCGAGGAAGACGATCCCGTTCGCCTCGGCATCGGCCAGCGCCATGCGGTTGACCTCATCCTGATCGAGGCGCTTGTCGGCCTCTTCGTCGACCAGCTTGGTCCACGCCGCGCGTACCGGCAGCTTGCGCTTCCTGGTACGCGCCTGGCCGAAGGCCTTGCCCATCATGTCGCTCAGGTTGATCATGCCGACCTGGCCGCCCATGCCGGGAATCTCCATCGGCGTGCCGCCCGAATCCTCAACCTCGATCTCGATTTCCTTCTCGTCGAGATGATGATCCTCGAACCGCTGGCGGAAAGAGGCGCGGGTCGCCTCGCTGGCATCCTTGCCGACGAGCGCATCGAGCAGGCGGCCCATGGCGGCTTCCTCGGCCTTGTCCTTGACGGCGGCGCGGCGACGATCCTTTTCGAGGCGCACGGCTTCCTCGACCAGATCGCGGGCGATCTGCTCGACATCGCGGCCGACATAGCCAACCTCGGTGAACTTGGTCGCCTCGACCTTCACGAAGGGCGCATCGGCAAGCTTCGCCAGCCGGCGGCTGATCTCGGTCTTGCCGCAGCCCGTGGGCCCGATCATCAATATGTTCTTGGGCGTCACCTCGTCGCGCAGATTTTCGGGCAGGCGCTGCCGCCGCCATCGGTTGCGCAGCGCGACCGCGACCGCGCGCTTGGCGTCGGCCTGTCCCACGATATGCGCATCAAGCGCGGCGACGATGGCTTTTGGGGTAAGGTTTTCGTTCATGGGTGTCCAAATCACCCCTCCCTTGCAAGGGAGGGGAAGGGGGTGGGTGAACGAAGGAGAGGCTCGATGCCTCGACTTCGTCGTTTGCGGGGCTTTCGGAGGCTCGCGACCTTGTCGCTCGCACCCACCCCAACCCCTCCCTTGAAAGGGAGGGGCTAAGGATTAGGTGGCGCTATCCAGCACTTCGACGGTCAGGTTATTGTTCGTGAACACGCAGAGTTCCGATGCGATGCCCAGCGCCTTGCGGCAGATGGTCTCTGCATCTTCCTCATAATCCACCAGCGCGCGCGCGGCGGACAAGGCGAAGTTGCCGCCCGATCCGATTGCGGCGACGCCGCCGATCGGCTCCAGCACGTCGCCATTGCCGGTCAGGATCAAGGTCACTTCCTTGTCGGCGACGATCATCATCGCCTCCAGGTTGCGCAGATATTTGTCGGTGCGCCAGTCCTTGGCGAGTTCGACCGCAGCGCGCATCAACTGGCCGTTATGCCGTTCCAGCTTGCTTTCGAGCCGCTCGAACAGGGTGAAGGCATCCGCGGTCGCGCCGGCGAAGCCGCCGATCACCGATCCGTCGCCGAGCCGCCGCACCTTGCGGGCATTGGGCTTCATCACCGTATTGCCCATCGACACCTGGCCATCGCCGGCGACGATGACCTTGCCGTTCTTGCGCACGGACAGGATCGTCGTGCCATGCCATTTTGGAAGTTCGCTCATTATCGTCCCATATGCTTTGCAGAGGGCGATATGGGATGCCGCCCCGCGGTCTGCAATCGTCTCAGCTTTTGCCGACGAACATGAACGCAGCCGCACCGATGATGCAGGCGAATGCGCCGAGGTGGCGCAGGCCGAGTGGTTCCTTGAGCACGACGACCGCGAAGATGGCGAAGACGAGCAGCGTCACGATTTCCTGCGTTATTTTCAGCTGCCCGGCGGACCAGCCATGGGCGTAGCCGATCCGGTTGGCCGGGATCGCGAAGCAATATTCGACGAAGGCGATTCCCCAGGATGCGACGATCACGATCCACAACCGTGCGTCGGTGAATTTCAGATGCCCATACCAGGCGATCGTCATGAAAATGTTGGAACAGATCAGGAGAAAAAGCGGCGTCAGCGTCATGCGATCACAATGGCGCAAAATCGACATGCTCGCCAGTTATCGTTCATCCAACCGCGATTCGCGGCGATCCTCTGGGGGCAGGATCTTCGGATGTTCTGGTCGGGGCGACAGGATTCGAACCTGCGACCCCTTGACCCCCAGTCAAGTGCGCTACCAGGCTGCGCCACGCCCCGACCAAGGC
>Ga0105248_10004479_pt1 | contig 15455 bp, 8 predicted proteins | sample KBSS34metaG_FD_81524 | JGI IMG/M metagenome (GOLD analysis project Ga0105248, IMG submission 81524) | Switchgrass rhizosphere microbial communities from Kellogg Biological Station, Michigan, USA - KBS S3-4 metaG | ecosystem: Host-associated > Plants > Roots > Rhizosphere > Soil | place...
GACAACCGTCATCGACGCCGAAGGGCGGCGGGTGCTGCCGGGCTTCAACGACGCCCACGTCCACCTGATCGACGGCGGCACGGCGCTCGACAACGTGAACCTCAAGGACGCCGCAACGCCGGCCGAATTCGCCCGGCGAATCGCCGAGCGCGCGAAGACCAAGCCCGGAGAATGGATTCTCGGTGGTGAATGGGACGACCAGCGGTGGACGCCGGCCGAGCTCCCGACCAGGCAGCTCATCGACGACGTCACGAACGCGACCCCCGTCTTCGTCACCCGGTACGACGGACACATGGCGCTGGCGAATGCGACCGCGCTGGGCCGAGCCGGCATCACCGAGAGCACGCCGGATCCTCCCGGCGGCGTTATCGTCCGCGACGCGAACGGGTATCCGACGGGCGTGCTGAAGGACGCCGCGATGGAGGCCGTCGCGCGCGTGATCCCGAAGATGACCCCGGAGCAGCGACTGGCAGTCGTGAAGCGCGCCCTGCGATACGCCGCCTCCGTGGGGGTAACGAGCCTGCAGGACATGAACCCGTCGTACGACGACATTGGGGTGTACGCGGAGCTCGCGAACCGCAACGAGCTGACCGCGCGGATCTACGCCGCCCCGCTCGAGCTCGGTTGGTACGATCAGGCGAAGCTTGGCGTGCACCGGTCGTTCGGGTCGTCGTGGCTTCGGATTGGCGCGGTCAAGGGCTATGCGGACGGCTCGCTCGGGTCCACGACGGCCTATTTCTTTCAGCCGTACACCGACGCTCCCCAGACTCGCGGGCTGCTCTCCGACGAAATGCAGCCGATCGACGACATGCGCGTCAGGCTCATGGCCGCGGACCACGCCGGACTGCAGCTCTGCATGCACGCGATCGGGGACGCGGGCATCTCCGCGACTCTGGACCTCTACGGCGACGTCATTCGCGCCAACGGCGGGCGCGATCGCCGCCTTCGCATCGAGCATGCGCAACACATCGCGCCAAAGGACTTCGAGCGGTTTGCGGCGATGAACGTGATTGCCTCGGTGCAGCCCTATCACGCTATTGACGATGGCCGATGGGCGGAACGGCGGATCGGCCCGGAACGGATCAAGACGACCTACGCCTTCCGGACCTTGATCGACAAGGGTGTCCGGCTGGCGCTCGGGACCGACTGGACCGTCGCACCGCTCAACCCGATGCTGACGCTGTACGCCGCGACGACGCGCGCGACGCTGGATGGCAAACATCCAGAGGGGTGGGTGCCGGAACAGAAGATCTCGATCGTGGAGGCGGTGAGGGCGTATACGAGCGGATCGGCGTTCGCGGAGTTTCAAGACACCGTGAAGGGCACGATTGTTCGCGGGAAGGTCGCGGATCTCGTCGTTTTGAGCGACGACGTGTTCTCGATTCCGGCGGCGCGTCTGAAAGATGTCCAGGTGCTGACGACCATCGCGGGCGGCAAGGTCGTTCATCAGCGCAGGCCCTGATGCGGCACCCGGCGCCGGCCACGACGGCCGCAGTACTCCTGGCGTTGACGATCCTCTACCTGTCGATTACCTTCGGGTCGACGGTTGCCGGCGGTGCAGATCAGTACAGCTACGTGACGCAGGCGGGCCTCTGGCGCACGGGAACGCTGCAGATTCACCAGGACATCGTGCGCGACTCGCCGTGGCCAGGCGCGCCCGAGACGTGGACGCCCCTCGGCTTTCGAACGATTCCCGGCGACCCCGGCGCGATCGCGTCCGTGTACCCGCCCGGGCTCCCGCTGCTGATGGCGCTCTTTCAAGCCGTAGCCGGCTACTGCGGTGCGTTTCTGGTCGTGCCGCTGGCCAGCGCGCTGACGGTCTGGCTGACGTATCTGCTCGGGCGGCGACTGTTCGACGCGCCGCGGACCGGACTCGTTGCGGCGGCCCTGGTTGCCGTCAGTCCAGTGTTTCTCTATCAGATCATGAACGCCATGAGCGACGTGCCGGTCACAGCGGCGTGGACGCTCGCGTTGGTGCTCGTGGTGTCGGACCGGCCGTGGCTGTCCGGCCTTGCCATCGGCGCCGCGATCATGATCAGGCCGAACCTGGCGCCGCTTGCCGGCGTGTTCGTCGCCTGGGTGGCGCTCACCCACTGGCGATCGCTGTTCCGTCTTGCCGCCGGCAGCGCCCTTGGTCTGTGCGCGGTCCTGTTGGTGAACTGGCGCATGTATGGATCGCCCCTGACGAGCGGCTACGGGGAGATCGGCCACTACTACGCGTGGGCATTTGGCCTGGCCAATCTTCGCCGCTATCCACTCTGGCTCGTTGACACCCAAACGCCGCTCGTGCTGTTCGCTGCCTGCTTTTTCGTAGTGCCGGTCCTGTTCCCACGCCCGCGCGTCGGACATCTCCGGACGCTGCTGGGCGGCTTCATCGGCGTCGTGTTCGTGTCCTACCTGTTCTACACGCCGTTCGACGCCTGGTGGTTCCTCCGCTTCCTGTTGCCGATGTGGCCGGTCATCATGCTGCTGAGCGCGGTGGCGCTGGACACGATCGCGCGGTGATGGACCGGGCAGTGGGCAGCGGCTGTCGTGTGGGCGATCGTGGCGGCGGTCGGCTGGCACGGTGTTCGGTTGGCCGTCGATCGCAGCGCGTTCGATCTCGGGTGGGGCGATCGGCGATACGTGAACGTCGCGCGATTCGTGGCCGAACACACCGAACCCGACGCCGTCATCATCGCGATGCAGCACAGCGGCTCCGTCCGTCACTATGCCGGCAGGCTGACGCTCCGTTTCGACTTACTGGACCGGGCAGCGCTCGACCGCGCGATCGCGTTCCTCGAGTCGACCCGCCGGCGGCCGTACATCGTGCTCGATGGAGACGAAGTGCCGATCTTTCGTGCCCGTTTCAGCGGCCGCAGCCGGCTCGGCGCGCTCGACTGGACGCCGCTGGCGACGCTTGCGGCCCCGCCGATCTTCGTCTTCGATCCTCTGAACCTCTCGCGCACTGAGCCGCCGCTCGCGATCTCAACGCTCAGTTCGCGACCCGGTTGGCGATGCACGGAGCCTCCGATCTGGCCGCCGCTTCTGCGACTCAAATAACTCTGCCGCGTGGCAAGCGGCTTGCGCTTTTGGGTCGTCACCCCAGCAAACCGTCAGGTTTCACGACGGGTCTTTCGTGGCCGAAGGTGTTGAATCCAAAGTGGAGCGCGACCACCTGCGCGAGCTCGCCTGCGACGCGGCCCAGGGGCGCTATCTCGCCGCGCCGTGCGCGCCGCTCGAGGCGCGCCGCCTGGTCATGGCCGGCGGCATCGGCGCGTAGCGCCGCCCATACCTGATTCCTCAGTACGCCGTCTGTGTGCTCCGAATGTAATAGAACATCGACGCGACGGCGATCACCAGGCCCTCGATCGCGAACTCCCGCAGCGTGGCGTTCGACAAGAGCCACACGATGACCGTCGCCGCCAGCAGCGGAATCGCTGGTCCGCCCGGCAGTTGGAAGGGCGCGCCGTCCGTCCGCACGTCCCGCCGCTGCAGCTCGTACGATGCGGCGACACAGGTCAGGTACAACGTCAGCGCCGCGACGTTGGCGAGGATCGCGAGCTGGGTGAAGCTGCTGCTCACGGCCAGCACGGCGATCAGCACGGCATAGACCGCGATCGCCACGTGTGGCGTGTGGAAGCGAGGATGCACGCGCGCGAGCGCTGCCGGCAGGACGCCGTCCCGACCGAGCGCGTAGAGCGAGCGCGGACTGCCAAGCATGTCACCGGCGACATAGCCGAACATCGAGACGATGGCGCCGCCGATGACCAGCAGCCGCCCTCCGGATCCCAGAACGCGCGACGCCGCCTCAGCCAGCGGTGCGGACGCGAAGTCAGCGATCGCCGGCCCGAGCAAACCCTGCGCGACCCGCTGGATCAGCAGATAGAGCGTCGTCGTGATCGCGAGCGCGAGAAACAACGCACGCGGCACCGTGCGCGCGGGATCGCGCACTTCGCCGCTCGGCACCAGAGCGATCTCGACGCCGAGAAAGGCGAAGATCAGCACGATGGCGGTCCGGCCGAGTGCGGCGGGCGCAGGAACACCCGGAAACCTCACATACTCGGGGTTGACCGACCAGAGTCCGACAGCGACGAGGACGATCAGTGGCAGCAGCTTCGCGACCGTGGCTGTCTCGACGAGAAACGCACCGAATCTGACGCCGCGGATGTTCACCGCAGCGACGACCCCCATCAGCACCACCAGCAGCACGCCGCGCCCGGCGGGCGTCGCCGCGGGCGCCCAGATAGCCGCCACCGAACCCGCGAAGGCGCTGGCAACCGAGGCCACCGCGAACGCCGCCATCAGCTGATACAACACACCGGCGAGGAATCCAATGAACGGACCGAAGGCGACTCCCACGTACGCATACAACCCGCCGGTCAACGACACGCGGCTGCCGGCCGCGGCGAAGCACGAGACGATCAAGGCCATCAGCGCGGCACAGAGGACATAGGCGAGCGGCGCCGCGGCGCCAAGGCCCGCGGCGACTACCGCCGGCAGCACGAAGATGCCGGCGCCGATCGTCGTGTTGACTATGCTCGCCGTCAGCGGGCGGACACCTAGCGCTTTTACCAGCGCCCCTTCAGATCGTGTCTGCATCGTCTGTGTTTCGCGAAGGCGGGCCGGTCCTGCCGACGCTTGCCGCGATCTTCCGAGCGAATGCGGACTGTACCTCATCTTTATCCGCCGGCGCATTTCAGCGCCCGGCGCCGAATTCGTTACGGAACGACGCTTGCGTACGCTCGATCGTCAGACCTTTCAAGGGAGCATTCCATGGCGATCGCGTCGCTGAAGGATCTCTACTTCGACGAATTGAGCGATCTGTACGACGCCGAAACGCAGATGATCCGTACGCTGCCAATACTGGCCGAGGCGGCGCATGCGCCCGAACTGCGAGAAGCGCTGCGCCAGCACTGCGACGAGTCGCGGCTCCACCTCGAGCGCCTGGAACTGATCTTCACGCATTGGGGCGAGCGCCGCCGCGCCAAAACGTGTGCAGGCGTCGCCGGGATTGTTCAAGAAGCCGACGACCGCCTGAATCAGGAAGCGACAGACGACGCCCGCGATGCCGGCATCATCGGCGTGGCGCAGCGCATCGAGCACTACGAAATTGCCGCGTACGGCTGCGCCCGGGCGTACGCACGCCGGCTCAACAGGGCTGATGAAGCGCGGCTATTGCAGGAAACCCTCGACGAGGAAGGACGCGCCGATCGCCGCCTGACCGAGATGGCCGAAGCGCACATCAACGACGACGCGCGATCGGAATGGGACATGCGCGAGCCGGAGGCGACTGGGCGTCTGAAATACCTGCCGCTCGAGAATCTCGAACGAAGCCGCGACCTGCGCGACCTTGCGATCCGCAACGTGGTCGACGCCGAGCTCGGACGCCTCGATGGCCTGGTCGCCGACGCCGAGTCCGGCATTGCCAGGTACGCAGTCGTCGATGGCGGCGGCCTGTTCTCGCGCCGCCGCTATCTGTTGCCGGTGACGATGATTCGCTACGACGAGTCGGCCCGCGTGCTGCGCGTCGACCTCGACGAAACGCTCGCCAGCCGTTATCCGGAGTTCGACCGCGACGAGTTCCAGGCGATGACCGAGCGCGATCGCCGCGGATACGAGATGCGGCTGCTGGAGTTCTTCCCGCGGACGCCGGTCGAACCCGGCCAGGGCGGCGCGGACGCGGCGCCCCCGGAATGGCTGATGACGGGTGTCTGGGTGACGGTGCCGCCGCAGAAGGCGGAGCGTCTCAGTCCGGACGCGCGCAGCTTCGCCAACGAGTTCGTGCCGGACCGCGAGCATGTGGTGGCGCGGGCCGCGGAGCCACCGCCGGTCCCTGGCGAAGACGCCGACACGCCTCCGCCCCGCGACAAGATCAGGTAGCGTGAACGGCGGCGATCTCGGCGGCCGCCCGGCGGCCGCTTTCGACCGCGCCGTTCATGTAGCCCTGCCATTTGATGCTGGTGTGCTCGCCAGCGAAGAACAACCGTCCGCACGGGCGCGCGAGCCACGCGCGCAGCGACGGGTCGAACGACGGGGCGAAATACGCGTACCCGCCACGCGACAACGGTTCCTGCTCCCACACGATCTGACGCCACGCGCCGAGCTCCGCGCCGTCCGCCCCGAGCCAGTCGAGCGCGCGCGCCAGCCCCTGCGGCCCTTCCTTCGCGACAATCGCCTGCGTGGCATCGCTGGCGCCGCCGCCGGCGAGCAGCGACAGGATGCCCGGCGCGCCGCGTTGCTCCTCGTTGCCGTCCCAGACCGCGCCGAACGGGAGCGCCGATCCAAAGGCGCGCGCGCGCCCCGGGATCCGCCAGAAGCGCTTCGAGAACTGCAGCAGCGTTTTCGTGGCGCGGCCGTATTTCAGGTTGGCGATGGCGTCGTGCTGCTGCGCGGGCAGCGAGGGCATGAACGGAATGCGCCGGAGCGTGGTGGCCGGCACGGCGAACACGGCGTAGTCGCAGCCGATCTGCGACACGGCGCGGCCGTTCTTCACGCTGACCCGGACGTTCTGGCCACGGTGCGAGACGGCGACCACCTCCGTGTTCAGGTGGAGGCGACTGCCCAGCGGCGCCGCCAGCGCGGCGGCGAGGCGATCGTTGCCGCCGTCGATGCGGTACATCGACTGGATCGCGGGCCCGTCGTCGGCCGCGAACTGATCGACGAGCGCCATGAGTGAGAGTTCCTCGGGATCGGCCAGAAAGAAGCCGCGGAGGCCGGTGGCGGTGGCGCGCAGCTCGTCGTCGGCGTGGACGCTGTCGAGCCAGGAAGCGACCGATTGGCGTGCGAGCCGCGTAGCGATCGGCGAATCCCACCGCTGCTCGGCGAGACGGTACGGACGAGCCCAGTCGTCCAGGGCTTCCGCCAGCCGCGCCCATCCGCGCGACGCATCGCGCTGCACAATCTTCGCCTTGCCGGATCGATCGGCGCGGACGTACGAAAAGCCGCCGCGAAGGATGCGGGTCAATTTCAAGCCCAGCTCGCCTGCGAGCTCGCGGATCTCGCGCTGCGCCTCGTCGATCATGTCGCCGCCGGCCTCGGCGTGCTGCCGTTCGGCGAAGCCGTCGCGGATGGTCCAGACGCGGCCGCCGACGCGGTCGCGCGCGTCGATGATCGTCACGTCGGCGCCCAGCGCGAGGAGATCGTGTGCCGCTGAAAGCCCGGCCAGACCGGCGCCCGCGACGACGACCGATGCGCCGCCCAGGGTTGTCGCACTCACGCACTCACTGTACCCCAACGCCATCCATATGGAGTGGCTCTCAGCTGTCAGCTATCGGCTGTCGGCGAGAGCGCGGTAAACTTTGCGGATGATTCCTCTCCTTCTGGCGCTGGCGGTCGGTTACGCGCACCCTGAACAACTGGTGGAGACCGACTGGGTCGCGGCGCACGCCGGCGACGCGAACGTCCGGGTCGTCGACATGCGAAACGCCGCGACCGCGTATCCCGCCGGCCACGTTCCCGGCGCGGTCTATCTATCGCCGGTGGCGATCCGTGTCGCCGATCGGCCGCCGACGTTCCTGCCGACGCCGCAGGAGTTCGAGGCGCTGATGGCGAAGCTGGGCATCGGCGACGCGACGCGCGTCGTCGTCTACGACGAACGCGGCGGCATCTATGCCGCGCGCCTCTGGTGGATTCTGAATTACTTCGGTCATCCGAACGTCGCGCTGATGAACGGCGGCTGGGTGAAATGGACGGCGGAGCAGCGAGCGGCGGAGCAGGACACGCCGGTGCCGGCGGCCGCGCGCTTCACCGCGCGGCCTCAGCCGCGATGGGTTGCGACGGCGGCCGACGTCGTGAGCGCCATCGACAAGCCGGGCGTGAAGATTGTGGACGCGCGAACGGCCGCGGAGATCGAGGGCAAGGATTTGCGCGGTATCAAGCGCGGCGGCTTCGTCGCGTCCTCGGTGCCGGTGTACTGGGAAGACCTTCTCGATGCGCAGACACGAACGTTCAAGCCGGCTGACGACTTGAAGCAGATCTACGAAGGTCGCGGCATCCTGGCGTCACACGAGGTCATCGCCTATTGCCAGGTCGGCATGCGCGCATCGGTCGACCTCTTCGCGCTGCACCTGATCGGCTACGACAAGCTTCGAAATTACTACGGCGCGTGGGAAGAGTGGGGCAATCGCGACGATCTCCCCATCGCCAAAGGAAAGCAGTAGGGGCTCGGGGCTCGGGGCTAGCTGATACACACCATCGGGTGCCACTAGCCACCATTTTCTAGCCACCAGCACCTAGCAACTAGTACCTAGCCCCTAGCCCCTAGCCCCTAGCCCCCAGCCCCCAGCCCCCAGCCCCCAGCCCCTATCCCCTAGACCTTGACTCCTCCATAATCACACTGGTGTCCCAGGCCTCCCAACTCTCACCCGAGCTTGCCCGCGGTCTGTTGCAGCTGTCGCGGGCGCTGCTGGTCGCGACGCGGAACTGGACACTTTACCCGCCCGAACATCCCACGGTCGGCATCTCTGTGAACCGGTTGTGCACCGCCATTCGGGAATCATCGCTCGGCTCGATCTTCTCGATCGGCATCACGCCCGAGACGCTGATGATCGAAAGCGCATCGGCCGACGCGGCGCAATCGGGCATCGCCGAGGCCGCGGCCCTGCTGCACGACCGCGACCTGCTGCGCCTCACCTTTGTCGGCGATGTTCCGCCGGAGGCCGTCCATGCCCTCCTGCGCATGCTCGCCCTCGACGCGGCTGAAAGGCGGGCGCAGGGCGGACCGGCGAAAATCTGGATCTCCGCCGGCCATCCCTCGATTGCCCTCGAACAGATCGACTACGACAAAATGCTCGCGCGCGAGCAAGGGGACGTCCCGGAGGCGGCGCGGCGCGATGAACTGTGGCGATCGATCGTCATGTCCATCGCCGGCAGTCAAAGCGCCGTCTTCGACGAGCGCGCACAGGAGCGGCTGCTGATGATCGCAGGCAGCCCTCCAGACATTGCCGATACGGCGGTTGCCGCGTCGTCGTCAATGTGCGCGCCCGACGGATCCCCCATGATTACGTCGCAGGCGGCCATCGTCATCGCCGCCTTCCGGCATCTGACGAGCGTCGTGTCCGTGATGGCGCCGGAGCGATTGACCGAGGTGATGACCAATCTCGCTGCGGCGGCCACGCAGCTCAATCCGCAGGTCGTCATGCAGATACTGCAGACCGAGGACGATCCGACGGCCACGCTCCCCGTCATCAGCAGCCTCACCGGGGCCTTTGACGACACCAAGGTCGCCCAGTTGCTCGCCACGGCGCTCGCGCTCGAAGGAAAGGCCTCCGATCGGCTGGCGACGATTTTCAGTACGATCGCCCCGGATGAAGACCGTAAACGGCGCGTCCTCACCATGACGCGCACTCTTCTGAGCGAAAGCGATTTCGGGACGCCGTCAGACTCGGGCCAGTTCCAGCAGCTGTGGGGATCGATGGAGGCGCTGCTCATCTCATACAACGACAAGCCGTTCGTCTCCGAGTCCTATCGCGCGGCGCTCGACGGCCTCGGAAGCAGGGCCGAGCGGATGGCAGCCGGCGAGGTGCCGCCGGACATGGCCGAATGGCTGCTCAGTCTCGGCCAGGACAACATCCGCAGCCTTTCGGTCACGATGCTCATCGATTTGTTCGGCCTCGAGCGGGACAAGGCACGGGCCGCCGAGATCGCCACCGACATGGAGGCGCTGGCCGAGGACTTGCTGCTTTCGGGAGCCTACGAAGATACGCTGCGGGTGACCAAGTCGCTGTTAGAAAGAACCAAGAAAGCCGGCGCGATCGGCCGGGACGCCTCTCTGCAGGCGCTCGACCGGCTCGGCGAATCGCTGGCGATGCGCGAGACGGCGGCGCTCATCGGCGACATCGACGAAGCGGGCTGGCGGTCGATTCGCGCCGTGGTCGACGTTGTCGGTGTTGCGACCATCGAGGCGTTGAAACCGATCGTCATGGTCGAAGAGCCGACGCTCGCCTCGCAGCGGGCGGAAGAGGCGATTCTCGGTTTTGGCCAGCTGGCCGTGTTGCGGCTCGCGCCGCTCGTCGACGACGAGCGCTGGTTCGTCCAGCGCAACGGCGCACGGCTGCTCGGACGTACCGGCTCGCCTGAAGCGGTTCCGCTGTTGCAGCCGTTGCTGCGGCGGTCCGACCCGCGAGTCGTGCGCGAAGCCGTCTCCGCGCTCGGATCGATCAACGATCCGGCGGCGGCTCGCGCCATCCATACGGTGCTGCGTTCGGCGACGGGGGCGCTCCGGCACGCCGTCATCGACGTGCTCGTCGCCGGGAAGGATCCGCGCGTCGTGCCGATCCTTGTCCATATCCTGCGCGAGAGCCACCCGCTCGGCAAAGATCACGAGATGGTCCTCGAGACGGCGAAGGCGCTCGGAACGGTCGGGAGCGATGAGGCGGTCCCCGCCCTGAAGATCCTGGGCGACCGGCGGGCGTGGCTGCGCCGCAAGAAGCTGTGGGCCCTGAAGAAACAAAGCATCGAGTCGATCGAGCGCATCGGCGGTCCGAAGGCCGAGGCCGTTCTGCAGCAGGCCGCGCGCACCGGCGATCGGATGCTGAGGAAGATTGTTGGATCAAAAAAAGGCTGAGGAGCTGATTCGCCGCCTCGCCACGGCGATCCGCGGGTCCGCGCTGTACTCGCCGGCCCACCCGCTGGTACAGCGAGGCATCGACGCGTTCACGTCCGCCGCCACCGAAGGCCTTCGGACGGCGCCCTCGATCGTGATCGGATTCATCGGCGACGAGATCGTCGTCGACGGCGAGCGCCTGCCGCGCGGGACGGCGACGCTCGTCGGCTTCGCCCGCGATCTGCGCGAGCGGGATGTCGAAAAGGTGACGCTGACGCGCGGACTCACGCGTGACGAAGTGCGCACGCTCATCGCCGTATTCGGCGATCGCGCGTCGGCCGCCCCGCTGCCCGATCGACTGCTGGCCGGCGGCGTTCGCCACGTGACGCTCGGTCGTGTCATTGTCGAAGAAGTCAGCGACGAGCAGGCCGGGATCGCAGCGGCGCGGCGCGTCTACTCGACGGCGGTCGAAACGGCCGAGTCGTTATGGCAGGCGGCGAAGGCCGGCGACCAGCCCGATCCGGGCGCCGCCCGGAAGATCATCGACGGCCTGGCGCGTCTCGTGACGCAGGACCGGACGTCGTTGATGGCGCTCACGGCGCTGAAGCGGTATGACAACTACACGTTCACACATATGGTGAATGTCTCGGCGCTCGCCATGGCGCAGGCGCGGGCCCTGAATATCGAGGGGGCGCTTCTGCGGGAATTCGGGTTCGCGGCCCTGATGCACGATATCGGCAAGGTCAATACGCCGATAGAGATCCTGAACAAGCCCGATAAGCTGACTGAGGAGGAGTTCGCGATCATGAAGCAGCACGTCGTGGACGGCGCGCACATTCTCAGGCGGACGCCCGAAGTGCCTGCGCTCGCCCCGATCGTGGCCTTCGAGCATCATTTGAAGCAGGATCTCAGCGGGTATCCCGAGAACATCGGCAGCCGCAACCTGAATCTCTGCACCATGATCATCAGCATTGTCGACGTCTTCGACGCGCTCAGGAGCAACCGCCCGTATCGCGAGGGACTGGCCACTCCGAGGATCCGCGCGATCATGGGGGAACAGGGAAGCCCCGCATTCAACCAGCCGCTGCTGAAACGGTTCGTCAACATGATGGGACTCTTTCCGGTCGGCAATCTCGTGCGGCTGAACACCGACGAGCTCGCGGTCGTCACCGCCGAGCATCCGACGGACCCGTTCCGTCCGCAGGTCAAGATCCTCACCACTCCAAAAGGCGAGAAGCTCGAGGAACCGCTTCTCACCAACACGTGGGAGCGGAACAGCAGCGGCGAGCATCCGCGCGCGGTCGTCGAAGCGGTCGATCCCGAGTCGGTCGACATCGACCCGCTCAAATACATGTAGGCATGCCAGAAGTCCAAGAGGCGCCGACCCCGCTTTCCCCTGAAGAGTCCACGCGGCTCGTCGAGTTCGCGCGTGCCTTGAAAGCCGCCGCGCGCGTGGTCACTCTGTACCCCGGGGGCCATCCGGCTATTGCTGTCACGCTCGGGCGCATCGTGGAGATGACCTCGAGCGAGCGCCTGCCCGAGCCGCTGCGGATTACGGTGCTGCCCGACAACCTGCTGCTCGACGAACGGCCGCCGGCCCGCGCCGATACCGCCGTCACCGAGCTCGCCGAGCTGCTGCACAGCCACGTCATCGGCGCGCTCACCATCAGCGGGGGTGGCGACGTCGAAGCGTGGCGCAACTTCCTGCTGCTTCTCGGGCGCACACCGGAGGCGCTCCGCTCGGAGGGCGGCATCGCCCGCGTGTGGGCGACCACGGCAGGCCAGCATCTCGAGCTCCGCGAGATCGACTACGCACAGGTGCTGCGGGAACGGAAGGCCGGCAAGGCCGCCGTATGGGATCGGGTCATCGCCAACTGTCTGCAGGGGGACACCTTCGATCTCGACGAAGAAGCCATTCGTGAGCTGCTCGAGATCGCCGGCAACAGCGAACAGCTGGCCGAGCTGGTGACCGAGCTCGAAACCCGCGCGGGCGACGAGGGGGGGCTGAGCGCCCGGGCCACCGCCGTGCTGCGCATGCTGCAGACCATCGTGGAAGCCGCCTCGAAGGGCAGCGAACCGGAGCAACTCGAACCGGTGCTGCGGAACATGGCCGGGGCCGTGGGCCAGCTGACGCCCGACACGCTGATCGACCTGCTGGCCAAGCGCGGCGGAACGGAGGAAAGCCCGCGTCTGATGAACGCCGTCGTCGGCCGGATGACCGACAAGACGATCGCGCAGTTCGTGGCCCGCAACGTGATGGAGGCGCCGACGTCGACCGATCGCCTGGCCGTCGCGTTCCAGGCGCTCGTCAAGGGGAAGGAAGATCGGACGCGCCTGCTCGCGCTGGCCCACAAGGACGTCGCCGAATCGCCGCTCGGCAATACCGAAGGCTTCGAAGGCGTGTGGGACCACGTGGCCGAGAAGCTCCTCACGTCCTACAGCGACAAATCGTTCGTCACCGAGGAGTATGGACGGGAGCTGTCGAGCGCAGGAACCCGGGCGATCGACGTCGAGCATTCGAGCGACGATCCGCCGGAGCGCGTCAGCGCGTGGCTGTCGACGGTCGCCACGCCTGTTCTGCAGACGCTCGATCTGACGCTGATGCTCGACCTGCTCCGCATCGAAGAGGACGACGATCGCTGGGGCGGGATGACGGCTCCGGCGGTGGCCCTGATCGAGGAACTGCTTTTCGTCGGCGATTTCGACGCGGCGGTACAGCTCGTCGGCGTGCTGACGCAGCAGGCGGCCGCCGGCGCGTCCCAGGTCCGCCGCCAGCACGCCGTCACCGCCATCGACATGCTCGTCGCCGGTCCGATGATGCGCAACATCGTCACGCACCTGACAACGATTGACGAGCCGCACTTCGATCAGGTGAAGGCCATGTGCCTGTCGCTCGGCGAAGTCGTGGTCAAGCCGCTCGCCGAGGCGCTGTCGGTCGAAGAGCGGGTGCGGCCGCGCCAGCGGCTGACAACGATCCTGATCGCCTTTGGCGTCGTCGGCAAGCGCACCGCCGAACGGTTGAAAAGCTCGCCGAACGCGGCGGTTCGACGTACCGCCATCTACCTCCTGCGCGAGTTCGGGGGCAGCGACGCGCTCCCCGATCTGACGGAACTGCTCGACGACAACGAGCCGCAGGTGCAGCGCGAAGCGGTGCGCGCGATTCTCAATATCGGGACCGAACAATCGTTCCAGGTGCTCGAGACGGCGCTCGCGAGCGGCACCGATCGATCGCGCGAGGCGATCATGCAGGCCGTGATTGGCCTGCGCGACGAGCGCGCGGCTCCGCTGTTCACCTATATCATCCGGCACGTGAGCCATCGAGGTCCGCTCGTCGAGGTGTATCTGCGCGCCATCGAGGCGCTCGGCGCGCTGAAGAACCCCGAAGGGATCGCGCCTCTCAAGGAGGCGCTCTACCGCGGCGAGTGGTGGGCGCCGCGACGCAACACCGTCCTGCGAACCGCCGCGGCCGAAGCGCTCGCACGAATCGGGACGCCCGAGGCGCAGGCGGTTCTGGATGACGCCGCCTCGAGCGGGCCGCGTGGCGTTCGAACGGTGGTCCGCGCGCAGCTGAGTGCCGCCCGTCGCGGCCGCGATCGAGGAGCGCACCCGTGAGCACACCGCGCGCTCAACTCGCCGAAGAGCTCCTGCGCCGCCTGGCCGCCGCGCTCAGGTCGGGACAGTTGTACTCGCGCGGCCATCCCATCATCGGGCGGAATCTCGAGGCCCTCTCCACGGTCCTCCAACTGCTGCACGCACTCCATCCGACGGTCGTCATCGGCCTCATCGGCGACGAAGTAGTCGTCGACGAGACGCCGATGGCGAAGGCGGATGCGGTCGGCCCGCTGATTCGCCGTTTGCAGCAGAGCGGCGTGGAACGGATCGCCATCAACCGCGGCGTGACGCGCGAGGAGATTACCGCCTTTCTCGACGTGGTGACCGTGGTCGAACCGCGCGGGAGCGACGGGGAGCCGGCCCCGATGCCCGATTTTCCCCACATCCGTGTGGGCCGGATCACGATCGATCAACGGGTCAAGGGCGAGCTCGCGGACATGGCAGCCGTCAAACAGCTGTACAACGACGCGGTCTCCTCTGCGATGGGCGTCTGGGACAGCGCGAGCACCGAGGGTAAACCGGACGCGACGATCGCGCGGAACATGGTCGACGGCCTCGCGCAGGCGGTCGCGCAGAACCGGACGGCGCTGCTGGCCCTGACGACGCTGAAGAACTACGACAACTACACCTTCACGCACATGGTGAACGTGTCGATCCTGACCATGGGGCAGGCGCGCGCCCTCGGCATCGACGGCCCGCTGCTGCGCGAGTTCGGGCTCTCGGCGCTGATGCACGATATCGGGAAGGTGCGGACGCCGCTCGAGGTGTTGAACAAGCCCGACAAGCTGACCGACGCAGAGTTCACGATCATGAAGCGCCACACCGTTGACGGGGCCGAGATCCTGCGGACAACGCCCGACATGCCGACGCTCGCGCCCGTGGTCGCCTTCGAGCACCATCTGCGGCTCGACGGGACTGGCTACCCTCATGGCATCACGCGACCGACGCTGAATGTGGGGACGATGCTTTGCAGCATCGCGGACGTCTACGACGCCATGCGGTCGCAGCGCGCGTACCAGCAGGCGTTCCCGTCCGACCGCATCCTCGAAGTGATGAAGCGGAACGACGGCACGCAATTCGACCAGCACCTGGTGCGCCGTTTTGTCCAGCTGATCGGCATCTATCCGGTCGGCAACCTGGTGCGGCTCAGTACAGGCGAGATCGCGGTGGTGCTGAAGGTCAACGCGGCCGATCCGCAGCGTCCGCAAGTGCGCGTGCTCTTCGATCGCGCGGGGAAGCGTCTCGCGCTGTCACACGACCTGAATCTCTGGGACACGGCCGATCCCGAGCATCCGGAATCGATTTCGATTGTGGCCTC
>Ga0105248_10004481_pt1 | contig 15455 bp, 15 predicted proteins | sample KBSS34metaG_FD_81524 | JGI IMG/M metagenome (GOLD analysis project Ga0105248, IMG submission 81524) | Switchgrass rhizosphere microbial communities from Kellogg Biological Station, Michigan, USA - KBS S3-4 metaG | ecosystem: Host-associated > Plants > Roots > Rhizosphere > Soil | place...
CGGCTGGCGTCTGGGTTACGGCGTCATGCCGGAATGGCTGGCGGACGCGGTGGTCAAGTTGATGGTCAACTCGAATTCGTGCACGGCCAGCTTTACGCAGCGCGCTGGTATTGCGGCTCTGGATGGTCCTCAGGACGACGTGGACAAGATGGTGGCCGAGTTCCGCCGCCGCCGCGACGTCATCGTCAAAGGGTTGAATGACATGCCCGGGATTAGCTGCTCGGTACCCGCGGGCGCATTCTACGCGTTCCCCAACGTCAAGGGAACCGGGTTGCCTTCGAAAGACCTAGCCGATATGCTGCTATACGAGGCCGGCGTCGCCTGTCTGGACGGCAACTGCTTCGGCTCGCATGGAGACGGCTATCTCAGGTTCAGCTATGCAAATTCGCTCGAAAACATTCATGAAGCTCTCAACCGGATCCGCAAGATCTCGTCGCGCTGGGCTCGTTAGCGCCGCAGTCTTTTTGACGGCGAGCGCTTTCGCGCAGAGCAAGGCCGATCCCGTCATTCCCCGCATGCCCGACGGCAAGCCAAGCTTTGTCGGCTACTGGAACTTGCCCTACACGCCCAACATGGCAGCCAAAGACGGCGAAGCCAGCGTTCCTTACACCGATGCCGGACGAGCAGCCTTCAAGAATCACGACGCGAAAGACGATCCGACGTCGCTATGTCTGTATCCGGGCATGCCGCGCATCATGCAGTCGCCCTATCCGATGCAGATCATCCAGACGAAGGAATACGTCACGCTGCTGTTCGAATACATGCGGCAGTGGCGGGCCATCCCTACCGATGATCGCAAGCATCCCGAGAATCTTCCGCCGTCGTTTATGGGAGATTCGGTCGGCAAATGGGAAGGCGATATCTTCGTCATCGACACCATCGGGCTGAATGACAAGACCTGGCTCGATACGGCCGGTCATCAGCATACGGACGAAATGCACCTGACCGAGCGCATGCGGCGAACTCCGGACAGCATCGTTTTGGAATACACGGTGGATGACCCCAAGATGTACTCGAAACCCTGGAAGCAGGAGCGCATCATACGGCCGCTACCGCCGGCTGCGCACGGCCTGCCGGAGCTCATCGAATACTCCTGCGAAGAGAATAATCAGGACGTCCGCCACCTGATCAGCACCAAGCCCAACGCCGACAAGTAGCACGTCGGGTCAGCCCGGCTACCACATCTGGTCAGCGTTGCCCACCAATGTGTTCTTGGGCAAGCGCTGATAGTTCCCGCGATGATAGCCCAGCGGATCGCCTCCGTGCGTCCCGCCATGTACAGCGTTTCCGACGACGATGGCGTGGTCTCCGCCGGGATGAATCGCTTCCAGCGTGCATTCGACAAACGCGACGGTTCCATCCAGCACCGGCGCGCCATGTAGACCAGTGTGGTGCGAGAAAGCAGCGAACTTGTTATCGCCGCTGCGCGCGAAGGCTACCGCGATCTGCTCCTGATCCTCACGCAGGTAGTTGATACAGAAACTGCGGCTCGCAGAGATGGCGGCCAGCGTTTTTGCCCGGTTATCGATGCAGGCCAGGAACTGCGGCGGGTCGAGAGATAGCGACATCACCGCGCTCATGGTCATGCCCACCGGCTTGCCGTCGGCGGCCACACTGGTGACTACGGCCACACCGCTCAGCCAGTGACTGGCGATTTGCCGAAACTGATCAGGCGACACCACGAATCGATCAGTCTACCAGAACCCGTTTCCTTCCAGATTCCTGCGACCCTTGGGAGCCCCGGCGCATCCAATCGGCTGAGGAGTATCGATCTCCCCTAATGTTGATAGGATTAGGGAGATTAGGATAGAATCGTAATAGGCTCAATTCATGCCACTTGCATTCCCCAAGCCCGCGACGGCTATCCGTCCAGCCTCGTCTCTGCTGGAACAAATCGGCAATACGCCGCTCCTGCGGCTGGCCAAGCTGGATGAAGAGTTCCCTGGCGTCGAGATCTACGCCAAAGCCGAGTTTTTCAATCCCGGCGGATCGGTAAAGGACCGCGCTGGGCTGAACATGATCCTGGACGGCGAGCGCACCGGCCGCCTCACCAAGGACCGGATTCTGCTGGACGCCACCAGCGGCAATACCGGCATCGCCTATGCCATGATCTCGGCGATCAAGGGCTATCAGGTTAAGCTTTGCTTGCCCGAGAATGCCTCGCATGAGCGCAAGCAGATCATGAAGAACTATGGCGCGGAGATGGTGTTCTCCGACCCCGGCGAAGGCTCCGACGGCGCGATCCGCCTCTGCAAAACGATCTACGAAGCCGATCCGGACGCTTACTTCTATCCGGACCAATACAACAATCCGGCCAACTGGAAAGCCCACTTCGAGGGCACCGCGGTCGAGATCATGGAGCAGACCAAGGGCTCGATCACACACTTTGTGGCCTGCATGGGAACCAGCGGAACGTTCATGGGCAACACCCGGCGGTTCAAGCGCGACATGCCGCACGTGCAATGCATCTCGGCGCAGCCCTCGTCGGGCTTCCACGGCCTGGAAGGTCTGAAGCACATGCCGACCAACATCGTGCCGGGTATTTACGATTCCACGCTGGCCGACGACAATCTCTGGATCGAAACCGAGGACGCCTACACGATGACCCGCTGGCTGGGGCGCAACGAAGGGCTTCTGGCCGGTATGAGTTCGGGCGCGAATGTTCACGCTGCCCGCGAGGTCGCCAAACGGCTGGCTAAGGAAGGCCGCAGCGGGGTGATCGTCACCATCATTGCCGACGGCGCGACCAAGTATTTGAGCGAACCATTCTGGAATGATTAAATCGGATGATTGATGATTAAGGTGGACTTGCAGGCGTGGCAGGTGATGGTGGCCCATGCCGAGGCTAAATTTCCTAACGAATGCTGCGGGGCAATGATCGGCAAGATCGACGGCGACGTCAAGCACGTGATCAGCGCCGAGCCGATGGAGAACGCCTACGGCGGTTCGCAAGGCGCACGCTACGAGCTGCGTCCCGAGGACTTGCTGGACGCCGATAAGCGCGCTCGCGCCGCCGGATTGGACCTGATCGGCATTTTCCATTCGCATCCGGACTGCGACGCGTACTTCTCCAAAACCGATCTGGAGAACTCCTGTCCGTGGTATTCGTTCGTCGTACTATCAATCAAGGGCGGTAAGTTCGATCACGCGAACAGCTTCCTGCCGAACGCTGAACAAACCGCCGCCGAGAAAGAAGAATTGTTATGGCCAAAGTCCTGATTCCTACGCCCCTGCGCCAATACTCGGAGAAACAAGACTCCGTGGATCTCACCGGAACTACTGTGGGCGAGGTGCTGGGCGCTCTGACTACGAAATTCCCTGACCTGCGCAAGCAGCTTTTCAACGATGAGGGTAAGCTGCGCAGCTTCGTCAATGTGTATCTGAACGACGAAGACATTCGCTACCTGAAGAAAGATGCCACGCCGGTGGCGGCCGGCGACACGCTATCCATCGTTCCTAGCATTGCGGGCGGATCGGCCGGGGTCGCGCCGCCTCCGATCGCGTCGCTATCCAACGATGAAATTATGCGTTATTCGCGGCATCTCATCATGCCCGAAGTCGGCATGGAAGGGCAGCTTCGCTTGAAGAACGCGAGCGTGCTGCTGGTCGGCACCGGAGGCCTGGGCGCTCCGTTGGGTATGTATCTGGCAGCGGCAGGAATCGGCCGCATGGGTTTGGTCGATTTCGACGTGGTCGATTTCACCAATCTGCATCGCCAGATTATCCACGGCACTAAGGACGTCGGCCGCAAGAAGCTGGACTCAGCCGCGGACACGATTGCGGATATCAACCCTAATGTCAAGATTGAGCGCTACGACACCATGTTGTCGAGCGAGAACGCTCTCGAAATCTGCAAGAACTACGACATAATTATCGACGGAACGGACAACTTCCCGACCCGGTACCTGGTCAACGACGCTTGCGTGCTGCTCAAGAAGCCCAACGTCTACGGATCGATTTTCCGCTTCGAGGGTCAGGCGACAGTATTCGCGTTCCCCGGAGGCCCTTGCTATCGCTGCCTGTATCCTGAGCCGCCACCTCCCGGCCTTGTCCCGAGCTGCGCCGAGGGCGGCGTGTTGGGGATTCTGCCGGGCATCATCGGGCTGATCCAGGCAACTGAAGCTGTGAAGCTGATTCTGGGCGTCGGCGAAACGCTGGTGGGCCGCTTGGTGCTCTACGATGCACTGGCAATGCGCTTCCGCGAGCTGAAGCTGCGCCGAAATCCGGAGTGCCCCGCGTGCGGCGATCATCCGACCATCACGAAACTGATCGACTATCAGGAGTTCTGCGGGATTCCATCGCACGAGCCACCTCCCGCACCGGGCGTGAAGGAAGGCGAAATCGACGTCGTGGATGTGAAGCGCAAGATGGATCAGGGCGAGCCGTTCCTGCTGCTGGACGTCCGCGAACCGCACGAGTACTTGATCTGCAGCATTCCGGGATCGAAGCTGATTCCCCTGGGCGACCTGCCCAAGCGCGTGAACGAGCTCGACACCGCGACCGAGATCGTGGCGCACTGCAAGAGCGGCACCCGCAGCGCCAAGGCCGTCGACTTCCTGAAGCAGGCCGGCTTCAAGAAGGTCAAGAACATGAAGGGCGGCATTCTGGCCTGGAGCGACAAGATCGATCCCAAGGTTCCGAAGTACTGACACACAGCTTCCCCGCCGTAACCGGCGGGGCTGGCTAGGCGTCCAGCCTGCGTTTTCAACCGGTCTGAGAGGACAGGGGCAGTTTGAACCGCGACCGTCAGGGAGCGGCTGGTACACTCGTAAGAATGAAATTTGGCGGGTTTTACGAACATCAGCTCCCCCGGCCCTGGACCAAGGATTCCGAGCATACCCTACTCAAGAACGCGCTCGATGAAGTCGAACTCTCCGACCGCAGCGGGTTCGATTACGTCTGGGCCACCGAGCATCATTTCCTCGAAGAGTACGCCCACTCCTCCGCCCCTGAGATCTTTCTAGCAGCGTGCAGCCAGCGGACCAAGAACGTTCGCATCGGTCACGGCATCATCCAGATGTCGCCCTACATCAACCACCCGGCGCGCGTTGCCGAGCGCGTCGCCACGCTCGATCTGATCAGCGACGGCCGTGTCGAATACGGCATCGGCGCGGGCGCGACGGAAACTGAGTTGGGCGGCTTCAACGTCCCGCAGGATGTCAAAAAGGACATGATGCTCGAAGGGGCACGGGCTGTCGTCGAAATGTTCACACACCAGCCTTTCCCGGGCATCGACGGCAAGTACGTGAAGATGCCGGCGCGCAACGTCATCCCCAAGCCAATGCAAAAGCCGCATCCGCCCATGTGGCTGGCGTGTTCCAACCGTACGTCGATTCTGCAAGCCGCGCGGCTCGGCTTGGGAGCACTGACATTCTCATTCATCGATCCGGGCCAAGCACGCCAGTGGGTAGCGGACTACTACGAGACCTTCGAAAAGGAATGCGTCCCGCTGGGCTATTCGGTGAATCCGAATATCGCCATCACCTGCCCGTTCCTGTGCGACCGCAACGAACCGCGGCTCCAGCAGATCGCCGCTGAAAGCTACGGCTTCTTCATCTACGGCCTGGGGCACTACAGCTTCTTCGGCGAGCATGAGCCGGCCAAAACCGACATCTGGGATGAGTTCAAGAATCGTCCCAAGGAATTCGCGATGCCGGAAGGCCGCCCGCTGGACTGCGTCGGAACCCCGGAGCAGCTCCGTCAGCGGCTGCGCGACTTCGAAGAAGCCGGCATCGATCAGGTGATCTGCCTTTCGCAAGCCGCGAACATCTCGCACGACATGCTGAGCACATCCATTGAGCTGTTCAGCAAAGAAGTGTTGCCGGAGTTTAAAAATCGCGATCAGAAGCGCACCGGACTCATTGCCGAGCGGCACGAGCGCCTCAGCGAGATTTGCATGCCTCGGCGGCCCAAAACAGCAGCGCCCGGCCCACCCACGATCATTCGGGCAGCCGGGCACCACTAAAAGCCCCTACTTACTTTCCCTTGACGCTCTCGACCGCGATAGTGCCGTCGTGAAGCTTGCCCGATACGGTGACGTTTACGTCCCGATCATGGTCGGCCTTGACGGCCCCGCCGTAAATGACGGCCAGCACTTTGCTATTGCCCGGAGCGTCCAGTTTGTAAATCTTATCGCCGTCGAGAACGGCGAAGGTGCTGGTCGCGGCCGTGGGGGCACAATCTTTGTCGAGCTTATCCAGATCAGGCGCCTTCTTGCCGGCGCTCGCAGCCGTCGAAAAGCCCTCAAAACACGTCGCGTCGATCAGCTTGCCGTGCCAGGTCTCTGCATAGGCGAACATCCCGGCCATACAGAGAATGGTTCCCAGTTTGGTTGTAGTCTTCATGGGGGATCCTTTCAATGGAGGATTGAGCCCTTTGCGGCTCGATACTCGATAGGCAATCCCTCTGCCAAACTGGCTGTCAAGCTAGTTTCAACAATTTGAAGACTAGCCGATGCGCACCAACAGTAGAAATTACTTCAAGGTCCGGTCGAGGATTCGCAGACCGTGTAGTAGCCGGGTGCGAACGCCGTCAATGCGCCCGGAGCAATGCCTTGAACAACCGACCAAAGTTCATTGCCGGCCAGTGCCGGAACCGCTGCGAGGAGACAGACCCCAAGAAGCCGCCAGGACGTCGTCATCAACCTGTCGTCATCAATCTATCGCTGCGCTGCTTCAGCCTTCATCTTCTTGCCGTCCGATTCGGTGTACCATCCGGCCTTCACCAGCTGATCCACCGATTGCGCGAACTTGGTCAGATAATTCTTCTCGTTGCCGTAGAGTGAATCAAAGCGAGCTTTATCGAACGCAACGGTGTGGCCGAATTCGCGGCAGGCCGCCGGTGTTGTACCAGGAAAATACGTCGCCACCGGAACGTCGACCCACGGGCTCCGCACACCGCCGACCCCGTTGCCGGCCTCATCCAACGCCACCGCACCATCCTTGAGTTCGATAGGATTTGCGCGGGGCGCCGGCTTGCCTTTGCGGGCCCACTGATCCAGATTCAGCAGCGCTGCATCATAGGCGTACTTCAGCCTGGTATCGGTGCTGAACGTGAATGGAGGATCGCACTTGGCGTTGAGCGGGAATTCCGGAGTTCCCTGCGGGTTGCCTCCTGTTGCGGCCTGATCCACAAATGTCGGAAAGCCACGATCATATGCCCAGCGGTCGATGTGGGCAGTTCCAGCGAACTCATAGCGGCGGAAGCGATTGCCTGGTTCGTCGCTATCAGGACGGCGCTGCGCTACCGAATCCGGTACTTCGCCTTGCGCCACTACTTCCATCACGGGAACATCCACTTTCGCGACGATCCTGCGCGGGTCATTCTGCCCAGGGGCTGCACCGCACTGGCTGATGCGCGAGGGGGCGCCAGGATTGCGAAGCAGATAGCCGTCGTACACCGGCTTGCCATTGGCCAAGCGCGCATGCGAATGGATCGCGTCGAGGTACGTCACCACGTCGGGGAATTGCGAGGTCATATAGATGCCTTCGACGCGAAATCCCGCGAACGGGCTGCCCGCGGGTGCGGCCTTCAGCAACGCACCCACCTGGCTCATCATGTCCCAGCGAAGTCCTTCTTCCGTCGGCGACGGACCGCCCTTCGCCCCAGGACATGCCCCGCCCGGATCCGGATTCGCGAAGGACACCGCCGCGTAGCGCGTGGGGTTGAACTTCTTGAGACCATCCGCCGATGCCGGCATGGTAATCCCGACATAGGCGTCGCCGCGCTCCATCATGTGCTCGTTCAGATATCCGTACATGAGCGCCCAATCGAACCGGCGCACCGCGCCCATAGGCTCGACCACGACGGCGCCGCTGAAGCGGGCTGCATTCGCAGGACGACGGACCAGAATTCGCGTTGCGTAGGGCGCGTTCGGAGTCTTCACCGTCAGCGCGCCATCGGCGGCCCATTCGTACACGTTGGCCGTGCCGCTGACGATGTACTCCTGCTCCACGTATCTGTACTTCGACAAATCGAACGGCACCAGGCTATGCGCGGCATCCATGAATGGATAGGAATCCGCTGTCACCGGAATGGGTCCTGTAAACTTGGGAACCGGAGTCCCCTGCCCTGCCGCGACCACGGCGCCCAGCAGCACGAGTAAAAACGTTCTCATTTGTTCTCCTATCGAGGTTGTGTGTCATCGAGGTTGTGTAACGACGTCCACCAGCGCGGGTTCACCGCGACGGACAATTTCAACAGCCCGTTTCAATGCCGGGCCCAAATCCTTGGGATCGCTAATGGGACCTTCGGCGTGCACACCGAGCCCCTCTGCGATCTTGGAGTAATTGATGAACGGATCGTCCAGAGTGGTGCCGATCACCGCACGATCGATGCCGCGATTGTGACGGTTCGCCATGCGCTGCACATGCATCAGCTCCTGATGATAAGCGCGATTGTTGTGCATCACGCTCAGCAGCGGGATCCTGTGATGCGCCGCCGTCCATAACACCGCAGGTGCATACATGAGATCGCCGTCATTCTGGATGCTGACGCTCAAGCGTCCGCGCTTGCGATTCGCCAGAGCCGCGCCGACGGCAGCAGGAGCGCCGTAACCCACACCCGCACCGCCCGATCCCCCGATGTACTGATAATGCTTGTCGAAGTTCCACAGGCGCAGCGGCCAGCGGCTGACAAACGGCACGTCGGAGACTAGAGACCAGTCATCGTTCTTAATCTGGCCCCAAAGTTCCGCTGACAGGCGAGCCGTGCTGATGGGGCTTGCGTCCCATGCATACGTGGCTTCAGTTCGTGCTCGATCCAGAGCGTCGCGGCCGGCAGCGGCCAGCTTGGTCCCGCGATCCTCAAACGCCCGCTTGCGATCGGCCGTCGTCAGGCGCTTCACGGCTTCGATCAAGGCCGGCAGCGTGGCCTCGGCATCGGCAGCCATCGAAAGATCCAGTTCCGGATAACGCTGGAAGTCCTGATAGTTGCTGTGCAGAAACAGATCGCCGGCGGTGATGCTGATCAGCTTGGCTCCCGGCTTGGTCACTGGCTGCGACGTGCGCACAAGCTGATCGCGATAGGAGTGTACGGTCCCCCAGAAATCGGTCAGTTCCAGGCCCAGGATCACATCGGCATTTGCGATCAAAGCCCGACTGCGCTCGGTGTGGTTCAGCGGATGGCGCGTCGGGAAATTCATGCGACCGCCCTGATCGATCACAGGAGCCTGCAGCGATTCCGCCAAATCCACCAGCAGCTTCAATCCGGCTGGTGTCCTGGCGGCGCGATCGGCGACTATGACCGGGTTCTCCGCGGCGACCAACATCCTCGCGGCTTCAGCCACTGCGCCTAATTCGCCCTGCGGCGGCGCGGACAGCGTTAGTTTCGGAATGCTCAGGCGCGCATCGCCGGCAATCGCGTCCTCTTGCAGATCGCCATCGGCCACCAGCACGATCGGCATGGTCGGCGGCGTCATCGCAATCTTGTAAGCGCGTACGGCTGATTCGGCGAAGTGCGTCAGCGAGGCGGGAGCGTCGTCCCATTTCACGAAGTCGCGCACCAGCGACGCGCCGTCCTGGACGCTATGGGCCCACTCGACACCGGGCCGCCGGGTAACCGCGTTGGCCAGGTTGCCGAAGATCACGTACACCGGCACGCGATCGCAATAGGCGTTGTAGATCGCCATCGCAGCGTGCTGCAATCCGACGGTGCCGTGCGCGAATACCGCCAGCGGATTGCCTTCGATCTTGGCGAATCCATGGGCCATGCCCACAGCCGATTCCTCATGGCAGCAGGTGAGGAACTCGGGATTGCGATTGCCCCCGTAGTTGATCACCGATTCGTGGAGAGCGCGGAAGCTCGAACCGGGATTCGAGCAGATATATTCAATGCCCAGCGACTTGAGCACATCCACCATGAAGTCGGATCCAGGCCGCTCATTGGTGAGGACTTCCACACTTGCGGGAGTACCGGTTTCGGCCTCGCGGACGGCAGCGTTGGGTGCGGCCACGCGCGGAGCTGGCGCAGTGGGTTGCTGAGGTGTTGCAGGGCTTCCGGTGGTCGCCAATACCGCGGCTCCGGCGCCTGCGCCCCGAATGAAATTGCGGCGATTTACTGTGGTTTTCTTGGACCGGGCCACGCGGCTCTACCTGCTCAGAGATAGAGTATCACTTGGTAGGCAGACCGAACTCGACTCTACGTTCCTTATTGATCTGCTGGCTGAACTCACGATCCACCAGATCCAGAGACGCGCTGTTCTTGCTGCCCTGCACCGTGATGTAGTTCAGCGTGTCGCCTTCCACCCAATACGCGACCGCCGGGAAAATCGTGTGGTCTTTCATGGCGATCAGAAACATTACCTGGGACTCGGTAGCCTGGCTTCGCGCTTCGGGCTGAGGACCAGCCTCGGGGAGAGGCACATTCGAGTAGTCGCGAATCACCGGATTGGCGGAATCCGGTCTGAAGTATTGATTGATGATCACCACCGGAGGCTGCGTCATCTGTTCATAACCGGGGATCTGATAATCGGAAGGCGAATACTGGCCACCCACGGGCGCGGGCGGAGCGTCGTAATCGTAATAGCCGCCGCCGTAGAACACCGGATACGGGACTGCGACAGGAATCGCATGAGCGCCATGGCGAACCTGTGGAGGCTGGAATGCCGGCAGCAGCGCGCTGGGATTCCGAGGAGTGCGAACCACGGCCGGGGCTCCAGTACCGGGATAAATCATCCGGCCAAAACCTGCACCGCCTGTGGTGCCAACCACGCCGCTAGGATTCGACAGCCGCCCAAAGCCGGTGGGCGAGTAAGCGCGCTGAGCCCACGCAGTGGAAGCTGCCAGAACCAGCAAAGCCGTGAAGAACCTCATGGAGTCGCCCTCCTACCTACATTCTAGACGCATTCGGGTTCCGCGACGTTTAAGTTAATACAGCATCAAATAGACCAGTACGCCCGTTACGCTCACGTACAGCCAAATGGGCAGCGTCCAGCGGGCGATGCGCCGGTGGCGGGAAAAGTCGCCGGTTTTCTCGGCCTTTAACGCTCGCCGCAACGTGATGATCGCCAACACGGGCACTGCGGCGGCCAGCGGCGTGTGGGTGTACAGAATGGTGAAGTAGACGTATCGAATGAATCCGGTCTTTTGGTAATAAACGATGCCCGAATTTGCGTGATAGATCAGGTAGGAGATCAGGAACACGACCGAAACGGTAAACGCCGCGATCATGGTTTTCTTGTGCTGCTCCCGGCGCCCGGCGCGAATCAGGAAGTAGCCGCGCAGAAGAAGAATCACCGCAGTGCCGTTCAGAGTCGCGTTAACAGCAGGAAGCTCATGAACGTCCATCAGGACGGCTCTTTTAACAGAGCCTTGGCGTCGGCGATCACTCGCTTGATGGCGTCGGGTTCCGAGGTCAAATAGAATCCGCGGATCTGCGATTTGCGATCCACGAGGGCGAAGCGCGTCGAGTGGTCGAAGGTGCCATCCACGGGGTTAAGCCGAAAGACATCCTGTCCAAGATGGTTGAGCGTTTCGCGCGGACCGGTCAAGAAATACCATACCCCGGGAGTGGCGCTATAGAATGCAGCGTACTTCGCGAGCTTCTGGGGAGTATCGCGGTCGGGATCGACCGTCATCGAGACCAGCTTCACGTCCTGACCGGCCAAGGCAGTCTGGACTTCATGCATCTGCGAGCTCATGCGCGGGCATGGACCGGGGCAGTTGGTGAACATGAAGTTCGCGACCCACACGTGGCCCACCAGAGTCTCACTCTTGAACTCGGCGCCGGTCTGATCGGTCAGCGTGAATGCAGAGATCCGCAGGCCGGTTTCGGGCAGCGGATGAGAACATGCCACCAACAACAGAGGTAAAAGGCTAACTGTCGAGCGCCATGAGCCCATAGAGCAGAGGAAGGTAGAGGACACTCGCCAGCAGGACGCGGCGGGCTTGGACGCGGGTCTGATTCGAGTTGGCCTGGAATCCGGCGTAGAGCACGATGGTTCCAAGAATCGACGCGCCGAACAAGTACAGATTCCCGGCCATATCGAAAAACTTCGGCGCCAGGCTCATCGGAACCAAGGCCATCGAGAACCACACGATGCGGCGAGCCGTGGAATCGACGGTCGGTTCGACAACGGGCAGCATGCGTATGCCGGCGCGCGCGTAATCCTCGCGATACATCCAAGCGATAGCGTAGAAATGCGGGAACTGCCACAGGAAGAGAATGGCGAAGAGTATCCCGGCTTCGTAGTTCAAATGCCCGCTGGCGGCCGCATAGCCGATCAGCGGAGGCATCGCGCCTGGAATCGCACCGATGGTGGTGGACACAGGCGAAACGCGCTTCAAGGGCGTATAGACGAACAGGTAGCTGGCCAGCGTGAAGAGCGCGAGAAGTCCGGTAAGAATGTTGACCCCGGCACAAAGTTCGATGAATCCCGCGGCCGATAGGGCCGTTCCAAACAAAAGCGCATGGTCTGCGGTGATGCGCCCGGAAGGAATCGGACGAGCTTTGGTTCGGTTCATCAGGCCGTCGCCATCGCGCTCGTACCACTGGTTCAGCGCCGCGGTGCCGGCGGCAATCAGCAGAGTTCCCAGCAGCGTGTGAAACAGCTCCATCCAGGTCCAGGGACGGCCCAGATGCGTGCCAAACATGAACCCGATACCGGTGCTCATCAAAATGAACAACGTGATGCGCGGCTTGGTTAGCTCCAGATAGCGGTTCACGAGGTCACCGCCTGTTGGTGGGTCTCCGTAGCTTCCGATGCGCGGACCCGGACGTTGCGCCGAATCTGAATCGCGAGCACGACGCTAGCGGCCAAAGTGAGGCCTCCAGTAGCTACGTGAGTGACCGTGGTCAGGACCATCGCCAGCGGATATTCTGCCGCATTGATGCGTGCGATGTAGGCGATAACGCCTAAAAAAACCTGGACCCCGGTGATCGACAAAAGAGCGACCGCGGCAGGGCGCAGCGAGCGATGCTTGGGAAACTGGTGCAGCGCGAACACGCCGACCAGTAGGATCACCAGCGGGACGATCATCGCACCGACGACGTGCGGGAGAAGTCCGAAGGCCCGATGGCGGAATCCGGCGCCTAGCGCTATCTGGAGCAGTATCAAGATCGGCGTCACAATCGCCAACGAGCGCAGAGACGGCCAGCCGTAGTCTTCAACAGGCTCGGGACCTTCCTGCCACTTTCGCGATGTAAAGACGGCGATGGCCACAGTGACGGAGAAGAAGAGCTGAGCTAGGCAGGCATGTGCGATGCTGACCGGCGGCGGCTGCAGCATGAGCACCGTCGCGCCACCCAGCAGCGCCTGCGCGACCACCAGGCTTACGGCAACCCAGCCCAATCGGCGCATCCACGGTCTCTTCTCAACTCGCGAAATCCAGATCGCCAGGATAACGGTCAGGATTCCGACCACGCCCGCGATATCGCGATGGCCGGTTTCGAAAAGCACTCCGCCGGCCATGTCGGGGATCACTTGTCCGTATGACAACGGCCAATCGGGGACTGAGAGCCCTGCTTCCTTGCTGGTGACCGACGCACCCGCCAGGACCAGTAATAGTGTGCACACGGCGACCAGAATCGCGTATCGGTGCAGCCAGGAAGTTTGCATTGGGTTCGGGAACAACGGTGTACACCTCTAGTTTAGCGCGTAGAATTAGATTCTTGTGAGCTCTTCCCTTCATCAACCCATTCACACCGTCTATGGCGGGGCGCACTTATTTAAGTCGACTACTTGCAGTAAGTTAGGCGCTCTGGCCCAGAAAGCTTTCAGCGACTACGCTCCCGATGCCGCCACGATGGCGAAAGTTTTCGGCATCAAAGGCCTCGAGAGTCTGGTCCACAGACGCGTCACAAAGAAGCTGGGGCGCGAGCCAATCGAGGATTACCGGATCGATTTCGAGGACGGATTCGGTGTTCGCCCCGACAGCGAAGAGGATACCGCGGCGGATAATGCTGCGCGAGAAGTTACCGCTGCGGTCCAGGCCAAGTCGCTCCCGCGCCTGTTTGGAATCCGCGTGAAGTCCTTTCACACGGAGCCTTCGAAACAGCGTGCGCTGCGAACACTGAATCGTTTCCTTTCCCAGGCCACTCTGCCCGAGAACTTTGTAGTCACACTGCCGAAGATCACGAAGCCCGAGCAAGTCTCTGAGTTAGTGCGTGCACTTCAGCCCTTTCCCGAGGTGCGCATAGAGATCATGATTGAGACGCCGCAGTCGATTTTCATACTCCGTGAGTTGCTCGATGCCGCGCAGGGACGGTGCCTCGCGGCGCATTTCGGAGCCTACGACTACACTGCGAGCCTGGGCATTTCCGCAGGGGAGCAGAATCTTCATCATCCCGCGTGTGACTTTGCCCGGTCGATGATGCTGGCGACGCTTGCAGAGACTGGGGTATGGCTGGTGGACGGAGCGACGAACCTGCTGCCCTTCCCACCCGAGGTCAATAGAGCCTGGAAGCTTCACTTCGACAATATTTACCACTCTCTCTACAATGGCTTCTACCAGAGTTGGGATTTACATCCGGCACAAATTCCCGCTCGCTTGGTGGCGGTGTACAACTTTTTCCTGGAGGGTATTGGGGACGCGGAAGAGAGGGCGGGCAATTTCAAGGATCCATCCGAGCAGGCCAGCCGCACTGGTGCGATCTTCGACGATGCGGCAACCAGACGCGGAATCGTTAATCTCTACGAGCGAGCGGTGCGTTGCGGAGCCCTCGAGGAAAGCGATGTCGCGGAGTGACCTTTGATAGAATCCTAGCCGACAGAAGGAGAGTTCCCTCATGAAGCGATTGGTTCTAGTAGCGATTATGGCGTTGGTAGCCTTGGCCGCCGCGCCGGGTTACAAGATTATCGACAAAATCAAGATTGGCGGGACCGGAACTTTCTGGGACTACGTGTTCGTAGATGCCGATGCGGGACGCTTGTACGTTTCGCATTCCAATCAGACGGAGGTAGTCGATCTGACCACCAATAAAGTGGTGGGAACCATTCCTGATACGCAGCGCGTGCACGGGATCGCGATTGCTAGAGACCTGGGCAAGGGATTCACCAGCAATGGCGGCAGCAACAACGTAACCGTGTTCGACCTGAAGAGCCTGGCGACAACCGGCACCATCGCGACCGGGATGAATCCCGATGCGATCCTGTACGATCCGGGTTCGCATCGCGTGTTCGTATTCAACGGACGGAGCAATGACGCGACGATCATCGACGCGAAGGCCGGCACAGTGATTTCTACTATTCCGGTCGGTGGCAAACCCGAATTCGCTCAGTATGACGGCAAGGGCAAGGTCTACTTCAACGTCGAAAATACCAGCGAGATCGTGGAAATGGATGCCGCCAAAGGCACCATTACGAAGCGTATTAAGCTGGCACCTTGCGAGGAGCCCACGGGTCTGGCGATCGACCGGCAGAAACGGCGGTTATTCGCCGTCTGCGGCAATAAAAAGATGGCTATCGTGGAGCCGGATGCCGGGAAGGTGATCGCCTCGGTAGACATCGGCGGGGGCGC
>Ga0105248_10004486_pt1 | contig 15448 bp, 12 predicted proteins | sample KBSS34metaG_FD_81524 | JGI IMG/M metagenome (GOLD analysis project Ga0105248, IMG submission 81524) | Switchgrass rhizosphere microbial communities from Kellogg Biological Station, Michigan, USA - KBS S3-4 metaG | ecosystem: Host-associated > Plants > Roots > Rhizosphere > Soil | place...
CCGCTCGGGGCCTCGTCATCCCCTACCAACCTCGACGTCGAGATCATCGCGTCACCGACGAGCTCAACGACCACCACTACGACCACCACCACGACGACGACCACGACCACGACGCCCACCTCCACGAGCGGGGTGAGCTGGACCGGAACCTCGGCCAATGAGGTCCACACCGGCACGGCCTATGCCGACACCCTGACCGGCGGCGGCGGATCCGACACGCTCAACGGCGGTGACGGCGCCGACGTCCTGAACGGCGGCTCGGGCACCGATCGCCTGGTCGGCGGGTCCGGCAACGACACCTACTACATCACCAGCGGGGACGTCGTCGTCGAGGACGCCGGCGGTGGTACGGACACGGTCGTCTCCGGGTCCACCTACGTGCTCCCGAGCAACGTCGAGAACCTGACCCTCACCGGCGGCGGCAAGGCGGCCGGCTTCGGCAATGCGCTGGACAACCTCATCATCGGCACCAGCGGTTCGAACTACATCGATGGCGGCTCCGGTAACGACACCCTGAAGGGCATGGCCGGCAACGACACCCTGGTCGGCGGCGTGGGCAACGACACCCTGACCGGCGGCACGGGTTCGGATCACTTCGTGTTGCAGGGCGGCGGCGGCAGCGACACCGTCACCGACTTCCAGGACGGTTATGACAAGCTCGACGTCTCGGCCTTTCACACCACCTGGTCGCAGATCCACGTGACGGACAGCGCCGCGGGCGCAGTGATCTCGGTTGGCGACACCCAGGTGCTGATGGCGGGCGTCCGCGCCAGCCTGTTCACCTCTGCGGACTTCGTCTTCTAAGACGAAGCCCAGGTAGGCAGAAGCCAGGCGGCGAGGCCCGGCGGTCGCGAGACCGCCGGGCCTCGTCTCGTCCGGCCGCGTCAGGAAGACGGCGTGGGGACGAACAGGAAGTTGTTGACGTAGTTGAGATCCTGGCGGCGGAACCGATCGCCGGCGCGGATCTGCTTGCGCCCCTGATGTTCCGCGACGCGGAACCTTTCGACCGGAACCGCGCGTCCGTTCTGGAAGAACCATCCACGATAGCCGTGCTCCGCCGTCCAGCGGAAAAGGTCCGAAGTGGCGCCCGGACGGTATTCGTCTTCGGCCTCGACCAGCAGGGTCGGCCGGTCGCGCCGGATGGTGGCGTCGGCGCCGGCGAGAACCGCCATCTCGTGGCCTTCGACGTCGATCTTGACGAAGCCGACGCGGCCCAGGTCCAGGTCGTCCAGCCGCCGCACGGGGACGTCGATCGAACGGGCGAGCGGTAGTTCGGTCGCCTCCAGGGTCGCCCAGCCTTCCGCCTCGCCGCCATCGGTGGCCGGGATGTGGAGGGGAAGGGTGCCGGGTTCCGACGACAGCGCCTCGAAGCGGACGGTGACGTTGCGCGGCAGGAAGCGGAGCGCCCGGTCGAAGCGCGGGTTGGGTTCGAACGCCACTACCGAACGGGCGTGCCGGCTCAGGTGATAGGCGTAGATCCCGTTGTTCGCCCCGACATCAATGGCCAGCCGGTCACGCGGCACATGCTTGCGCAGCAGCCGCAGTTCGTATTCGCCATGCTTGGTGAGAAGCATCCGCCAGTAGTAGCGACGCCAGGACAGCCAGCTTTTCAGGTTCATGCCGGACGCTATCAAGCGGCCCCGCGCGGCGAAAAGTTAAAGCCGCAGCGGAACCCATCGTATGATGGGCGAGCGCGCCAGTTGTCGGCGGCAGGCCTGTCCGCGGCGGGCCGCTCCGCCCGGGCCGTCGCGACGGAAGCCGCGTCCCGCCCTAACATTTAATCAGGACCGCCCCGCGGGAGCGGGCTAGTCCCAATCGCATCCGTCGGCTGCGAACTCGAGGCAGGCGGTCGAACCGGGGCAAGTGCTTGTCGAAGCTGGTGTCCAACATCCTGCGGGCGATCTCGCGCCTGACCAGATCCGACGTGACGGTGATCGCCGGCGGCCAGGTCATGCAGCAGGGACTGTCCCTGCTGACCAGCGTGATCATCGGCCAGATGATCGGGGCGGCGGGGTACGGCCTCGTCAACCTCGTCCGCAACATCCTGACCCCGCTGCAGGTCCTGGCCCCGCTGGGGCTCGACGTCGCGCTCCTGAAACATATCGGCCGCGGCGACCGGGACCTCGACAGCACGCACGCCATTCTGCGGCGGCTGCGTCTGGTGGTGTTGGCGGTCAACCTGCCCGTCGCCCTCGTCACGGGCCTGGGCGTCGGCCACATCCTGATGGGGCGGGTCTACCGCTACCCGCACTTCGACGTCATGCTGCTGGTCACCCTGCTGGCCCTGCCGCTGACGGCGGACATCGGAGTGTTGAGCGCCTACTACAGGAGCCGCCGCCGGCCCGCCGCCTTCGCCGTGATCACCCTCTATCTGCAGCCGCTGGTCCGCCTGGTGCTGATCGGACTGGCCTTCCTGTTCGCGCGCAGCCCCCAGGCGGTGGTCTGGGTCGGCACGATCCAGGTGGCGGTGAGCGCGGTCTGCCTCTGGATCAGTTTCGCGCTTTGGCGCAGACGCGACGCGGGCGAGCCGGCCGAGACGCCGCCGCCGTCCGCCGCGAGGGCGGCCGAGCGCGATCCCTGGCGCATCGTCCGGTCGATCCTCGGTGATTCGGTGTGGATGTCGGTCAACCTCTTCGTCTACGGCATGATGCGTTTCGTCGACGTGCTGGTGCTGGGGGCGTTCGCGTCGGCCGCCGTGGTCGGCTCCTACACGGCGCTGGGCTCCATCGCCCAGATGGTCTCGATCTGGCCGATCGCCGCCAGCCAGACGCTCGGGCCCAACATCTCCCGGCACTATCATGCGGGCGACTTCGCAGCGGTTCGCAAGGCGCTGAACGACTACATCCGCCTCGCCGCGGTGATGGCCGGCTTCCTGTTCGCGGGCGTGGCGGCGTTCGGCGATCACCTGGACCTGCTGTTCGGACACAGCTTCCACTTCCGTCCGCTGATCGCCTTCCTGCTGCCGCTCGGCTTCCTGATCAGCGCCACCCTGGGGCCGACGGGATACGCCCTCAGCATGACCGGACGTCATCGTGCCGAGCTGGTGATCCTGATGGCGGGCGCAGCCGTCCAGGCGTCGCTCTGCTATCTGCTGGTTCCCCGCTATGGCGATGTCGGCGCCGCCACGGCCGTGTGTTTCAGCTTTTCGCTGGTCAACCTGATCCGCTTCCTGTGGGTCGGCCGCACCCTGGGCTTCATCCCCGGGCGGATCGCCGATCTTGCGCCGCCGGTGATCGCCGCGCTGCTCGCCTATGGCGTCAAGCTCTGCGTGGTCGCCGCCTTGCCGCGAACCCTGCCGGCGCTGCTGCTCGGCTGCGGCCTCTATGCCCTGGCCTATGCCTGCACCGCCTACAGGTTTCTGCTGGACGATGTCGGGCGCGCGAAGGTCCAGGCGCTCTACGGGCTTCAGAACGCCGCCTGAGCCGGGCCTGCCCAAAAGATAGGGCGACGATCAGGGCGCGAACTAGGCTGGCCGGACTGCTTCGGCAGATCCCGAAGGCTCGAGGTGTCTGGCATGACGGACCAGGTTTTGGCGGGCCGCCGCATTCTGATCATCGTCGAGAACCTTCCGGTCCCGTTCGACAGGCGCGTCTGGCAGGAGGCCGGCGCCCTGCGCGACGCTGGCGCCGTCGTGACGGTGATCTGTCCTCTGGGCGCCAAGACCGACCGACGCTGCGAGATGCTCGACGGCATCCAGGTCTACCGCCACCCGATGCCGCCGGAGGCCGACGCCGCCCTGGGCTATCTGTGCGAGTACGCGGCCGCGCTGTTCTGGGAGTTCACCCTGGCGTGCCGTGTCCTGGTCACCCGCGGGTTCGACGTCATCCACGGCTGCAACCCGCCGGACCTGATCTTTCTGGTCGCCCTGCCGTTCAAGCTGCTCGGCAAGAAATACGTATTCGACCATCACGACATCAATCCCGAGCTGTTCGAGGCGAAGTTCGGCGGCCAGGGGATGCTGTGGAAAGGCCTGAAGTTCGTCGAGCGGCTGACCTTCGCCACCGCCGACATGTCGATCGCCACCAACGAAAGCTATCGCCAGATCGCCATCGCGCGGGGCCGCATGAAGCCGCAGGACGTGTTCGTCGTCCGCAGCGGCCCGGACCTGCGAAAGATCGCGCGCGTCCCGCCGGACGCGAAATGGCGCAACGGCCGCCGGCACATGGTCGGCTACGTCGGCGTCATGGGCGAACAGGAGGGGCTCGATCTGCTGATCGAGTCCGTCGGCCACATCGTTCACGTCATGGGTCGCCACGACGTGCAGTTCTGCCTCGTGGGCGGCGGCTCGAGCCTGGCCAAGATCAAGGAGCTGGCGGCCGCCAGGGGGCTCGCCGACTACGTCACCTTCACCGGCCGGGCGCCGGACGCGGTCCTCCTCGAAGTGCTCTCGACGGCGGACGTCTGCGTCAATCCCGATCGGGTCAATCCGATGAACGACAAATCGACCATGAACAAGATCGTCGAGTACATGGCGCTCGGCAAACCGATCGTGCAGTTCGAGGTCACCGAGGGGCGCCACTCGGCCGGCGCCTCGTCGCTTTACGCCAAGCCGAACGATCCCGTGGACCTGGCCGGGCAGATCGTCGCCCTGCTGGAGGATCCCGATCGCCGCGCCGAAATGGGGCGGATCGGGCGCCGGCGGGTCGAGACCGAACTGTCCTGGGAGCACCAGAAGCCGAAGCTGGTGCAGGCCTATCGCCGGCTGTTCGGCGAACCGGCGCCGGCCAAGGACGGCGATCTGGTCGGCGAGACCGGCGCTTAGATCCTCTCGCGCGATGAGCACGTCGGTGATCGCGAGGCCTCGCGCCTGGTGTCGGCTATCTGCGCGCGGCCCCGCCGGCCGGGGCGGCATCGTCGGCGGTCGACGGATAGGCGATGTCGGCGGGAGGACCGCGTCGACCGCTGTAGGTCTGAGCGAAGGCGGCGAGCGTCGCGCCGCAGAAGCGCCGGCTCACGCGTTCGAAGAGGATCTCCAGGTCGGCGTACAGCCGCTCGATGTCGCGTCCGGTGCGGAACGTCGGGCTGCCGCCGGGCATGAACTCCGACGAGTGCAGGGTGAATTCGAGGTAGCCGCGGCCCTGGGCGACCACGTCGTCGACGATCCGCAGCAGCCGCTTGAGGTTGCGACCGTCGGGGCGCATCCAGTCGGCGCGATAGGGCTGCTTGCGCAGCACCTGGCGCAGCCGCAGTTCCGGGCCGTGGCAGGGCCTGCGCATGATGGTCATCGGAAGTTCGAGCAGGCGCGGCTCTCCAGGCCCGAATTCGATATAGTAGGGCTGTTCCGGCGAGGCCGAATGATCCGGGCCGCCGGACCCGGCCGGATCGCCCTGGCTGCTGCGCCAGGAGCGGTGGGGGGTCACCGAACAGTCCACCACATATCCGTTGTCCACGAGCGCCCGGGCGTAGACCGAGTTGAACGCCCAGCGCCCGCCGCGGTGGCTGAGCATTTTCCGCGCGAAGACCTGCTCCAGCCGGTCGGTCATCACCCGGACCTTCTCGCGCAGCAGCTCCTCGGAATATTCGGTCAGGTACGGCTGATAGCGGAAGTCGTCGGCGGTCAGCGGAATTAGCGGCGGCGAGTTCCAGGAGTGGATGTGCAGCCCGACCTCGCCCTGGTCGCGGGCAAGGACGTCCCGCGCGAACAGCTGGTAGCCCTCGTCGTTCAGGGCTTCCCAGTTGGTCAGATAGGTCGGTTTGAAGCCGAACCGCTCGCAAAGCGCCTGGAACCTGGGAAGGAAGGCGAGATTGCGTGTCGTGATCTCGTGCGGCCGGCTCCAAAGGTCGTCGCCTTCCGTGTCGATAGTCAGCAGGAAGGCAGGCGTTCGTGATGGGGCGCGGCGGGGCGTGCCCAGCGCCCGCCCGGTCGTCGGCCTCGATGCGCCGCGAGCGTCGAAGGGATCGGTCGTGGAGTGGTCGGTCACGGCGTGGCGTCCTTGGAAACCGATAGACCGCCGCGGTCGATGCAAGAGGCGACCCGTCGCGCGCCAGCGGTCATGGAATCTTGGGTCGGGGCCAAGCTGTTGTCTGTATTAAACGATAGTGGAGGGGCGGGTTTTCTGTAGATCCCGGGGCGCAATGCTCAAGGCGGACAGCCAGCGGGCGGACCGCCATCCTCGGGCCACCCTGAAATGGTGCTGGGGCTGCGCAGTCTGCCGCGTCGCAGGCCCCGCCTGTCGAATGACGTTGCGGCCCAGCACGCCGGCGCGGATCGTGGCCCTGACACCCCGGGAAAGGCTCCTCGACGAGGCGGCGCTGGGGGCGGGGGTGAGCTGTGTCGGAATCCCTGTGGGGCGGAGCTGACGCCGGGCGGCGATCCTCGCGGCCAAGGCTCGGATTTGTCGTCTCGGCGCTGAACACCGGGGGGGCCGAGCGGCACGCCGTGAGCGTTCGCGCCCATCTCCTGCAGCTCGGCTATCCAAGCTATCTCCTGGCCATCGCCGCGGCGGATCGGCGGGCCCTGTTCGAAAGCCCGGGCGCGGCCGGCGTGGTGGAGCTGGGAACCCGGCGGCTGTTGCGCAATCCGGTGGCCTGGCTGCGCACCGCGCAAACCATGCGTCGGCTCGACGCCGACGTGGTCTTCGCCGTCAACTCGCCGATGTCGATCATGACAGCCACGCTGCGCAAGCTGGGCCTGTTGCGCGGCAAGGTGGTCTGCGTGTTCCACAGCACCAAGCTGCAGCCGAACGAGCGGGCCAGCTGGCCGGGCTTCCAGCTGGCCGCCCGGTGGCTCGATGCGCTGGTGTTCGTCAGCGAGACCCAGCGCCGGTCCTGGGAAGAGCGCGGCCTGCGCGGCCGGGCGGTGGTCATCAACAACGGCGTGGACCTCGAGCGCTTTTCGCCCAGCCGGGTCGACGGCGCGTCGCAGCGGCGCGCCCTGGGGTTTTGCCCCGACGACTATGTGGTCGGGATCAACGCCGCCCTGCGGTCCGAGAAACGCCACGGCGACCTGGTCGAGGCGCTGGCTAAGGTGCGGGCGAGGGGCGTGCCGGCGAAGCTGCTGATGATCGGCGACGGTCCGGAGCGCCAGGCCGTCGAGGCGCAGGTGCAGAGACTGGGACTTGCCGACGCGGTGGTGTTCGCCGGCGATCAGCGCGACGTACGCCCATTCCTGGCCGCCATAGACGTCGGCGTGCTCTGCAGCGAGTTCGAGACCTTCTCGCTTGCCGCGCTGGAGACGCTGGCGATGGGCGCGCCGCTGATCTGCAGCGACGTCGGCTCGATGCGGGAGATCGTCCAGTCGGGGCGCAATGGCTTCCTGTTCGAGCGCGGCCGGGTGGATCAGCTCGTCGACCGGCTGGAACGCCTCGCCGATCCCCTGCTCCGGTCGCAGATGGCGGCGGAGGCGCGCGCCTCGGTCCGCCGATTCAGCGAAGAGGCGATGATCCAGCAGTTCGACGCGCTGATCGCCTTCCTCACGTCGAGCGATCGGGCGCAACCGGCGCGCGGTCGGCGACCTGCAGCCGAGCCGCTCCGCTAGCCTCGGCCCAGACCGACTTCAGCCGCTGCACGAAGGCGGGCGCGTCGAGCCGCTCGCGATGGAAGGCCTGCGCCGCCCGGCCGAGGCGCTTGCGCAGTCCCGGGTCCGACACCACCGTGCGCAGGGCCTCCGCCAGGGACAGGGGATCGCCAGGCGGGCACAGCAGGCCGGTTTCGCCGGAGACGATGATGTCGGGCACGGCGCCGACCGGCGTCGTCACCACCGCCAGCCCATAGGCCATGCCCTCGATGACCGACATCGGCAGGTTCTCATGGTGCGAAGGGAGCACCAGGACGTCGGCGTCCCGCAACAGCCGTTCGACATCCTGCGGGCCGGCCCAGCCGCGAACCGTCACCTTTTCGGCGAGGCCGAGGCGTGCGACATCGCCGCGGGTCTGATCCACCGCGCCGTTGCCGGCCAGGGTCGCCCGCCAGGCGCCGTCCCGCGGCAGGGCGGCCAGGGCTGCGACGAGTTCGGGCACGCCCTTGCGCGGTCCGATCTCGCCGAGGAACAGGATGTGCGCCGCCGCCGCCGGCGGCCGATCGCCCGGCGGTGGGCTCGGCGCCAGGGTGGCGTTCGGGACGATCTCGATCCGCGCCCGCGGCGCCCGGCCGGCGATGTAGCCGGCCCACACCTTGCCGAGCACCACCGTGCGTGCGGCGCCGTTGAACGCGGCCTCCAGCCGGGCGGAAAGGGAAGGGCCGACGGAGTCCCAGTAGATGCTGAATTCCGAGCCGTGCAGGTGCAGCACGTAGGGAAGGCCAAGGCGGCGCGCCAGGCTGCAGAGCACCAGCTTGCGCAAGGCGCTGCCGCGCTTGCCGATGTTGACGTGCAGCACGTCGGCGCGGCCGGTGGCTTTCAACCAGATCAACCGCAGGGCGGCGGACGCCAGGTAGGCCGGCGACCACAGGATCGAGCCCTTGCCGCGGGTGGTCAGGAAATGGAGCGCGAAGGCGGGATCGGGATGGGCGCCTGCATAGGACCGGATCACGTCCATGATCCGATCGACCCCGCCCTTGCCGTGCTCGCCGAGCGGGGTGGCGATCACCACATGCATCTTGTCGGCTCCAGGCGTCTTGCCGTCCGGCGCCGCGGCCTGATCTTCGCGGTGCCGGAACACTAGAGTTTGGCCGCCCGCAGCTGCTGCTCCCAGGCCGTGAAGCCGAGTTGGTAGAGAGCGGGCGCGGCGGTCCACAGGCTGACGGCGCCGTCGCCGGCGATGCAGAAGGGGGCGATCTCTCCGCCGGCGATGGCGCAGGCGGCGGCGAACACGCTCATGAAGATGACCGCCTGGTCGCGCTCGGCGCCCTTGTGGCTGAGGGCGTACGCATAGCCGCGCAGCACCGGCGTCACCACCGCGATCAGCATCAGCACGGCGCCGACCACGCCGAGGTTGAAGAGCACGTCCAGATATCCGGAGTGCAGGTCGACGGCGGAGGGGAAGAGGCTGCCCTGCGCCAGTTCGCCAAACACCAGCCCGTCCGTCGCCAGGCCGGACCCGAGCAGCCAGTGGTTTTCGATCATCGCCCGGCCCAGCGCCCAGATCTCCGTGCGGCCGGTGAAGGTGGGATCGCGGCCGAGGGCCTGGGCGATCTGGCCGCCGTTGAGGGACAGGCCCTGAACCGCCGCGACGCCGAGCAACAGCAAGACGCCGATGAAGATCGGGTTGGCCGTCACCCGGTTCTTCATCAGCATGAAGAAGCCCACGCCGATCAGCCCGCCGAGCCAGGCGTTGGAGGACTGCGACATCGCCAGGGAGACGACGGCGCAGACGCGGGCGACGATGAAGAAGGCCTTCCAGATGCGCGTCTCATATCGAATGGAACGCAGGCTGAGGATGAGCGCGGTGACCGAGAGTTCGCCAAGCTCGTTCTTGTGCCGGAAGATCCCGCGCCATTTGCCGGCATGAACCGGGGCGGACAGGTCGTAGCCGTGGTGGACGCCCAGGTGAGGGATCAGCAGGGCGGTCAGGACGCTGGCGATCATCAGCAAGCCGGTGACGATCTGTGCGCGCCGTCCGAAGCCTTCGAGGCCATACCAGCTGACCAGGGTGGAGATGGTCACCAGGATGAAAAAGAGATTCAGCGCCTCGCGCATGCTCTCCTTGGGAAAGGCCGACCAAACGCAGGACGCCGCGGCGTAGAGCAAGAACGGCAAGGCTGGCCAGCAGCGGGCGATGGGACGTAGTCCCGAGCGTCCCATCAGCAAGAGCGGCGCGATGACGAGGGCGGCCAAGTAACGACCGCCGCTCCAGGCCTTCTGCAGGGTTTCCGAGACCCCGCTCGGGCCATAAACATACTCGTTATAGATCAGGAAGCGGCCCACCGGCACGTAGAGGATATAGATCATGGCGATCATCGCCACGCCGAGGTCGATCGCGCTCCGATCTGCGAAATAGGCGCCCGCGGGGGGGCGGAGCGAGCGCGGGGCGCCCCCCGGAAAGCCGGCCTCAGCCCTGAATGAGCTCATCTTTTGACTTTCTGCATCCGGCGGCGCGCGTCGCGGCGGAGCTCGGTCACCGCCTGACGGAAGCCTGCCGCGCCTTCAGCCCCCCCTTCACATCAATTGAAATCCCAAGGCTCGCTATTCGCGGGACCCTCGTCCTGGGGTCGGTCAAATATCGGCCGTTCATTCCGGTCCGGCGATCCCCGACGCCCTGGGCCCAGCAGCAGGAACGTGTTGATGGAAGAAGCAGCCCTTCACGCCCAGGGTCCGCATAGAGACGGGTCGTCCGTCGCCCGCGACGCGGCCGCCACGCGGACGGCGGTGATGATGTGTTTCACCGCGACGGCCGCCGACCAGGATCGCGCCCTGCAGCCGCTTGCCGACCAGCTGGTGTTGCTGGACAGCGGCCTGGACTCGCTCTGCTTCGCGATCATCGTCGCCCAGCTGGAGGATGAACTGGGGGTCGACCCGTTCTCCGAGCTGGACGAAGCCTTCTTCCCGGTCACCTTCGGCGAATTCGTGCAGCTGTACGAAGCCGCGGTCCAGCGAGCGGCGGGCTAGGTGCGAGACCGGCGAGGGGGCGCCAGGGAGCGGGGGCCATGGGATTTCGCCTGACGCAGCTCAACGAGACGAACCGCCCAGCGTTCGAGGCCCTGCTGGTGCAGGCCTGGGCGCAGAACTGGGGACCGGACCTGGCGCGCGCCCTGATCCGCTGGCGCTACTATGACCGGCCTTCGGGCGGCGGCACCTGGCTGGCCTGGAATGACGGCCAATGCGTCGCCATGCTGGATTCCTTCGTGCGGCCCTATCTGCTCGACGGCCGCCGCATCCTGGTCCGCGAGGGCTCCGACTGGTACTGCCAGCCGAAATACCGCCCGCTCGGCCTTGGCGTCAGGCTGATGCGCGAGATGATGGCCTGCCCAGAGCCGATGATCGCGATCGGCGGCTCGGCGGCGACGGTGGCGATGCTGCCGCGGCTGCGCTGGGCGAGGCTGCCCGACGTGCAGAAGTACGTGCTGCCGATCAAGGCGCGCGGCCTCGCCGGCACCCTGCTGCGCAACCGATGGCCGGCCGGGGAGGGGTATGCGCGGGCGATCCCGGGGTTCATTCCCGTGCGCCGGCCGCGCCGGCGTCCGGCTCCGCCCTTCGGCGTTGCTCGCATCGCCGAGTGGCGGCCGGGGACGCCGTCCATTCTGCCCCTTCCCCAGCGCCAGGGGCTGGTGCAACTCCTCGACCAGGTCGACCAGGACTGGATCGCGCGGATGCCGCCCGGCGTCGCCCAACTGCTCGGGCTCGCCTTCTTCCTCGACGAGCGGCCGGTCGGCTTCTCGCTCTCGCAGATCGAGCCCGCGGTGACCGGCTTCGACGGCTGCATCGTCCATCTTCAGGCGGCGGATCAGCGGCTGGCGGCGCGGCAGGAACAGGCGGTGATGGACTGGGTCGTCGCCGAGACGGCGTCACGGCTCGCGGCCCGCGGCGTCGGGATCATCCGCTGCACCGCGTCCAGCCCGGAGAAGGGGGCGGCGCTCCGCAACACCGGTTTCGTCGCCGCCGGTCTGCTTCCCAGCTACTGGTGGCCGAAGGCCGGCATGCCGACCCCCACGGGAATCGACGCAGGATATCTCCGCGCCGACGACGCCATCCCGCTTCCGGCGCTGCGCGGGCGCCACCGGGCGAGGCCCTGGGGTGATACGCATCGCAGCCTGGCCAGCACGGGCGCGGCGTCATGAGCGACAAGCCGCGCCTGCTGTTGTTCGCGCCGCATTTCGCGGAATATTCGACCCGCCTGGTCGAGGCCCTGACGCCGCACGCGGACATCCTCTTCATCCTCAGCCGCGACACCCGGCTGCGTCAGTGCGAACCCGGCTGGTTCAAGGCGGCGACCGCCGGCGTGCAACTGATGGAATTTCGGACCAGCCGGCGCCACCTGCGCTGGCTCTCGACCCCGCTGGTTCTCTCGCGCTGCCTGCTGTTCCGTCCCGATATCATCCATATCCATGAGCAGACCGACTTCCTGAACACCCTGCTCACCCGCATTCTCGCGCAGCAAGCGCCCCTCGTGGTGACGGTCCACGACCCGAAGCCGCACATGGGGCGGGACCAGGAAATGTTCGTCAATCTCAACAATCGCGCCTCGGTTCGCGAAGCGGCGAAGGCTTTCCACGTTCACGGCGAGTATTGCCGCCGGCTGCTGCTCGATCTGGTCGGCGGCGGGCGGCCGATCGTCTCGACCAATCACGGCGTCATCCAGGAGCCTTCGCCAAGCCAGCGCCAGCCGGCGGAGGCCGGGCGGATTCTGTTCTTCGGACGGATGGAGGTCTACAAGGGCGTCGACGTCCTGCTGGAGGCCTTCGAGCGCCTGAACCAGCGGGGCCGGGCCTATACCCTGGTGCTGGCCGGCGAAGGCCCGGATTTCGACAAGCAGCGCGCGCAGCGCACGCGCGGCGTGGTGGTGGCCAACCGCTTCATCCCCCACGACGAGGCGATCGCCGAACTGCAGCGCGCCTCGCTGGTCGCCCTGCCCTATCTGGAAGCCACCCAGAGCGGGGTGGCCGCAGCGGCGATCGGCAACGGGCGGGCGATGGTCGCCTCCGCCGTGGGCGGGCTCGGCGACGTGGTCAAGGACCGCAAGAACGGCCTGCTCGTCCCGCCAGGAGACCCCGCAGCCCTGGCCGAGGCGATCGACCGGATTTTCCAGGAGCCAGGCCTGCTCGAGACGCTCTCGGCCGGCTCGGCGCAATCGCGCGATGAGTTGTCCTGGACGAAGATCGCGATGGCCCTGAACGAGGGCTACCGTCACGTGCTGTATGGTCAGGAGGCTAGCCTGCCGACGGGGGGTAGTTTCGAGCCGGGTTGATCGCGCCCCGCCTGGAGCGCGCGGCTATGCGCCGGCGCCGGGCGCGGACGGTTCGGCCTGGGCCCGGTAGTAGGCGACCATGTCCTTCGGCATCAGCGATCGTTCACTCCGCCGCCCAAAGAAGTAGACGCTGCTGGCGGCGTCGGTGCGGTTGCGGCGCGGTCCCACCTTGTCGAGGTATCGCAGCGGGAAGCTGGCGTATCGCGCGCCCCAGCCGACGGCGGTCGGCGCGCCCATGGCGTGCAGCAGATATTTGGCCGACCAGGACATCACGGTGCCGGCGCCGCCAACCGGGCCGGCCTCGATCTCCTCGAAGCGCCGCAGCAGCCACCGGTGGCCGCTCAGGGTGAACCGGGTGAAGTCATACGCGCCCTCGTGCACCTGCTGCATGAACGGGGTGTCGGCGTAGAGCAGGCCGGACGGCTTCAGCACGCGGTGGATCTCGTCGACCACCCGCGACGGCTCGAGCACATGTTCCAGGACCGCCTGGATCCAGACCGCGTCGAAGGTGGCGCTCTTGAACGGCAACTCGTGACCGTCCGCCACCAGCCGGGTGTGCGGCGAGGCGTAGACGTCGGTGCCGATGATCTCGATGTCCTCGGCCTGGTAGAGCGGATCGGCGCCCGAGCCCCGCGCGCCGCCGCCGATGACCAGCAGCCGCCGGGGCGCGCCGCCCTCTCGCAACCGGGTGACCATCGCGCTGGCGATCCGGGCGGCGACCGGATTGGGCGGGAAGAGCAGGCCGTTCAGGCGCGCCCGCAGGCCGCGCTGCGCGTCGTCGCGCTTCAGCACCGAGCCGCAGCCGTCCGAGAAGGCGCTCTGGTCGAACACGCTGCGCTCGAAGTCGATCATGACCGGTTGGCCCGAAGCCAACAGGAAGCCGGTGGCATAGGAGCAGGCGGCGTTGAGGCAGCGATTGTCGGCGATGTCGCCATGGCACCGCGGGCATCGCAACAGCGGGCTGAGGTCGTCCATGCCGCCATTGAAGCGAAGCGGCGGCCGCCCGCCCTGTCATATGCGCGGGTCGGGAGCCGATTTCCGGCGAAATCGGCGGGACTGGTCGCGCTGACGCCGCAACCGGATTTCCGCGGGCGCTGCGGCTCTACCGCGCCGCAATCTTGCGGTCGGATCCCAGCCCCAAGGCGTGGATCACGCCGGGATCCATGCCGCTGACGGCGCCTGGCGGCAGGATGCCGATGCCGCCGCCGCCGTCGTCGCTGGCGTCCTGCAGCACCCAGATCGCCCAGCCGAACGACCGCGATTCCGCGGCGCGACGGACGGTCTCGAGCCAGGCCAGGCGCGTGGCCCGGGCCGCCGGCGTCTCGCCGCGACGGTGGTAGACGCCGAATTCGCCCACCAGCACCCGGCTGGCCGGAACACCCTGGCTCGCGGCCCAGGCGGCGACCTCGGCGAAATCCTGGTTCACCCGCGCCGCGCCGTCCGGTTCCGAAAAATATTTGTCGAGCGCGCGTTGCGCCTGGGCCAAGGCGTTCGTCCGGTCGCTGGCGGAGAGCTGGGGATCGGCGGCGATCCGCGTCAAGGTGCGCCGCACGACCTCGTCGGCCTGGGCGGGGGCAGGCGGCCAGGCCAGTCCCTCGACGTAGCGCTCCGGCATCGTCCCCGGCATTCCCGAGTGGGTGAACAGGTGCGGGCCGTAGTGGTGGAAGGTGAAGAACACATTGTCTTGCCGAGAGGGGCCCTTCCGATAGGGGGCCAGGTCCAGCTGGGCAAGTTCGCGCCCGCTCGACCAGTCCGCGCCGCAGAGCACCAGCGCGAGTTCCGGCGCTTCCCGCCTCGCCGCCGCATAGAGCCCGGCCTGCTGCGACCGCCAGCGTTCGGCGCCGCCGGGGTCCTGGGGATGCGGCTCGTTCATCAGTTCGAGGGCGACGTGTTCGACCGGCCGTTGGCCCAGGCCGCGGGCGAGCGTTCGGACGACGTCGGCATAGGCCTTGGCCTCGGGAGAATTCGCCGCGGTCAGCCGCTCGGGTGGATAGGCGGGGTTTTCGCGAACCGGGTGCAGGTCGACCAGCACCTCCAGGCCGGCGGCGAGAAAGCGATCGACGCGCGACATCACGATCGTCGCCAGCTCGGCGCGTCGCGGCGCATCGGCCGCGAGGAAGATGGCCGGGTCCACCGTCAGCCGCACAAAGGTGAAACCGCGCGCGACGATCTCGTCGAGGGTTTCGCCGGCGAGTTGGTAGGGCGCGGTGGCGAAGGGCGGCCAGACGTAGTCGGCCGAGCTCTGGCCGCCGCGATGCGCCGGCCAGTTCAGCATATGGTGGACGTTGACGCCGCGGCGCAGGCCGGGGAGCGGCGCGCCGTCCGCACGGCGGGCGCATTGCGGCGCCGTGGCCAGCGCCGCCATGCCACCGGCCAGGGTTCTGCGTCGCGTCAGCATGGTGCGACTGTTTTCCGCGGCGGCCTGCCGAGTCTCGGAAACTCCACCCCCGCTGAGATCAATTGACGTATTCGATGGCGCTTCCAGCCTCGATATTCGGAGCGCGCGCCAGCCTTGCATGTCGGTCAGGCGGCGCGCCTGTTCGGGGGCTGCCCGTGAAGCGATCCACCCATTCCCGGCTGATGTGGGGCGCCAGGCGGCTGTCCACCATGTCGCCGGGCGAGATCGCCCACCGCGTGCAGGAGCAGGCCAGGCGAGCGGCCGACCGTCG
>Ga0105248_10004491_pt1 | contig 15441 bp, 9 predicted proteins | sample KBSS34metaG_FD_81524 | JGI IMG/M metagenome (GOLD analysis project Ga0105248, IMG submission 81524) | Switchgrass rhizosphere microbial communities from Kellogg Biological Station, Michigan, USA - KBS S3-4 metaG | ecosystem: Host-associated > Plants > Roots > Rhizosphere > Soil | place...
GACGGACGGGACTGAAGTCTACGCGCGCACGGCCGGCGGCGCGTTCTTCAACCTGCTGAAGGCGCCGGGGCAGCCGATGCTGGTGATTGGCAACGAAGGGCTGTTGAAGGACCTGGGCTCGTCGATGCGGACGAAGAAGCGGAAGAAGGTCAGCGGATCGGAAAAATCTTATCGACGTCGTCCGCCGGACGCGGAATGACGTGAACGCCGACCAGCTCGCCGACCTTGCGGGCGGCGGCAGCGCCGGCGTCGGTGGCCGCTTTCACGGATCCGACGTCGCCGCGAACGATCGCGGTGACCAGGCCTGCGTCCACTTTCTGCCAGCCGACGAACACGACGTTGGCGGTCTTCACCATGGCGTCGGCCGCTTCGATCATGCCGATGAGGCCGCGGGTCTCGACCATCCCGAGCGCGTCGCCGATGTCGACGCGCTTGTCCTTCGCGTCCTTGTCCTTCTCTTTGTCAGCCATGGCTACTGGATTCTACCTCGGGCCGCCACGGGCAGCGTGTCAATCACCGTGTCGCCGTCCACCAGACGGACCACGTCGACGAGGTTCGAGACGACACAGGAATGATTCGGGACGAGGCGGACGCGGTCGCCCGGCTCGAGGCGGGTCGTGCCGGTGACGCGGACGGTCGCGTGCTCCTCCGACAGCCGCTCGATCGTCAGCGCCTCGTCGATCTCGCGCGCGTAGTCGAGCGCGTCGGACTCGCCAGCCAGCACGGCGCCGTAGCCGGCGGCCGGAACGATCCCGCGCGCCTGATCGTTCGTCAGCGTCTTGCTGCCGCAATCGAGGATGATCCGTCCGTCGTGCTTCGACACGACCGTGGCGAGCACGGTGAGCGCGCAGTCGTCGAGCGAGGCGGCGCCGAGGGCGAGCTGGGTGCGATCGAAGTACACATAGTTGCCCGGTCGCAGCTCGGTGATGCCTGGCTGCCCGGCGCTGAAGCGCAGCGTCGGCGTCGCGCCGACTGAAATCTCGTCCAGTGCGATCCCGGACGCCGCCGCCCGCGCTTTCAGGCCGGCCAGCATCTCCGCTTCCTGACCGGCGATGGCGCGGAGGTCGTCTTCCGACGCGGCATGGTACGCATGACCCGCATGGCTGAGCAGCCCGCGCAGCTTCAGACCGGGCAGCGAGGCGACCGTCTGAAGGAAACCGAGCGCGTCGCCGCCGGGATCGATGCCGCAGCGATGGAAGCCGACGTCGACCTTGACGAGCACGTCGAGCGTTCGTCCGGCCAGCCGCATCGCATCCGACCATCCCCGCACCACGGCCGGATGGTCGACGATGATCGAGATCGCCGCGCGATCCATCAGCGCGAGCAGACGCGGTGCGTTCACCGGATTGATCGGGTAGGGCAGCCGGATATTCTCGATGCCCGCGCCGACGAAGACTTCGGCCTCGCCGACCTTCGCGCAGGCGATGCCGACGGCGCCGGCGTCGATTTGCCACTGCGCCACAACTGGCGACTTATGGGTCTTGGCATGTGGCCGAAGCTGCACCCCGGCGCCGGCGGCGAGCGCCTGCACACGAGCGATGTTGTTCATCGCGCGCGTATGGTCGATCAGGACTTGTGGCGTGGGGAGCTCGGATAGTTGCATTGGGTAATGGGGTAATCTGGTAATCGGGTAATTGATTGGAGATTGTCCGCCAATCACCAATCCAATTACCAGAGTACCCGATTATCCAATTACCCAATTGACTGGATTGGCTACGCGAACAGCCCCGGGAATCGCGCCTCGCTGATCTGATATCCAGGGAACACCTGCCGCGGATCCCGGAGCGCCAGGTGTCTGCAGATGATCTCGCCGAAGACGTCGCGGAAGTCGGTGGTCACGGCCAGGTCGCGGCCGTCGTAGCGCTTGTCGACCGCGAGGCCGGGCCACGTTCCATAGACGCGCCCGCCGCGGACGCCGCCGCCGATCACCATCATCGCGTTCCCGTGACCGTGGTCCGTGCCGCGGTTCCCGTTTTCGTTCACCGCCCGCCCGAACTCCGACATCGTCAGCACGACCGTGTCGGCCATGCGATCGCCGAGGTCGGCGACCAGCGCCGCGATCGAGCGGGAGAAGTCGTCGAGACGCGTGGCCAGCTGGCCCTGCGCCGCGCCCTGATTGACGTGGGTGTCCCAGCCGCCGACGTCGGCGAACGCGACCTCGAGACCGACGTTCGATTTCGTGAGCTGCGCGATCTGCCGCAGGGATTGGCCGAATGCACTGCGCGGGTAATCGGCGCCGTTGGCCGGCTCGTACTTCGACGGGTCGGCGGTCTTGAGCATCCTGATCGCGTTGAACGCCTCGCGGCCGGTGCCGTTGAGCACCGAATCGGCGGCCGTGGCGTACTCCGCTTCGAACGAGGCGCCGACGGCGTCGCTCGACTGGCCGGCGCGGATGCCGAACTGCGCCAGCTGGCTGACGGCCAGCGCCGGCGCCGTGCCTTGCAGCATGCGCGGCATTTGCGCGGTCAGCGCGACGGCGCGGAACGGCGTCTGGTGCTCGGCGTGCTGCGCCTGGAGATAGCGGTTCAGCCAGCCGTCAGCGGTGCTCTTGACGCCGGGCGTCGCGCTCTCCATGTAGTCCTGCGCGTCGAAATGCGACCGCGTGCTATCGGGCGATCCGCACGCGTGGACGATCGCGAGGTCCCGTCGATCCCACAGCGGCTTGAGCGGCTGCAGCTTCGGGTTGAAGCCGAAGAAGCCGTCGAGATCGATCGCCGCCGCGTCGCCGCCGTTCGGGCGCGGAATCGCGATGTTCGGCCGCGCCCGGTAATACTCGCTCTCGCCGTGGGGCACGACGACGCTGAGGCCGTCGACGGCGCCGCGCTGGAAGATGGCGATGAGCTGCTTCGAGCGGCCCGAGGCGGCGACCGCGGTCCGGGCCATGAACGACGGCGCGAAGCCGAGGCTGACGAAGGCGAAGGCGCCGTTTTTCAGGAACACGCGTCGAGACAGCATGGGTTATCTCCGCTGGAATTCCGGAGCGCCGAGGGTCAGCGCCATCATCTTCGTCGCGTCCGTCGCCTTCGCAATCGTCGCGCGCGTCGTGTCGCTGACGTCTCCGCCCAGCAACCTCGATACAACTTCCTCCGTGTTTTGCAATTTGCAATTTGCATTTTGCAATGTGCAATCGATAGCAGTGCCGCGGAGTTGTCCGGCGGCCAGCCTGTAGGCAAGGTTCATGCGGCTGACCAGCGCCCCGGTGTTCACCCAGGCGTCAGCCGCGTCCTTATAACCTGTCGGCGGCTGGCACATGTAGATCGGCATGCCGAGCTGCTGCATCTCGCGCACGAGCGGACGGGCGTCCTGCACCTCGGCCCCGGTCGCGCGCAGCGCGCTCACGACGAACTCGAAGGGCGTCTTCACCTTGGCGCGGTAGGCATCCGGCGCGAGGAACTCCGGCGACGTGAGGATCGTGCGGGTGACCTCGCGGAGATCGCCGTCGGTCGCGAGGAACCGCGCGGCCGCCCGGTCGACGAGCGCCTTCGGCGGCGTGTCGCTGACGAAGCGCCGCGCCAATTTCGTCGCGACAAACGCCGCCGTTCGTGGATGTTTCGCGAGGATGTCCAGGACCTGCTCGCCGTCGGACTCGCCGCCGCCGGCCTCAATCACGTGGCCGAGCACCACTTTCCGTCCCGCATCGTGCAGGCGCGGATTGAAGATGAAGCCGCCACCCTGCCGCGGGCGGTCGATCGTCCAGCCCGTGAACGCGCGGGCGACTTCCGTGACGTCCTTCTGCGTGTAGCCGCCGTCGACGCCGAGCGTGTGAAGCTCCATCAGCTCGCGCCCATAGTTCTCGTTCAAGCCTTTGGGCGAGTTCTTCTTCTGCGGCTGTGGGCGCAGGAGTCTCGGGCGGCCGCCGCGCGGACGGATCATCGTTGCTGGGGCCAGACTTGAATCTGGCCCCCCAGCACTCATCCAGTTGTCGAGATAGAAGAGCATCGCCGGACTCTTCGCGGTTGCGCCGAGCAGGTCGCGGAACTTGCCGAGCACCCGGGGACGGATCGTGTCGCGTTCGTACTCCGTGAGCATGAAACGAGCCGGCCCTTTGCGCGCGTCGACGTTGAAGTGGTTGAACCAGAAATCCGTGAGCACCTCCTGGAGCTGGCGCTCGCTGTAGACCGCACGCAGCAGCTTCTGCTCCGAGAGTTCCACGATGACGCTGTTCGCGCGTTGCTGCATCGGATCGGGCGGCTGCTTGCCGTCGGTGGACGCTGCGTCCGTGCTCTGCGCGTCCGCCTTGCGCCGCCGGCGCGCCTCGAGCTGGGGAATCTCGAACTGGTCGGCGATCTGCTGCGAGCTCAGCCCGATCGTCACGAGACCCGAGAGCCGCGCAGTCACGCCGCCGTCCGCGATCCGCTCGGGGCGCAGCTGTTCGTCGATGTATCGCTGGATGCCCAGGCTTCGCACCCGCTCGAGATCACCGGGACGCGCGCCGAAACCGGACCGGTTCAGCACGTGGATGATTGCCAAATCGTCGTTCGGGACGGTTGCCGCGGAGGCGGATATGGCAACAACTGCCACGATCAGCGCGATCGCGTGTTTCATTGCTTGATTAGACCGCCGTACAATCGGCCCGTTACATGACAAATCTTGTCGAGGCCGACGGCCCGATCCTCGACCGTATCCTCGACGACACACACCACATCTGGCACGACGGTCTGACCCGGTACGCGTATGGGCGCTTCTATGCCGCCCAGCTCGCCACGCCGTGGGGAAGGACGCATCTTCGCCGGTGGGCGCTCCTCGAGGGCGACACGGTGCTGGCGAGCGCGAAGCTGTATCGCTTCGACGCGATGCTGGATCGCCGGCCGATCCAGGTCGCCGGCCTTGGCGCGGTGTTCACCTCGCCGGACAGCCGCGGGCGCGGCGCCGCGCGCGAGCTCCTGGAGCGCCTGCTCGAGCGGGCCGCGGCCGACGGCGCCGGCGTCGCGCTCCTGTTCTCGGAAATTGGTGCTGATTACTACGCGCGCCTCGGCTTCGTCGCGATTCCGATGAACGATCTGAAGCTGCGCATTACGGAGTCGACCCGTTACGGCGCACCGATGACGATGGTGCGGGGCGGCGACGATCGGGATCTCAGGGACATCGTGGCGATGTGCGCGACACGCGCGGAGCCGTACCGGTTTCACCTGATCCGCGACCGCGACTCCGTTCACTTTGCCATCGCGAGAAAGCGGATGCTCGCGGGCCTGGCGTCCCCGGGAACGCGCGCGCTGCATTTCTTCATCGCCGAGGAAGGCGGATCGGCGGCCGCGTATGTCGTGATCAGCGTGCACGCGAACGAGTGGACGATCGAAGAGGCGGGCGATCGCGATCCGGACGCCGCACGTGTCGGGGCCATTCTGCAGGCGCTCATCGCGCGCGAGCCGGCGGAGAAGCGCCCATCGATCAGGGCGTGGCTCCCTGACGGCTTCCTGCCACCGCAGGTGACGGTCATCGGCGAGACGCCCTCAAAGGACGTGATGATGACGCTGCTGATCAGCGACAGCGCGCGCGGCGGCCCCCCACTCACCGCGGCAGACATCTGTTACTGGCGAGGGGACCTCTTTTGAGATTTCAGAGGTCCGGCTGAAGCCGGACACTATCGAAATGCGTCATGAGCAGGCCTGAAGGCCTGCGCTACCGATCACAATCGAAACGTCGGAGCGGGTGGCCGCGCGCGGGCTGTTCGCCGTTCGACGCGATCTCACGGCACCTGCGCGATCTTCAGATCGACCGTCCGCGTTTCGCCCTCATGAAGGGTAATCGGGATCGCGCGGATCCGGGCCGTGTCCAGGAAGTCCGGGTCGGTCATCTGGCCCGGATCGATCTTCTCGAGGGCGACGACGTAGTAGTCCGACGGCGGCAGCCCGGTGATCTTGAACCGGCCGTCCTGGTCGGGGCGGCCCATGCTCTGATAGCGGCCGAAGACCTTCCACTTCTCCTTGTCCTGCGCGAACGCGATCGCCGAGTATTCCTTCATCGTGTCGCCGCGCGCGTTGGTCACCAGCCCGCTGATCACGGTCACCTTGTTAGTGAGCTCGACTTCGAGGCCGCTGACGTTCTCGTTCGGCTTGAACTCGACGCCGGCGTCGGTGATGTCGGTGCCGTTCAGCCGGACCGCGCGCACCGTCCACCCCATCATCGGGCCCACCACGTTGATTCGCATCTTGCCCGGGCCCGACCTCAACTCGAACGACCCGTCGTCTGCCATGCGCGCCGGTCCCATGCCTCCCATCTGCATTGCACCCTGTTCGACAGGCGTCGGCATCACCATCAGCCCCTGAGGCATCGCGGCCGCGACGGCCGGATCGACGACGATGCGTCCGCTCACGATCGACGGCTTCGCGCCGACGATGCGCAGGTCGGTGATGTCCTCGCCGGTCGCGGTGATCTTGACCGTCGCGGTCTCCGCATCGGCCATGTTGGGCCCGCCGAAGGACTGCGCGCGCAGCGTGTACTCGCCAGGGGCGATGCCGTTGACGCTGAACGTGCCGTCCGGACGAATCGGGCCGTTCCCCGACAGGTTGAAGCCGAACCCGCCCGTGGACATGACCATGATCGAGCCGGTCATCGGACGGCCGTCAGAGAGGGTGGCGGTGCCGCTGACGCGCGTCGCGCGCATCGGCTTCAACGCCATGACGATGTCGCTGACCTGCTGTCCGACCGCGAGCGTGATCCGCTGCGCCTGCGCCGGGTTGTCGGTGCCCGGAAAATACATCGGCGCGTAGGCGGTCTTGTCCTCGTTCATCGGATTGGTCGAGCGCCAGGTCGCCGTGAGGTAGTACTGACCGGGCGGGATGCCGAACAGCCGGAACTCGCCCATGTCGTCGGTCGACGCCTGGCGTCCAGTCGGCACGAGCCGCCGCTGGCCCTGGAAGTTCTGATACTGCTGCGGCGCGATCTGCACGTCGGACATCGGCTCGCCGAACTCGTCGACGACGCGGCCGGTGATCACGCTGCCGCGCGGCAGCGTGACGTCGAGCTTTTCGACGGTTTGGTTGTCGAGGATCTGCAGCGGCCTGGGCGCGTCGGTCGGCCGCTGCTGGCCGTAGGAGAGGCTCACGTAACTGCCCTTGCTCACGCTGATCGTGTAGCGTCCGGCGCGCACCTCCTTGAACTCGAACCTGCCGTCGGCGTCGGTCGTCGCCATGCGGTTTTCACGGATCTCCGGCGCGAAGATGCGGACCTGCGCCTTCCGCAGCGGCAGACCGGAGTCGGCGGCGAGCACATGGCCGCGCAGCGTCGCGGTGCCGACGGTTGGCGGCGCGTTGTTGTTGCGCGGATCCGGAAGCGAGCCGACCTGGCCGGTAACGATCTGGAAAGGCCTGTAGGGCGCGTCCTTTGGACCCGCCGAAGCTAACGTCAGAATGCAGGCGAGTACGTGCAGCATGGGGACCTCGCGAGACCGTCAGTAGACAGGCGCCGCCGACAGAGCCAGATCGATCGTCTTCTTCTCGCCGTCGGCGATCGAAAACCTGGTCGCGTGCTCCCGCGCGAGCGAGAGGAACTCGGGATCGGTCCACGCGCCCGACTCGACGTCGCTCATCGCGATCGCGTAGTAGTCGCCGGCCAGCAGCCGCGCGTGGAAGAGATCGTCCAGGCCGGGACGGGCGACGCTGAGGAAGCGCGTCTGCACGGTCCAGTGCGCCGGATCCTGCGCGAACACGACGACGAAACAGTCGCGCACGATCTTGCCCTCCGCGTCGGTGACGCGGCCGGACACCTCGTTGCTGCGATTGGTCATCTCGACGATGACGTTGTCGATCGCGCCGTTGACCGGTACGTCGATGCCGGTGTCGCCGACGTCGATGTCGCCGACGATGACGCGGTTGAGGCGCCACGGCGACGCCCCCGCTGCGCCGGCGTTGCCCTGCGGTCCCATCGCGCCGCGGATCAGCACACGGCCGGGCTGTAGCGTGATCTCGAACGTGCCGTCGTCTTTGATCTTTGCCGGGCTCCGGACCTGCTGGCCGAGCGCCCAGTCGCGGACGGCGCCGATGTCGAAAGCGGTCGGCCTGGGCGGAGCGGCGGATGTCGCGCTCTCGGTGAACGCGACCCGCCCGCGGATCGTCGACGGCGGCGCGGCGACAATCTGCACGCCGGTCACGTCGCTGCCGTCGACCCGCACCGCCGCCATCGCCGAGTCCTGGCTGCCCATCACGTTGGCGCGAAGCGTGTAGTCGCCGGGCGGCAGACCCCTGATCGTGAACGTGCCGTCGGGCGCCGTCTGCGACGGCCGGCCGCTGGGGCCCGCGAAACCGAGCGTCTGCAGCATCGCATTCACGAACGCGCCGGCGAGCGGCCGTCCCTGCGCGTCGAGCGCGATACCCGAGACGCGCGCGGTCTGAATCGGCAACAGCGTCAGATTGATTGAAGACGCGGTCTGCCCCGGACTGATCGTCAACCGCTGGGCTTCCGCGACGTTGACCGAGCCGGGAAAGAACGTCGGCGCGTAGCCGGACCGATCGGGATCGGGCTCCGGACCGCCCATGTTGAAGTTGCGCAGCGTCGCGGACACGTAGTATTGGCCGGGGCTCAGACCGTAGACGCGGTATTCGCCGATGTCGTTCGTCTGTCCCTGACGTCCGGCCGGCATCAGACGCCTCGAGCCCTGCACGTACTGGTAGCGCATCGGCATCACCTGGACGTCGCTGACCGGATCGCCGAACTCGTCGACGACCTTTCCGGTAATCACGCCGGCGCGCGTCAGCCGGAAGTCGATCTTCTCGAGGACCTGGCCGTCGGTCAGCGTCATCCGCTTGCCGGGGCCTTCCACGCGCTCGGCGCCGTAGGCGTCGCGGACGTAGTTCTGCTTGGTCGCGGCGATCGTGTAGGTCCCGGCCGGGATGCCTTTGATTTCGTAGCGGCCGTCGCCGTCGGTCGTGGCGGCCCAGGGGTAGGGCACCGGCGGCGGCCCGCTGGTGTTGGTGTTGGCGCGCACCTGCACGCGCGAGAGCCCGCGCCCGGTGGCGGCGTCGACGACGCGGCCGCGCACGACGGCCGTGCCCCCGGCGGCGGCCGCCGGCGTGTCCCTCGCCGGTCGAGATGGCGGAGGGGATTGGGCGACCGCGGACGCCGCGGCTGCCAGATTCAGAGTCGCCACGAGGCAAACGACCGCTCGCGACATGCGCACCTCGACCTGACTCAAGACGCCGGAGTAATTCTCAGGTCCACCGATTTGGTCTCGCCCTCGCTGACGGAAAACGGCGTCGCTTTCGATCGGATTTTTTCGAGAAAGGCCGGATCGTTCCAGTCGTTCTGATCGAGGTAGTCGAGCGCGATCACCAGGTAGGCGCCCGGCGGGACGCCGCTCACCTTGTAGCGGCCGTCCTGATCCGGCCGCGACGTGCGCATGTAGCGCGAATTGGGCGTCCATTTGTCGCGATCCGTGGGGAACACGATCACGGAGTAGTCCTTGATCGGCGCGCCCTTCGCGTCGGTGACGACACCGGAGAGATCGGTTGGGCGGTTGGTGAGCTCGACTTCAACGTCGGCGATGTCCTCGTTCGCGCGGACTTCGAAGCCGGTGTCCGTGACGTCTGTATTGCGATAGCGGACCGCGCGAATTGCCCAGCCCGGCGGCTGGTTGAACATCGTCACCCTGAACTGGCCCGGCGACGACTTGAGCGCGAACGTCAAGTCGTCTTTCAAGCCGCCCGGCTGGGCTCCCATCCCCATCATCATCATGTCCATCTGGACCGGCTGCAAGCCGAGCCGCAGCGACGACGGGCGCAGCGACTGCGCCGCGGCAGGATCGACGATCACTCGTCCCGTGATCGAGGACGGGCTGGTGGCCACCAGCCGCAGGCCGTTCACATCGTCGCCCGAGACCGTGATGTCGGCAGAGGCGCCTTCGCCGTCGCCGGTCGGTCCCCGCACCTGCAGCAGGTAACGTCCTGGCGCCAGGCCGCCGACGACGAACGAGCCGTCGGGTTTGATCATCGCGGGCGGCCCGAACATCATCATCATCGAGTCGGTTCGCGGCATCGCCATCACCATGCCGCTCATCGGCCGGCCCTGCGTGTCCACCGCAGTGCCGGTGACTCGCGACATGCGCGACGGCATCAGCGTCATGTTGATGTCGCTGAGGATCTGCCCGAGACCGACCGTCACTTTCTGCGCCTCGGCGATGCTTGGGGTGCCGGGGAAGTAAGTCGGGGCGTATCCGGTTCGGTCGTCGGTCTCGCTGCCCATGCCCATCGGGCGCATGGTCGCCGAGAGGTAGTACTGTCCGGGGGGGACGGCGAAGAGGCGGAACTCGCCGACGTCGTTGGTCGTCGACGTTCGTCCGGCGGGAATCAGGCGGCGCTGGCCGCCCATGTTCTGGTACCGCTGCGCCGAGACCATCGCGTCGGGCAGCGGATCGCCGAACTCGTCGAGCACGCGGCCGGTGATGATCGCGCCTTTCGGCAGCGCGAAGTCGACCTTCTCGATCGTCTGCGATGCGAGGATTTCGAGCGGCTTGCCCGGCTCGAACGGCCGCAGCTGGCCGTAATTCAACGCGACGTAGCTGCCCTTGCTCGCGTTGATGTTGTAGCGGCCGGCGATGACGTCTTTGAACTCGTACTTGCCGTCGGCGTCGGTCGACGTCGAGCGGTTCTCGCGCAACTCGCCGGAGATGATGCGCACTTGCGCCTTGCGCAGCGGCTGACCGGTGTCGGCGGCCACCACATGGCCGCGGATCGTCGCCGTCCCTGCGGCTTTCGGCTGCGCGTTATCGCGCGGTGGACCGCCCTGTGGTGGAAAGCCCGGCTGGGCCGAGGCCACTGATGCACAACACACGAGGGCTACGAGCCAGCCGACCACTCGCGACATACTGCACCTCGTCCTGCTTAGACGCCAGACAGCGGCAGGTGGGCTGACCCACCCGCCCTGCCTGGCCTACTCGACCCTATCTGGCATCAAGTTTTCTTCCCGCGTCCAATTGGTCGAAGTTCAACAGCGCGTTGAACACGAGGAAGTAGCTGCCCTGCGTCTCGCCGCGCCAGATCGGGTTGTTCGAGAAGAGGACGACGTGTCCCTTGTCGAGCGGGACGTCGACCACCGCGGCGTGCTGCGCGATCTCGCCGCCGTTCTCGACGAGCCCCGAGACCAGCAGGTCACGCGTGTCGGCATAGCGCAGGACCACCCGCGGCCGCGCCGCCGGTGGAATCACGTTGATGCCGTTGCGCAGCTGCTCGTCGGTGATCGGCACCGCCTGCCACGTATCCGTGCGCGGTTCTCTCGCGATGTCGACGCCGACGCGCCCCTGCGGCGTGTCCGGATCGTCGGCCGTGCCTCGTCCGGTCGGCCGATTGCCGCCATCGTCGGGCCCGAGGCGGCGTCCGCCCCGCCCGCCGAACACGTTCGAGAGATTGAAGATCGGCCCGTTGTCGCACCAGAGCGCAAGGTTGTCGGTGTAGCCGTACGCGATCGGGCTCGTGGCGTCGACCGTCTTCGAGCGGACGACGCTGCCGACAATCCGCAGGCGCTGACGCGCGGCGACCGAGAGGCCGGGGGTGAACCCGGACGACACGGCGAGGTCCGCGGTGTCCATGACCGTGAGGAGCAGCCCGCCCTTGCGGACGAAGGTCTGCAGGTTGGCGATGCCCGTGTAGCCGAGGCCGGGGCGCATGTCGTCGGTCTGATCTTCCGAGCCGAGGTTCGGCGTCTCCGGCGTCTTCTTCCAGGGCAGCGGGTTGCCCCACATCGGCATGCCGTTCACGATCCCTTCGGGGCCGCGCCCGACCGGCGGAAAGACGATGACGTCGTACTTCGCGTTGAGGTTGGCGTCGTTCGTGATCTGCTGCGTGCTGATGTAGGTGTAGGGCACCTGCGCGATGTCGAATGCCTGGCGCCACCACCCTTCCGTCTGCGTGCTGAGCCAGGTGTGCAGGATCGCGACGCGCGGTGCCCGCACCGGATGCGTCTTCACGGACGGCGCCGCGCCGACCGCGACGATCTGCAGTCCGAGATCGGTCGCCGCCTTCTCGAGGTCGCTCGCTGCCGCGTTCTTGATGATGAACGAGCCGCGGCTGAACTTCTTCCCGGCGGCGTCGAACGGTTCTTCGGCCGCCTCGAACGAGGCATCCTTGAACTTGTAGCGCAGCGTCGCGAGGGCGACGTCGGCATTGTGGTTGACGACGAACACGGATCCCGTGTTCGTCAAGCCGCCTTTGGCGCGGACGGCGCCGGCGATCGGCTCCATCGCCGCGTCGAGCACTTTCACGTCGGCGACGCGGACCGCCTGCACGTTATACAGCTCGGGGAACGTCCAGCCGGTATCGTCGTACGGCGTTTTCTGCGGATCGTTCGGGCTCCAGTACTGGTAGTCCATCAACGAATCGGCGATCCGGCTGTAGGGCTGATCCATGCGGACGATGTAGGAACCGGCCGGGAACGTGCGGCTCACCGGCGGCGGCGGCGCGTTTCTGTCCCGCCCGTCCTGCCCATCCCGCCTGTCCTGCCCTTGCTGTGCGTCCTGTCCTGCATTCGGCCCACCGGACCCACCTGCCCTATCCGACCCACCCGCCCCATTAGACCCATCCGTCGTCGTCGTGTTCTGCCGCGCCGGGCCGCGCTTGCCAGGGACCATCACCGTGAATTCGGCGGTCGCACGCGAGATCTCGACCCCCTGCTTCTGCAGCACCTTCAGCAGCTCCGCCTGCGCCCCCGGACGCGGATCGTCGGCAGCCAGCACGTACGCCGCCGGCCCTTCGGTCTTCGCCTTCAGGATCGAGCGCTTGCTCTTCAGATAGAAGTTGCGGAGGAACAGCTTGCCGTTGCCGGCGAAGTAGTGGAGCGACGTGAGCAGCCCGGTCTGCTGGTAGTTGTTGTTGTTGCGCTGCGACCACATCGTCTTTGGCAGCGGCGGGTTCTGTTTGTACCAGGTGCGCGCATACTCGTCGGGGCGAAGCTCGCGCATCACCGTGTCGGCGCCGCCGTTGCCGAACGTCTCGTAGAGACGGCTGATGCCGTTGTGCAACGCGGCGATGAACATGAGGTAGCCGGGCGACCACGTGTCGAAGTTGCCGTGCGTGAAGACGCCCGGCATGCCGAACTTGGTCATCTCCGACACGTTGTTCCAGCCGATCATTTCCCATTCGTCGGCGAGGATCGGATCGATCCACGCGTTGTACGGGCCGTCGCCGACCGTGTTGTCGTAGAGATACGGCACCGATTCGTGGAGGTCGTGCAGCACCTGCGGATGCCATTGCTGCCAGGTGTTCAGCACGTTCTCGGTGAGCTTGAGCGTGGCGCCCATCGCGTCGCGGTTGTTGTCGTGCGCGACGTACTTGCCCCAGTAGACGAGCCCCGGATAGTTCTGGCCCGGGTGGGCGAGGTGCCACTTGTAGACGTCGACCATCTTGTCGCGGCCGTCCACTTCGATGACCGGCGTGATCAGCGTGATCAGGTTGTTGCGGATCGCCTTGATGTATTCGTGATCGTCGACGCTGAGGCGGTAAGCGAGCTCCATCAGCGCGGTCGGCGATCCCGTTTCCGGCGAGTGGATCGTACCGGTGATGTAGTAGATCGGTGTCGACGCGGCGACGAGCGCTTCCGCCTGGGCGTCGTCCATCTTGATCGTGCGCGGATCGGCGAGCTTGGCGAGCCGCGCGCGGTTGTCGTCGAGCTTCGCCATGATTGCGTCCGACGCGATCGCGACCGCGATCATCTCGCGCCCTTCTTCGGTCTTGCCGATGTTGACGACCTTCACGCGTCCGGGCGCCGCCTTCTCGAGCATGCGCATGTACTGGTAGACCTCTTCGGCGTACGGCAGCTTGCCGGGGGCGCCGGCGATGTCGCCCAGCACCGCCTTCGGCGTCGGCACCGTCTTCGAGGCAGGAAGGTAGTCGACGAGCGGCGAGCCGAAGAACGGCTCGGTCGTGTACTCTTTGATCTTCTTCGTGTATTCCTCGTCGATCGGAATCTTCGGATCGCGCGCGAAGGGTTGGGACGGCTGCTGCGCGGCGATCGGAGACTGCAGGAACGCGCCGGCCAGGACGAGCGCCAGCGCCGCGGACTTCTTCATGGAAACCTCACAAAATTCCCCCTATGCTATCTCACGAGGAGTCCCCCTGATGCGTGGAAAACCCGCCGTTGCACTGGCGTTGCTGCTGCTTGGTCCGGCTTCGGCCTCCGCGCCTCGCGCTGCGGCGGACAAGGAACCCGGGCGCGACCGGAACCTGGCTGCGGCCCGGCAACCGGCGTCGGCCGACGAGCGCGCAGCGATGCTTCGCGGCATCGACGCGAAGCGCGAGAAATACGCGGGCGTCGCGAAAGAGATCTGGGGCTTCGCGGAGGTCGGGTTCCAGGAGCTGAAAAGCAGCGCACTGCTGCAGCAGCAGCTGAAGGCCGCCGGATTCCAGGTGACGGCCGGCGTCGCCGGCATTCCGACGGCGTTCGTCGCGACGTTCGGGTCCGGCAGGCCGGTGATCGGGATCGTCGGCGAGTTCGACGCGCTGCCCGGATTGTCGCAGGAAGCGCAGACCGCGAACCATCACGCCATCGAGGAAGGCGCGGCCGGACACGGCTGCGGCCACAACCTGCTCGGCACCGGCGCCCTCGCGTCCGCGGTCGCGGTGAAGGAATGGCTCGCCGCGTCTGGCCACGCCGGGACGCTGCGCTACTACGGCACACCCGCGGAGGAAGGCGGTTCCGGCAAGGTCTACATGATCCGCGAGGGGCTCTTCAAGGATGTCGACGTCGCGGTGTCGTGGCATCCGGGCGATCGCAACGAGGCGAGCCCGACGAGCTCCACCGCCAACATCACCGGCAAGTTCCGTTTCCACGGCGTCGCGGCGCACGCCGCGGCGGCGCCCGATCGCGGACGCTCAGCGCTCGACGCGGTTGAGGCCATGGACAACATGGTGAACATGATGCGCGAGCACGTGCCGCAAGAGACGCGCATCCATTACATCATCACGCGCGGCGGCGCGGCGCCGAACATCGTCCCCGATTTCGCGGAGGTCTACTACTACGCGCGGCATCCGAACATGCCGATCCTCGACGGGATCTGGGAACGCCTGGTCAACGCCGCGAAGGGCGCGGCGCTCGGCACCGGCACGACGATGGACCTGGAGATCACCGGCGCCGTGTACAACGTACTGCCGAATACGTATCTCAGTGGGCTGATGAACGCGAACCTCGAAAAGATCGGCGGCTTCACCTACACGGCCGACGAGGCGAAGTTCGCGGAGGAGCTGCGCAAGACGCTGACCGATCCGCCGGACGTGCAGATCGGATCACAGGAGAAGGTCCGGCCCCTGCGCGCCGGCCAGATCAACAGCTCGTCGACCGACTACGCCGACGTCAGCTGGAATGTGCCGGCGGTCTCGATGACCGGCGCCACCTTCGTCCCCGGCGTCCCCGCGCACAGCTGGCAGGCGGCGGCGTGCGCCGGCGGCTCGATCGGCGTGAAGGGGATGATGGTCGCGGCGAAAACCATGGCGCTGACGACGATGGATCTGTTCACCGATC
>Ga0105248_10004492_pt1 | contig 15440 bp, 10 predicted proteins | sample KBSS34metaG_FD_81524 | JGI IMG/M metagenome (GOLD analysis project Ga0105248, IMG submission 81524) | Switchgrass rhizosphere microbial communities from Kellogg Biological Station, Michigan, USA - KBS S3-4 metaG | ecosystem: Host-associated > Plants > Roots > Rhizosphere > Soil | place...
GCTACGTTGACTCGCGCCGTGGCACTCCACCACGTTCATGGACGCTTGCTGTAGCGCTCGTACAACTCGAGCTGCTTGTTGACGAGCGGCACGTCGCGGCCGGCAATCACCACGTGTGTGATCGCCGTCCGCACCTCGAGCGGATCGCCTTTCGCGACGATCAGGTTGGCGATTTTGCCTGGCTCGATGCTGCCGATGCGATCGGCGACGCCGAACATCTCGGCCGGATTGATCGTCAGCGCCTTCAGGGCGTCTTCACGCGACAGCCCCCAGGCGACCGCTTCGGCAGCGTGATAGGGCAGCTGGCGTGCGTTGGTGTCGTTCGGCACGGCGATGGCGATCTTGACGCCGGCCTTCGCGAGCTCGCCGGCCGCGCTGTAACTGGCTTGATGCGGCATGTCGCGACGCGTCGGCAAGGTGAGCACCTGTAGGAGGATCACCGGAACGTTCTTGTCCTTCAGGAGCTGGGCCGCCAACGCCGCCTCGGCTGGTGGGGCCGCGATGACGAGGCGAACGCCCGCGCGATCGGCGAAGGCGATTGCGTCACGGATCTCCTGCTCGGTCGCGACTCGCGTGAGCAGCGGCTGACGCCGGTCGACGATCGGGCCGAGCGACTCGAGTGAGAGGTCGCGCCTGCGGTTCGGTCCGGCGGCTTTGGCATACGCGCGGGCCTCTTCGAAGAGCCTGGCAACGCGATCCAGTTGCGCATCACGTTCTTTTTTCAAGTCCTCGTAGGTGCGATCCGCGGCCGGTGCGCCCCGTCCACCGCCCCCGCGCCCACCGCCGCCGCCGAGACGCGGGAACTGGAAGGTCACCCCGACCGACGCCGCCACCGTGCTCTCTTCCCACGTGTAGCCGTCGAGGTTCATCACCGCAGCCTGGCCCCCGAGCAGTCCGCCGGCCGGCGTGGCGACGACGGTCGTCATGCCATTGGCGCGCGCGACCGGGATGGCGTCGCTGTCGTTGTGGAACGCGACCTGGGCGCGCAGCTGCGGGTTGAAATCGAGGATCTCATTGGCGTCGCCGAAATTTCCGGCGCCGGGGTCCTCGAGTCCAATCGTCGTCTGCGCGTCGATGAAGCCCGGGTAGACCTCCGCGCCCGCCGCGTCGATGACCTGGGCGCCCGCGGGGACGCTGACGTTTGCGCCGACGCTTTCGATGATGCCGTCGCGAACGACGATGGTCCCGCGCTCGATCGTCGGCTTCGCCACCGGAACGATTTTCGCGTTGGTGATGGCCAGCACGCCGCGCGTCGGCGTCCTGACGCTCGATGTTTGGCCGGCCGTACCGAGCTCCCGTAGCGCGGGGCTGTCAGCCCCGCGATCGCGGCCCTGCCCGCCTTCGCGCTTCGGCGCGTCCGCCATAGCTCGCTCAACGTCAGGGCGAGCGGAGGCGGAAAAGGGCCGCGCGACATCGTCAGCGCGGGGCGCGGGGTTCTCCGTCGTCGTCGGCGCGCGGCGCTCACCTTTTTCAACGTTGACCAGCGATGCCTTCTCTCGCGCCAGCTCGGTCAGGCGCTTCTGATCCTCCTGGCGGTCGTAATACTTCTGCCCGTCGATGTACACGCGATCGACGATCGCGTAGTTGCTGAGCGGGTGATGGTTCCAGATGACGACATCCGCGTCCTTGCCGGTTTCGAGCGACCCGACGCGGCTGTCGACACGCAGCTGCTTCGCTGGGTTGATCGTGACCAGCGCGAGCGCCTCGTCTTCGGTCAGCCCGCCCCACTTGATCGATTTCGCCGCCTCAGTATTCAAATGGCGCGACAGCTCGGCGTCGTCGGAGTTGATCGATGCGACGACACCTTTGCGGGTCATCAGCGCGGCGTTGTAGGGGATGGCGTCGACCGCTTCGATTTTGTAGCCCCACCAGTCGGCGAACGTCGATGCGCCGGCGCCGTGCGCGGCGATCTCCTTGGCCACCTTGTAGCCCTCGAGAACGTGTTGCAGCGTGGCGATCTTGAAGCCGAACTCGTCCGCGACCCGGAGCAGCATGAGGATTTCGTCGGCGCGATACGAATGCGCGTGGACGAGCCGCTTGCCTTCCAGGATTTCGACGAGCGGCTCGAGCTGAAGGTCGCGCCGGGGGACCGAAACAGCTTCGCCGGCCTTCTTGCGGCGGTCGTAGTCCTGCCAGTCTTTCTGATACGCCTTCGCCCGGGTGAAGGCATCGCGGATCACGTACTCGACGCCCATCCGGGTCGCCGGATATCGCGCGGGGCCGGTGCCCTGCCGTCCGCCGGCGCCGCCTCCCGGGCGCTTCGGGTTTTCGCCGAGGGCGAATTTGATCCCGGGCATCGCGCCCTCGAATGCGAACTCCTCCGCGCGCGCCTTGCCCCACCGCAGCTTGATGACGTAGTTCTTGCCGCCGATCGGATTCGCGCTGCCGTGGAGGACGTTGGCGGTCGTAACCCCGCCGGCGAGGTCGCGGTAGACGTCGATGTCGGTTGGATTGAAGACGTCTTCGATGCCGGTCATCGAGCTGACCGTCGTGCCGCCCTCGTTGATCGAGTCGGCCGCGATGTGCGAATGGCAGTCGATGATGCCAGGCGATACGAAGGTGCCGGTGCCGTCGACAACGTCGGCGCCCGAGGGAATCGCGACGTTCGCGCCCACCGCCGCAATCTTTCCGCCGCGCAGCACGATGGTGCCGTTCTGGATCGTGCCTTTGGTCGCCGTGAGAATGGTGGCGTTGCGAATCGCGATCACGGCGTCGGTGCGGGTTTGTGCCTGCGGCCGCGTCGCGACTGACGCCGCTGCGATGCACATCAACAGACAGACGATGGACGTGAATCGTCGTGCAGTCATATGGCCGAGAGGATAACGGCTCAGTGACGAGGGTGCAAGGCGCGGTTCGGACGGTCTGCGTTAGCCAGGCTGCTTGTTTTGCGACGACGTGGCAGCGCTGGCCCGGAACAGATACTGATCGAACCACTCGAGATTGTGCTGCATCGTCGCGCGATGGCTCTTGGGCTTCGAGGGCCCGTGGCCGATGCCGCCAAAGCCCTGGTAGACGATCAGCTTCGTCGGCACCTGGTTGTCGAGCAAACCTCGATACAGCTCGTAGGCGTTGGGAAGTGGCACGCGTTGATCCGTCGCGCCATGTTGAATCAGCGTCGGCGTCTTCGCCTGCTTGATGTATGTGATGGGCGACGTCTTGGCGTAAATCTCCGGGTCGTCCCACGGCGTGCCCTTCAGGTACTGGCGCGTGAAGGGATGAATGTCGGTGTTCACGTAGTACGTCATCCAGTCGGAGATGCCGGCGCCGACCGAAATCGCCTTGAAGCGCGCCGCATCGTGCGTGGCGAGGAACGCGGAGATGTAGCCGCCCTGACTCCATCCCATGGTGCCGACCCGGGCTGGATCGACCATGCCCTTCGCAATCAGCGCGTCGACCCCCGACAAGACGTCCCAGGCGTCGCCGACGCCGAGATTGCGGACGTTGAGCGATCGGAACTTTTCTCCGTAGCCGGCGCTGCCGCGATAATTCGGCTCGAGCAAGAGGACGTCATGAGCCATCCAGACATCGACTGGATACGTCGCGCTGGTGAACGGGACCGCGCGCGAGACGCCGGTCGGCCCTCCGTGGATGACGACCAGGAGCGGGTACTTGCGCGCCGGATCGAAGTTGAGCGGCTTGTGGAGCACGCCTTCGATGGCGGCACCGTCCTGGCTTTTCCACGACACGACCTCGAGCGTGCTGGTCGTCCAGTTCGTCGTCTGACTGTTCATGTCGGTCAGCTTTTTGTTCGCGAGGTACACCTCCGCCATCGACTTCGCGTCGGCCCGAAGGTAGGCGATCGCCTCGCCATCTCTCGACAGCGAGAAGCCGGAGTTCACCGTCTGGTCAACCGGTGAGAGTTTCGTCACGGCCTTGGTATTCGGATCCAGTCGATACAGGTAGGAGTAGGTGCGCGCGGACGCCGAGAAAAAGAGTCCGCTCTGTTTCCAGGCAACCAGCGACGGATCCTCGTCGAACGACGACGACAGCGCGACTGGCGCGCCTCCGGTGGCCGGCACCACGGCGATCAGGCCGTTCGCGTAGTAGAAAGCCGGATTGGCCATCGACGATTCGAACGCGATGCGCGACCCATCCGGCGACCACACCGGATGGGTGTCGGGGCCGTCCTGTGTCACCAGCTTGCGCACGGCGCCGTCGGCGACGGTGACGATGGAGATGTCCGCCGAGCCGGAGCTGGCGGGACTGCCGTTCACGCGGTGATCGAAGGCGATGCTCTTGCCGTCGGGCGACCAGGCGAACGCGCCGACGGTGAACGGACCGCTCGTGAGCGCACGCGACGCGCGAGTCGCGACGTCGAGGACGAACAGGTGCGTCATCCGGTAGTCCTGCTCGACGACCTGAAACTCGCCGAACTTCTTCTCGCGATCCTTGAGCGCCGCCGATTTGGCTTCGGTCGCCGTGTAGGCGATCGTCTTGCCGTCCGGGGCCCACGCGAAGGTGCTGACGCCATCGTCCAGGCTTGTGAGCGCTTCCGCTTCACCGCCGAGCGGGTTGATAACGTAGAGCTGGCGCTTGTCGGTGCGATCCGAAATGAATCCGAGGCGCGTGCCATCGGGCGACCAGGCGGGCGACTGGCTCGACTTCTTCGCGGTCGTCAGTTGCTGGACCGCGCCGGTCGTTGCGTCCGCCAGCCAGATTTGCGTGTCGTATGTGTTGTCGTCCCAGTTGGTTTCGCGGACGGTATAGGCCACGCGGCGGCCGTCTGGTGAGATCTCCGGCGAGCCGACGCGCTTGAGCGAGAGAATCTGATCGACCGTTGGCGCCACCCGCGGCTGAGCTGTCGAGGTTTGGGCACTGACCACGGCGGCCGCCACAATCGGCCACGCCAGCGTTACAAGAAATTTCATGTCGGCAGTATACGGACAATCCGCGACGCAGGAGCAGACGTAGTAGTATCAGTGCCGCTTTTCGGGGGTGTTCTTCAAAGGAGCTCGACATGCGCAAGATGTTTGCTGGATTGACCGTCGCCGCATTCGCTGTCGTCATGAGCGTACCAGTCTTTGCGAAGACCGAGACCGTCACCGGCCAGATCGTCGACCAGACCTGCTACATGAAGGACAAGGCCAATAACGGCGCCAACCACAACATGAGCGGGAAGGAAACCGCTGACTGCGCGGCGATGTGCGCCAAGAAGGGTGCGCCGCTGGCGCTGCTGACGTCCGATGGCAAGGTGTACACGCTCAGTGGCGGGCTTGCGGCCGACATGAACGCCAAGCTGATTGGACACATCAGTCATACGGTCGAAGTGACGGGCGACGTCACCGAGAAGGACGGCAAGATGACGATCGCGTCCGACTCGCTGAAGATGATCAAAAAGTAGCCCGTCGGGGCTCGGGGCTCGGGGCTAGCTGTAGACATCAGCTGCTCGGGGCTCGGGGCTTGCTGAGGCCGGGAGTCACAACCTCCCGGCCTTTTTTCTTGACCGACTTGTACTAATGAACTAGTATAATCACTCAAGTGGCATTTCTCTCGATCGACACCCGCGACGCGACGCCGATCTACGCGCAGATCGAACACGGCCTGCGCGCTGCGATCGCCACTGGCCGGCTGCACACCGGCGATCAGCTGCCAACCGTCCGGCAGCTGGCGGTCGAGCTGAGCGTCAACGCGAACACCGTTGCACGCGTGTATGCCGACCTCGAACGTTCCGGCGTGCTCGAAACACGCCGCGGCGTCGGATCGTTCGTGGCCGCGGGCCGGCTCGAAGCACGACCTGCGGGAGAAAAGAGCCGAAAACTGCGCGCGTTCATCACACGCCTGCTGGCGGACGCCGATCGTGCGGGGTTTACCGTCGACGAAGTGCTCACTTCGCTGGGTGAGCATCGAAAAAAAGGAGCCTGACCGTGGCTACGTTTACCCGTCGTCTCGACCCGTCCGGAGGTCTCACGGGGCCGCGCCTGAACGTCGTGGCGGTCGCCGTGCTGCTCGCCGCCTTCGCGTTCGGCGCGCTGGGCTTCGCCCTGACCGCCAGTCCAATTCCGCTGGTCGCGTCCGTCATTGTCGGCGTCGTCCTCATGCAGTCGCCGCGCATCGCTCAACAGTGGGAGCGCGCGATCGTGCTGAGGCTCGGCCGCTTCATCGGTCTGCGCGGCCCCGGGCTGTTCTGGATTGTCCCGTTCGTCGACTCGGTATCGTCCTGGATCGATCAGCGGACGATCACGACCAACTTCGCCGCCGAGCAGACGCTCACGTCTGACACGGTGCCGGTGAGCGTCGACGCCGTGCTGTTCTGGATGGTCCACGATGCCGAGAAGGCGGCGCTCGAGGTCCAGGAATACGCCCAGGCGATCAGCTGGGCGGCGCAGACGGCGCTCCGCGACATCATCGGACGCACGGACCTGACCGATCTGCTTCGCGGCCGCGAGAAGATCGAGCAGGAGCTGCAGACGCTGATTGACGCGCGGTCGAACCCGTGGGGCGTCACCGTGCAGTCGGTCGAGATGCGCGACGTCGTGATCCCGGCGGCGCTCCAGGACGCGATGTCGCGCGAAGCGCAGGCCGCGCGCGAGAAGCAGGCGCGCATCATCCTCGGCGAGGCGGAGCAGGCGATCGCGCATTCCTTCTCGGAAGCAGCCAAGGAATATCACAACAACCCGACCGCGCTGCACCTTCGCGCGATGAACATGCTCTACGAAGGGCTGAAGGAGAAGGGCGCACTGATGTTGATCCCGAGCAGCGCCGTCGAGTCGATGGGCATGGGCGGACTGATGGGCGCCGCCGCGCTGCAGCAGCAGCAGATTACTGGAGGCGACAAATCGAGCTCGTAAGTGGAGCGGCATCGACAAGGAGGCTGAGATGGCTACGACAATCTCGGATCCGGATCGGCAAGCACGGCTGGTTTGGCTGATTCTCGCGATGTTCGGCGCCGTGATGGCCGTGCTCGCGTGGATCAATTTCGCACGCGGACTCGGCCTCTTCCGATGAACGTCCGCGTTCGTCGCCGGCCTGAAACAGGCCTCGAATCATGAGCGACATGAGACTGGCCGTTCGCGCGCTACGGGCGACGGCAAAGAGCGCGCGTAGTTGGCAGGCCTAAAGGCCTGCGCGACGAGAGGAACAGGGCGGTCTCGCAACCGGAAGCCAGGCATGGAGGACGGCATGTCGTTCAACGCGTTGATCGTCGCGCTGCTGCCGACGCTCGCGTGCGCGCAACTTTCCGGCGCGTGGCGCGATCCCTCTCCGCATCGCGTGCAGTTCGTCACCGTGGCCGAAGATGTTGGTCTCGAGGTGCTCGACTGGGGCGGCTCCGGGCGGCCGATCGTGCTGCTCGCCGGGTCGGGCAACACCGCCCACGTCTTCGACGACTTCGCGCCGAAGCTCCTCGACACCTATCACGTGTACGGCATCACGCGCCGTGGCTACGGCGAGTCGAGCCGCCCGTCGTCGGGCTACGACGACCAGCGGCTGGCGGACGACCTGTTCGCCGTCATTGATTCATTGCAAATCACTGCGCCTGTCCTCGTCGGCCACTCGATGGCCGGCGGCGAGATGACGACGCTCGGCAATCAACATTCCGATCGCCTCGGCGGCCTCGTGTACCTCGACGCGCTGGGCGATCCGAGAGATTCTCCGGCCGTCAGCCCTGCGTACATGGAACTGTTCAGAAAGCTGCCCGCTTCCTTGCGCGAACCACCGCTGGCGGACAACAGCTCCTTTCGCGCCTATCGCGAGAATCAGGCGCGGCACAATCAGGGCGTGTTTCCCGAGTCCGAGCTGCGGCAGCTGTTCGTCGAGAACCCGGACGGATCAATCGGCCGATACAAAGCGTCGACAGGCGCCATCCATAACGCCATCGGCGCAGGACAGAAGAAACGGGACTACTCGCACATACGGGTCCCGGTCCTGGCGTTTCTGGAAATTCCACGGCCCGGGGATTCGCCGGGCTATCAGCCGAAGAACGAAGAAGAACGCGCCGTCATCCAGGGGCATGCCGATGCGATCGCCGCTTACGTCGATCGCTGGATCAAGAACCTGAAGAGCGGCGTGCCGGCTGCACGCGTCATCGATCTTGCTGCAGGCCACGACAAGCCTGCCGGCCATTTCGTCTTCCTGACGCGCGAAGCGGACGTGATCCGCGAGCTGCGGACCTTTCTATCGCAAGCGGCTGCAGACCTCTCCGGGACCTGGGAAATCGAGGCCGAATTCGACGACCCGACCCTGTCTGGCGGTGGCTTCGACTGCGTGTTCAAGCAGACGGGCGACCGATTGACCGGAAGCTGCCAGGAGATACCGCTCAGCGGCGAGGTGAAGGGAACAAACGTCGCGTGGCGGATCAAGGCGGGCCAGACACAGGACATCATCACCTATACGGGTGGGATGAACGAGTCCGGCACGTTCATCAAAGGCAGATTCTCGATGACCGGCAAGGGTGGACGCTTCACCGCCTCCAAACAGTGAAGACATGGATGATCTCCGACTTGCCATTCGGTCGCTGAAAGCGACACCGATCGTCTCAGCGGTTGCGGCGTGCTCCCTCGCGCTCGGCATCGGCGCCAACACCGCGATCTTTTCGCTCCTGAACAGTCTGTTGCTGCGCACGCTGCCGGCGCACCAGCCCGAGCGGCTGGTCACGATTTCGTCGGACGCGGCGGTCCGAATGGGATTCAAGGCGGGTCTCGGCTGGAACTACGCGATGTGGGATCGCTTCCGCCAAAGCGCCGACGCGTTCGACGGCGCCATCGCGTGGACGCCGCAACGCATCGATCTGGCGGCGAACGGCGAGTCGCAGCCGGTCGACGGCCTCGTCGTCAGCGGCGACTTCTTCTCGACGCTCGGTATTCCCGCGATTCTCGGCCGCACGCTCACGGCGGCCGACGACAAACGCGGTGGCGGTCCAGACGGGCCGGTCGCGGTCATCGGCTACGGGTTGTGGCAGCGGCGGTTCGGAGGATCGGCTGGCGTCATCGGGACGTCTCTCAACGTCGAGGGTGTGCCGTTCACGATCGTCGGCGTCACGCCGCCGGAGTTCTTCGGGCTCGAGGTGGGAAAGGCATTCGATCTGGCCGTGCCGCTTGGCACCGAACCGCTGTTTCGCGGGAAGAAGGCCGCGATCGACCAGCCGCGATCGCTGTTCTTGTTCATCATGCTGCGGCTCAAGGCGGGTCAGTCGCGCGACGCCGCGACGGCCGCGCTTCGGACGATACAGCCGGGCATTCTCGCTCCAGGTCTGCCGCCTTTCGTCCGCGAGCCGTTTACACTCGTGCCGGCGGCCGCCGGTGCCGACATCCCCGACTCGGCGCGGCCGCGCTACGAGCGCTCGCTCCTCACGATGCTGGTCGTCGTGGCGCTGGTCCTGCTGATCGCCGCCGCGAACATTGCCAACCTCCAGCTGGCGCGCGCGACGGCGCGGCGGCACGAGCTCAGCGTGCGGCTGGCTCTCGGCGCGTCGCGCTGGCGGCTGGCCCGGCAGATGTTCGTCGAAAGCCTCGTCCTCGCGAGCGCCGGCGCCGCCGGCGGCCTGCTGTTTGCCATGTGGGGCAGCCGTACGGTCGTCGCCGCGTTGTCCTCGCCCATCGGTCGCATCGCGCTCGATGTGCCGCTCGACCTTCGCGTCCTGATGTTCACGGCGGTTCTCACGTCCGTCACGGCGATGCTGGCCGGAACCGCCCCGGCGTGGCGAGCCGCGCGTGCCGTACCGATTGAGGCGCTGAAGGCAGGGGCACACGCGTCCCCTGGTGACTGGCGCGGCGGCGCGAGCGCCCTGGTGATCGCGCAAGTCGCAGTATCGCTGATGCTCGTCGTGGCAGCGGGCCTCTTCATCCGCACGCTGCAACGGCTGACCGCGGTGCCGCTCGGGTTCGATCGCGATCGCGTGCTCATCGTCAACGTGGACACGGCGCGGGCGCGCCTCGATGCGCCGGCGCGAATGTCGCTTTACGAGCGGCTCGTCGCCGCCGCGGCAGCAGCTCCTGGTGTGGCCGGCGCGTCCGGTTCCTTATCGACGCCGATCAACGCCGGTTTGCCCAGACCGCTTGAGATTCCAGGCGTGCCGCCGACGGCGGATCGACTCGCGCTCGTCAACGGCGTCATGCCAGGGTGGTTCACAACGTATGGGACCCCGCTTCGCGCCGGCCGTGACTTCGACGAACGCGACACCGCCGCGTCGCAGCCGGTGGTGATTGTCAACGACGCCTTTGCGCGCCGATTCTTCGGTGTCCGCAACGTCATCGGCGACACGGTCGCCGGCAGGACGGTTGTCGGCGTGGTCGGTGACCAGCTGGCGCAGGGTGGATTCAAGCGCGACGGCACGGTCCGCTCGCTGCGCGACAACGCTGCGCCATCGATCTACGTCCCGCTCGCGCAGTCGTCCGGTCTGTTTCCTCCAGACAGAACCGCAATCGCCATCAGTGTCCGATCCGCCGCCGCGTCGCCCACGCTCCTGACGCGAAACGTCGGCGCGGCGTTGACGAGCACGCAGCCGGACGTGACGTTCAGCCTCCGGCCGCTCTCGGATTATCTGGACGCGTCGCTGGCACAGGAGCGGATCGTCGCGATGCTGTCCGGGTTCTTCGGCGGACTGGCGCTGTTGCTGGCAGGTCTCGGACTCTACGGCATCACGGCGTACGCCGTCAGTCGCCGGCGCGCGGAAATCGGGATTCGGCTGGCGCTCGGGGCGGAGCCGCGCCGCGTGGTTCGTCTGGTGCTGTCGCGGGTCGCGATTCTGGTCGGCGCGGGCGTCCTCGCCGGCGTCGCGGCCAGTATCTGGCTGTCGCGGTTCGTCGCCGCGCTCGTCTATGGCCTCGAGCCGCGTGATCCGACGACCCTCGCCGGCGCAGTCGCGGTCCTCACTGTTGTCGGTGCGACGGCTGGCTGGCTGCCCGCGCGGCGCGCGTCGCGGATCGATCCCGCGCGAGTCCTCCGCGAGAGCTGAGCGCGCGAGCGCCGGGGTCGGATACCGTATCCGACCCCATGTTCAGTGCCGGGATCGGAGCCGGCAATGTTGCAGGATCTGCAGCGAGTCGACTGCCAGACGATGGCAGATATTGCAGACCTCGAGGCGTGAACCTTTCGCTGTGGACCGCGTAATACGATGCATGCTCGACTCCTGGGGGCAGGACGTTCGCTACGCCGCGCGCCTGTTGCGCCGCAACCCGCTCTTCGCGCTGACCGCGACGCTGTCGCTCGCCATCGGCATCGGCGCGAACACGACTATCTTCACGATCGCGAACGCTCTTCTGTTCAAGCCGCCGCCCGGTGTCGTCGACCCGGATCGCCTGGTCGATGTCGGCCGATCGCGGAACGGCCAGGGTTTCGACAACGGTTCCTATCCGAACTACCTCGATCTCCGTGCGCGGAACACCGTGTTCACAGGGATCTACGCGTACTGCTTCGGCGCCTCGCCAATGAGCCTCGGCGGCCGCGACGGCGCCGAGCGCATCTACGGCGACATGGTCTCCACCAACTATTTCCACGTGCTCGGCACGCGGCCCGTCGTCGGTCGCCTCTTCGCGCCTGAGGATGGCGAAGAGCCCGGTGGTACGCCAATCACGGTGATGAGCTATCAGTTCTGGATGCGCCGCTTCAACGGCGATCCCGCCGTCGTCGGGCAGACGTTGCAGTTGAACGGGCGTCCCTTCACGGTGATCGGCGTCGCTCCTCTGGAATTCCACGGAACGACGGTGATGGCTGGCGACGTGTGGGTGCCGATCAACATGGTCGGCGAGCTGTCGCCGCGGGGCTCCGCGCCGCTCCTGAAGGGCCGCGAATTCGCGTGGCTCGTGATGGGCGCCCGCTTGAAGCCCGGCGTCAGCGTTCGTCAAGCCAATGCGGAGCTGGAGAACATCGGCCGCGCGCTCGAACAGGAGTTTCCGGCGGAGAATCGCGGCAAAGGGGTGCGGGTTGTCGCGTCGTCGCCGATTCCCGGTCACGGCGCGCCGGTTGCGGCGTTCCTCGCGGTCCTCATGGGACTGGTCGGACTCGTGCTCGCGATCGCGTGCGCGAACGTGGCCGGTGTGTTGCTGGCCCGGGCGAGCGCGCGGCGCAAGGAAATCGCCGTGCGTCTCGCCATCGGCGCCGGCCGAGGCCGGCTGATTCGGCAGATGCTCGTCGAGTCGATGCTGATCTTTCTGCTTGGAGGTGCCGCGGGCCTGGCGATTGCGCGCGTGATGACCACACTCCTGGTCTCGCTGGTGCCGACGCTTCCGCTCCCGGTGGGGGTGACGCTCTCGCTCGACGCGCGCGCCGTTGCCTTCACGCTCGGTCTTTCGCTGATCGCCGCCATGCTCTCTGGTCTGGCGCCGGCACTCTCGGAGTCGAAGGCCGAAGTGGTCTCCGCGCTCAAAGCCGATGCGCGAGGGGGGCCTGACCGTCTGCGCCTGCGCAACGCGTTCGTCGTCGGACAAGTGGCATTCAGCATCGTGCTCGTCGTCGGTGCGGGCCTCTTCGTCAGGGCGCTGCAGCGGGCCACCGAAATCAATCCCGGCTTCGACCCGCGCGGCGTCGAGTTGGCCGCGCTGGATCTATCACTCGCCGGCTATACCGCCGACACCGGTCGCGTGTTCACGCGGGAGCTGATGCAGCGCGTGCGCGAATTGCCCGGTGTGCAGTCGGCGGCGCTGGCGGCGATGGTGCCGCTTGGGGGCGGCGGCCTCGGTCTGGGCGACCTCACCCTTCCCGGGGTGCAGCCGCCAGACGGGACGCACTCCTTCGACGTCGACTGGAACGTCGTGACCCCCGGCTATTTCGCGGCCATGAAGATGACGCTCGTGTCGGGGCGCGATTTCACCGACGCCGACCGGGAGGGCACGCCGCCCGTCGTGATCGTGAACGAAACGGCCGCGCGCCGATGGTGGCCCAATCAGGATGCCGTCGGAAAGACTCTGCTGCAGCACGAGGGGCGGCCCGGCACGCCCGGACCGGTCAGAACGCTCACGGTGATTGCGGTCGCGAAGGACGCGAAATACCGCGACCTCGGCGAACCGCCGCGAATGTTCGTCTACGTGTCGGGACAGCAACAATACCTGCCGCGAACGACCATCGTCGCGCGCTCCACGCAGGGTCAGCGGCTCGCCGGAGATCTTCGCAAGCTCCTCGCGCAGATGAATCCGAACCTGCCGATCGTGCAGTCGCAAACCCTGGAGGACTACGCGGCGCTGACGCTGGTCCCGCAGCGCGTGGCCGCATCGGTATCGGGGAGCCTCGGGATTGTCGGCCTCTTGCTCGCGGCGATCGGTATCTACGGCGTCACCGCCTACATGGTGTCCAGCCGCACGCGAGAGATCGGCATCCGAGTGGCGCTCGGCGCGCGGCGCGGCGACGTTGTCCGCATGGTGCTTCGGCAGGGGATGATGCTGGCGCTGGCCGGCATGGCCATCGGCCTGGTGCTGGCAGCCGGTGCCAGCCGGTTGGTCGGCTCGCTGCTGTTCGGCATCGGCCCGGCCGATCCAATCGCGTTTGGCGGATCCGCGTTGCTGTTCTGCCTGATCGGGTTGATTGCGTGTTTCGTCCCCGCGCGACGCGCAACCGCAATCGACGCGATGGAGGCGCTCCGGTACGAGTAGCGATGAGGCGCTGTCTTGCTGCGCTGATTGTCCACCCATCGCAATCGCGGGCCGGAGGACATCGCGCGCTACGCCATTCTGGTCACGGTGGCAGACGACGGCGCGATCGGCCCGCACAGGTTCGTTCCCGAGCGCCGGCGCAAGCTTCGGTGGCGCAACAGCGACGAGCGGAAAGGGACCGGGTATTACAAGGTGCCGTCGCTGAAAGGCGTGTGGTACCGAGGCCCGCTCGAACACTCGGGATCGATCGCATCGCTCGAGGAGTGGTTCGATCCCGCGCGACTGCGCAGCGACTACCTGCCCAGAGGCTGGAACCCGCCGGATACGAAGACCCGCCCAATCCCCGGCCACGCATTTGGCCTGACGCTGTCGGCGGAAGACAAGACGGCGCTGATCGCGTTTCTCAGAACGCTCTAGGCAGGATGGGCAGCCCCTCCAGTCCTATCTGGCTTGTCCAGCGGTCGACGGAGCAGGTCTTTTGACAACCGTCACCGTCACGGACGACGGGTACTGCTTCGAGTGGTGCACGGCGTTGTGCGCGACCACGCCTTTGCTTTCGTCGTAGTTGTTGCCGCCAGTGTTCAGATTGCGATCGAAACGCGGAAAGTTGCTGCTCGACACTTCGATGCGCAGCTTGTGCCCTGCGGCGAAGTGGTTGCTTGTCGTCAACGGCTGCAAGGTCACCTTGTAGACCTTGCCTGATTCCATCCACGCGAGCGGCTTGTCGTAACCGTCGCGATATCGCATCCGTTGGATCGACTCGTCGAGGTTGTAGGCGCGGCCGTCGGGGTAGACGTCGAGAACTTTGACGGTGAAGTCGGTGTCCTTCGCGTCGGACGAGACGTATAGCGTCGGTGTGATCGGACCGCTGACCTCGGTCCCTTCCTTGAAGGCGTCGGACGTGTAGACGAGGATGTCGTCGCGCGCCTCCATGCGTCGCTGGTCGAACGCGCCCGCGGCGACCGCTGTGCCGGTACAGCAGACGTTGCCGCCATAAGAGAGCACCGGGTTCATCGGATCGTAGGTAAAGGCGTCGGGCTTGTCGGCGTCAGGCGCCGCGGCGGCGAGCGCACCGTCGCCGTGCAGCGTGTTGGCTTTGCCGGCGCTCGACAGGAAGAACGTCAGTGGCTGCGCGCCTTCGGGCGGCCAGGTGTCGGCCGTCTGCCACTTGTTCATCCCCATCGTGTAATAGGTGACCTTCGCGAGCGAGTCGACCCTGGTCGCGGTCTCGCCCTTCAGGAACCGATCGAAGAACCCGTAGACGATGTCGTTGTAGTCGAAGCGCGCGTCGCCCATGCTGCGCTCGCCGACCACCGTGTCGGCGGTGGCGCGCGTGTACGAGCAGTGCGCGACCGGCGCGATGATCGCCCACTGCTGGTTGGCGATCGTGGCCGGCGCGGTGGCGCGCACGTGGTTGTACAGCGCCAGGTTCGGACCGACTGACACGTCGTACCAGGACATGAACCACAGTCCCGGGACGTTGAGCTTTTGATCGTCGTGATACAGGCCGCCGCGGTACCACGCCGGATCGTTGGGGGCGCGCTGGATCATCTTCCCGCCGGTCTCGACCGGCATCGCGCTCTCGAAGATGCCACGCGGGCCGTCCACGTTCTTGATGATGTCCTGCGTCGGCAGGTGCCAGAGCGCCCGGGACCAGTCGACCGGCGGCGCGTGCTCGGCCAGATCGAACGCCTTCGACGCGCGGATTAGATCCTGCTGCGAGGTGTTGGGCGAAAACATCGGCCGCACCTGGTTCTGTTCGCCGTAGAGCCAGGCGATGAACAGCATCTGTACCGCGCCGCCGCGATACCAGTTGCCCTGCTCGTAGTACGGCCCGACCCGCCCGACACCGGCGCCGAAGCCCTGCACGTTCATCGCCGCGTAGCCGGGATGGCCCAGCGCGGCGACGCCCATCTGATA
>Ga0105248_10004493_pt1 | contig 15439 bp, 20 predicted proteins | sample KBSS34metaG_FD_81524 | JGI IMG/M metagenome (GOLD analysis project Ga0105248, IMG submission 81524) | Switchgrass rhizosphere microbial communities from Kellogg Biological Station, Michigan, USA - KBS S3-4 metaG | ecosystem: Host-associated > Plants > Roots > Rhizosphere > Soil | place...
AAGGCGACGATTGAGGCGACGAAGATTGCCAAGACGTCCGAGGCCGACCTGAAGGCAGCCGAGGCCGAGCTTGCCAAGGTGAAGGCCCGCGCCAGCGAGAAAGCCAAGGTCAAGGCCGAGAAACGTGCAGCGGTTAAGTCGGGCGAGACGAAGGCTATGCCGTTGACCGGCAAGGCGGCCCTGGCTGCGATCGCGGCGGCCTCGACCGTCCCGGTCAAGAAGATCCCGACCGGCGTTCGTGCGCTGGCATCGTCGGGCGCGCCGCTGCCTGCGGTGAAGGGGAAAGGGAAGGCCTCGGCAAAGGCGATCGACCACGAAGCCCGCAAGGGCTCGCCGAAGGCCAAGCCCCCTGCCCCCGCGAAGAAGGCGGCTCCCGCGAAGAAGGCGGCGGCAACCAAATCGACTGCGAACTTGCGTCCGGATGGGCTGCGCGTCGGCAGCGGAATGGCTACGCTGGTCGACACCGTCCTGCGCAAGGGCGGCGCCACGAACGAGGAGCTGTGCAAGGCCGTCGGCTGGGCTCAGTGTCTCCCCATGATGCGCAAGGCTTGCGAGCGAGCTGGCGTGAAGGTCGAGACCGTCAAGGTTAAGGATGGGCCGGCCCGGTACGTCGGGACCCGCAAGTAGCCTCTCCCCTTACCCTACCCCCTCAAATCCCCAGGCACGCTCGCCTAGGGATTTTTCTATGGGGGGGTTGTCTACCCTACCCCCCCCGTCAAACGAACGCACGTGCGGCCAGCCCTACGCGGCCCGTAGGGGGTTATAATTCGGACTGTCGGGCAGGGGCATTAAACCCTCGCGCCAGGCTCGGACAACGAGGGGGTCCGCCTCCCCGGCATCAAGAAACCCTTGGGCGCGCAGGGTGGACGCGTGATCCTTCCCCACAGGGGGGTAGGCACCATCGTATGCTGTATGGCTGTAAGCCAGCGCTTCCCAGCATCCCGGCAATTGCTTGGCCATCCGCACGGTGTCGGCCTTGCTCGCGCGCAGCAGCGGCGCCTTGATGGAGAACCCGTGGCATCCGAGCGCCACGTTGATCAGCTTCTCCTGAGCCAGCACGAACTCCTCGCGGCAGTCCGGGTAATTGGCGTTGTCCTCCTGGCAAACGCCAGTGACCAACACCGCGCAGTCTTTCACGATCGCTCGGTTTGCTGCCAGCGTGAGAAACACTGCGTTGCGCATCGGGACGAAGGTGAGCTCGACGCGGTCTCCGATGATCTTCGACATCTGGTCGTAGGATTCGTAAAGCTCAAGCGTCTCCTTCGAGTTGGTGAGCGGCGAGCGCCCCTTGAGCACAGGCCCGAGTTCGACGACGTCGTGCGATGCGACGTTCGCCATCAGCGCAATCTTGCGTGCAGCATCGATCTCGCGCCGGTGGCGCTGCGCGTAGTCGAAGGTGACAGCATGAACCTCGGTGAAGCCTTTCGCTTTTGCCCAGTAAAGGCACGTCGTTGAATCCTGTCCGCCGGACAGCACCACCATTGCTTTGACGCTCATAGGTGCACCCTTTCATAAGCTTGCAGCATTGTTGAGAGATCAGCTGGCGAGCACGCCAGGAAGACTTTAGTCCCGATATTTCGTTCGGCATCAAGGGAAAAATCAACCCAGGAAAAATAAGGTATCTTCACCGCAGGAGCGTCTTTCCCCGTCCAACCAGAGGGTCGCCCCAGAGACCATGGATCAAAGCCGTAGCGATGCAGCGTCGATGCGATTGCCGAACTGATGTTGCCATGCTTGACGGTCGTCCGCATGAGGTGCGGCATGTGCCCTGCGCCGACATAGATGTCGACCCAGCCGTACTTGCCCCCGCGATTGAAGTTTGAGCTGTCGCATGAGTACGGCCGATAGTGCTTCATGAAGTCGAAGCGCGTGAAACCGAGAAGGTGTACGGCGCGACTACCGACGCACCGCATGATCCCGTTTACAAACCCGCGTGAACCGGTTGTCCCGACAAGCCCGCCAACGCCGACCAGCTCTGTTCTTTCATAGTAATATTCTAGGTCGGCTTGCGCTGCGCCTCGCGTAAAGATCGGGATAGGGTCATATCCGCGTCGCTTAAGTTCATCATAGTTTCGACGCGTGCCATCGGCATCGCCGATCACGTCGAGGGTGAAATAGCGCCAGATCGGAATCCTTTTCTGCGCGTGGTCGAGCGCCTTGCAGTAGTCGTCCAATGAAAAGTGGCGACCGGTTTTCCAGGCGGTGAAAGCGCCGCTGTCAACGAGGAGCCTGATTTGCGGGTTGCTTTTTAGATCGTCGTACACGCGCGGTGTCAGGTACTCTAGAGAGATCAGCAGGTTCAACTTCGGTGCCGTCGACTTTGGCTTTGAAGCCCGAGGTTTCGATGGCGCGCTTAATGACCTCTCGGACCTCGTCAACATGCTTGCTCTCTACCTCGACCTCGATCACGCCTTCGATGCCATCCAAGTGCTCGCCGGAATCCTTGACGCTCTGACCGTCGGTGCCCCATCCGTCGGAAATCATCTTTAGCTCATGTTCGCCAAATCCGAGCATAGGAATGTCGAAACCCGCGAGCTCCAACTCAGAGATTTCCAATCGCAGTAACGGCAAGTCCCAAGGCGACGCTTGCGTCAGTTGGTTGTCTGCGATCCGGTATGCGCGCTTTTCCTTGTCGCTCCATCCGCGCGCTTCGACGACAACGATGTCTGGCCATCCCAGCTGTTCGGCAGCAAGCACGCGACCGTGGCCAGCGATGATCTCGCCCTTGGTCTTGCCGGGGTCACCGTCGATTAGGACGGCTTGCGTCTGCCCGTACTGTTGAAGCGATTGGGCGATAAGCGCCACCTGCTCAGGCGGGTGCGTCTTGGGATTCCGCGCGTAGGGGAGAAGCTTCGAGATCGGCCAACGCCGAAGATTATCAACCGGCCATGGCCGCGGCTTTGCCTGCTTCGCCAAAATTAAACCTCTCCCGAAGAAGGATGGCGACGGCCATCTGGCGGTTGGGGTCCGTTAATCCAGATCGACCGTCGCCTCGAACCGCGAAGACCGATGGAGGGGTCCGGGGGGATATTAGACCCTTCGCCTCAACGCGGTGCGATTCCTATTTACCGCAGAGGAATGGCGGTTGACCTTCGGGGGGCTGCAGGTCAGCGCCTCGAACTTAAGGGCCCGATGGAGGGGGGCAAAACATTCCCTCTTCGCTTCCCCGCACTTCGATTTCCTCTGCTTGTCTGAATATATCTGGTGTTCGCGCTTGTTCGTCAACGCGGCCTGTTCAAAACTTCCATCCCGTCCTTCGCGAGAGCGTCCGCCAGCGCGCGCGCCTCCTCAAGCGTCATCGGCCCCATGATCTTCTCGACGAGTATGCCGAGCACGTAGACGTTGACGTGGTAGGTGGCGCCGTCGTCGCCGGTAGCGATGTCGATCTTGATCATCGGATCTCTTCCGCCCCGTCTGGCAATGGCGCCGGATCCTCGTAGTTGGTCCGGTGGTAGCGGTGCGAGAGCGTGCTGTACCGCAGGCTCGCCTCGCCGACCTGGCCGGTCTCCCCGAACCTGACCTTGACGACCTCGATCAGCGTGAGCTCGCCGCGCGTGCTCGCCGAGCGCCGCTTCGCCTTGCCGTCGTCATCCTCAGCCTTGTCCTCCGTGTAGCGCGATACGACGACGCCGAGGTCTGGCTTGTTCGCCCAGTGCGCAGAGCCTTCGACGTCGTAGAGCGTAGGCGTTGTCCTGCGCGCGGCCTCGTCGCGCTTCGTTGGATGGGCGACGATGATGACGAGGACGCCCCTCTGCTGCGCGAACCGACGCAGCTCGCGGATGCCCCGGCCGATGTAGTCCGTCATCATCTCGTCGCGCCGCTTGAAGTGCTCGATCTCGTTCCACGGGTCGATGACGAGAATCTTGATGCTGTCGCGGACGACTGCGTCCTTCGCCTTATCGAGCACCCATTCGAGCGTGCGCTCCTCGGCGTCCCAGGCGACGGGATCGACGTCGAGGAAGACGAACCCGCGCTCGATCCACTCATCGATCTCGCGCAGCTTGTCAGCGTCGACCTTGTGGGCGCCGTCTCGCGCGCGGATCGACCGCAGCTTGTGCCGAAGGTGCGGGACGACGGGCATCTCCGGCGAGAACACCGCGGCGGTCCATCCCTTCGTCTCGACAATGTGCGAGACGACTTGCATGACCCACGAGGACTTGCCGCAGCCTGGGACGCCCGTGACGACCATCAGCGCGCCAGGGAACGGCCTCAGGTGCTGCAGGGCACCGTCGTTCCAAGGCAGTCCGCACAATTCAAGCTGCGGCTTTTCGGGATACTCGGACAGACGGTAGAGCCCGGTCAGCGGATATTCCTTCGCCTCGCGCAGGACCCGCACGACCTCCTTCTGCCCGTGCTGCATCATGACCTCGTTGAGGTCCTTGCAGTCCTCCGGGTAGGTCACGTGCTTGCAGCGGGCAGCGCCGAACCGCCGCACAAGCTCTGCGGCGAGGGCCTGACCAGGCTCGTCGCTGTCGACCGCCAGCACGAACCACTTGATGCGCGCGAGCTTGTCGCGATTGTTCCAGAGAAACTTGAACTTCCCCTTCTCGTCGTCGACCGGCTCGTCCGTGATCTGGCCTGGCGCCCCCTCCGGGACGGACACCGTCTTGTCGAACCCGCAGTCGATCGCCGTCAGTGCATCAAGCTCCCCCTCGGTGATGATGAGTTCGCCGTCTTCAGCGAGGTCGAGCGCCTCAGCGTTCCAGAAGGTCTTCTTGCCGCCCTTGCGCTGCCAGAACTTCTTGTCCGGCCCGCGGTACTTCTCGTTGACGCAACGGTCATCCTCGATGAACGGGAAGACGATGATGTTCCCGGCATCGTTCGGAGCGACGCGACCGCTCTGCAGGCTAGCCGTATATATCCCGTACCGGGCGGCGGTAGCGGGGTTGATCTTTCTGTTGGTGAACGCCCTTATCCCGATCGGTCCCAGTTTCATAAAAGTAGCCTCCCTTCCATAGGCAATGGTTGCAGTAGAACTTGAAGCCGTCCCACTCCGACCTAACGGCGAGGACTTCGCTCCGTTGGTGATGACGCTGCCGTCCGCGACTGCACTCGGGGCAAACGAAGTACTTGCGCCCCCGGAATCGGCGCGGGTCGCAGCCGACCTGCCGCAGCCTCGCGAGCGTCTCGTCGAGCTCCGACTTCATGGGTTGTAGATCACACGAACGGTCTTCGCCGGCTCGCCCTTGCGTTTCTCGTCGCGCTCCCTCGCGTGATCTCGGCGCTCGGCCGACTTCTGATTAACCGTCATGATGAACTGCTCGATCCCCGCGAGCCTGCGTTCAGGCGTCGCATAGCCGTAGTCGGCGAGCTTGCGCATCGCTGTCCTCGCAATGTTGCGGACGATGATGTGTTTGAAACGCTCTTGCCACTCGTCGAGCGTTTGCTTGCGGATCAGGAACGTGCCGTCGTCCGAAAGCATATCATTCGGGCTCATTGGATGCCCGCTTTTTTCCTTCACCGAAGACCATGGCGCGGAAGCGCTAGCGTCGACCGACGCTGTGTTATTTGTTTGTATGTATGTATGTTGCGATTCTGCGTTCAATGATTTCAAAGGCTTGCGACGCAAACCCCGGGGGGGTTGGGCTTGGGTTGGGCTTGGGTTGGTCGTGGGTTGGTCGTGGGTTTGTTCGAGGTTTGTTGTCTGCTTGCCGGGCTTTTTGCCGATCATTGAGAGCACGTGAGCGACGCGTTTGTTGAAAAGCTTTCCGCCCTCGACGACCTCGATTTTCTTCATCTTGATCAGAGCGTCGAGCGCGATCCGAAATTTGAGCGTGGCCTGGTTGCAGCGCGCGGCGATGCCGCGCTCATGGCGGACGATCGGCCCATCGTTGAGATACATGAGATTGCAAAGGACGTCGTAGGCGCGGTACTCGGCGTCGGAAAGGCTTTCGGTGCCGTCCATCCAAGCTGGAACGTCGCGCGAAAAATATAAGGCCATGTTTCCCCGCAGCATCGGAGTGGAGGCGGGACCGAGGCCGTATGCTGCCGGCACACGGCCCCGCCAGGGATCGCGAGCCCGTCGGCGCGCGAGTCGCAACGTAACATAGCCGACGCATCGAAGGCGACCCGTCGTCAAAACCTCGTTGCCTGATCCCCGAGGCATGTCCATCCGCGCCTTCGCTCGCGGCTGAAAAGGTCGAGGTAGGGGCCTTCGCAGAACTGCTCGATGCGATCGCGTAGCTCCTCAGGTTTGCGCGAGTGCTCGCGCACCGGCGCCACGATCAGCTCGCGCACAGCGGCCGATCGGCGCGACGGCTTGCCGCGTTTGCCGAGCAGACAAAGCTCGATGTTATGGCGCGTCGTGTGGCCCATGCCGACGTGCCAGCGCTCGCCGGTCTTCGTCGTCTTCGCCCACGAGAACCCGATCGCGCTGTACTCGAAGCCCCAGCGGAGCATGACGTCGATGCAGAACGGTAGCAGCGGCCCTGTGGCCCAGAGGAACAGCCAGCAGTTCACATCAGCGACTTGGCGCACGTCGAGGTGCAGCACGTCGCCAATGCTCATGGTTTGGTAGTGGCGCTGCGCCGAGCGTCCCTCGCCCTTCGGCGAGAACGACCGGAATGTCCAGGGAGGATCGGCGACTATCGCGCGGAACTTATGCCGCGGAAGCCTTGCCAGGCTTTCGCTGATGTTCGGCATCTGCCCCCCACATCGCGATCAGCGCGGCCTCTGCTCGACCGTGGTCGCGCTTTCTTGAGACGAGCCTCTCGGCTGATGGCAGCACGCGCAAGAGCGCTTGCCGCGCCTGCTCCTTGTCGCCGCCCTTCAGGCCGAAGGCTCTTTTCCACACCGCAGGCTCGACGACCTCAAGACGGATTTTGGCGAGGATCACGGCCGCTTCGAGCGCGCCGACCGCCCGGCCGTACTTGAAGCCGGACGCGATGCCCTGCTTCGGCATCACGCCGGCGCGCTCGATGAAGGCGACGTCCGGCTCCATATTCGAGATCCAACTGGCGAGCTCCAGCACGTCGACGCGGCGTTTAGCATCCTCGCCGCGCGTCGGGATGTCGATGGCGTCGACGAGCGTCGTGAACTCGAGGTCCACATGAAGAAGCGCGCATCCGCCTTCCAGGCCCGGATCTATGCCGAGGACGCGTAGGACGTGGTCGGGCCAGTATCTCATTGTCTTCTCCGTGGTTGAAGGCCGACGGCGATATACTCCCACTTCTCCGGGCCGACGCGGCGCTGCACGAGTGCCGCCAGGCCCGAGCGGAACTGCTCCATAGCCGCGCGGCTGGCGGCTTCAATATCGGGGTTCCCCATCTTGTCGAAAGCGAGGTGCCCGACGTGGTAGGTGATGCGCTCGCCTGGTGCGAGCGCCATGATTGCCCCGATCATGTTAGTTTAGTTTGGCAGCTTCGCTGCGCGCCTGTGCCCGGTCGGCGATCGCCTCGGGCGAGTTCGCCTCGCGGACTTTCTCCGCAAAACTGCCGGGACGTGGTTTGACCGGGGCGCTTTCCAGAGGGTCAGGTCCGGTCTCGCTTTCGTCGAACGCCTCCACCTGCTCGTCGAACTCGGCCTGCAGCCCGGACGCCTCGACGTAGGCGCAGAGTTGCGCCCAGGAGATCGAGCCCTTGTTGCGGCTCTTGCGTTCGAGTTGCCGCAAGACGCCGAAGGCCCACTTGTCGAGATGCTCTTTCTCGACGGCGTTGCTGATGAGCGAGGCGACGCGGCCCACGGCCTCGTTCTTGTCGCTCTCCGCGCCCTTCACGTTCTTGATGAGCGACTTGAGCTTCGGGGTCGAGATCGTCTTCTGCACATCGCTCGGCTTCGCCGCCGCGTCGTCCTTCTTTGCTCGCGCCATGGTGGTGATCCTTTCGGTTGGGTGATTTGCAGATGGGGCATAGTAAAGCACGGCGAGGTGGGGGGATGGAACGTGTGGCATCCGACTTTCCTGTGATATAATTCGTTGCGGGCGTTAATCAGAAAAAGGGCGGAGGGCTTCAAATGACAGCGATAGCATTGCGACCGGCGTTCGATCCGAAGACGAGCACGTGGTTCTTGGATGACGGCAGGGAAGCGAAGACTTTGGAGGGACTACGGCTCAAGCTGGTGAATGGCGAATACCTCGACGGCATCGTGAGGCCGGAGCATCCGATAATTGCACGCCATCGAGCGCCGGTGCTCCCGAACAAAGAGTGGGTGAACTGGCCAGCGCATATGGAGAGGCAAGATGACGTCGACGCGGCTGCCCCCAAGCCGTCGCCGCGCCCGTCGCCACGCAAGGTCAGCACTATCGCGCTGCGCTCTCCGCCACCGCCGAGGATTCCACAGATGACGCCAGAGGCGAGGCAGGAGGCCGCGCGCCAGCGGTCCGAGCGCACCTTGGCCCGGTTGCAAAAAAAATTCGGCGACATTGTTCCGCGCGTCAAGGTCACCCGAAAGAGCAGCAGCTCCACGCAAGTAGATTGGGATGATGCCTTGATCGCGGAGGTCGAGCGGTTGCGGGGTGATGGCCTGAGCTACGGCCAGATCGGCAGCATCATCGGCGTGTCGCGGAATGCTGTGATCGGAAAGATGAAGCGGATCGACGACAGCAGGCGGGCGACGAAGTTGGCGGTGCTGGCATATTCGGGTGAAACGTAATGAACAGGAACGAGCGACAGCGTTTCGAGGGGTATCTCTCAGCCAAATACGGCATCCCGTTGCCGGTCGATCATCCCTATCACGTCTATCGCCCGTGGTGGCGACGTGCGCTATGGCGACTGAGAATGGCTTGGCGGCGAAGCAAGGTGAGGATACGAGAATGGAAAACAGCAAGATTGAGTGGTGCGACCACACGTTCAACCCTTGGATAGGCTGCCAGAAGGTCAGCCCAGGTTGCGACAACTGCTACGCCGAAGCCATGATGGACAAGCGCCTCGGCAAGGTCGAGTGGGGGCCGCACGGCGAGCGCAAGCGGACGAGCAAAGTCTATTGGAACCAGCCGATCAGGTGGGCCTCGCGGCGACCGCTGTTCGGGCGCCCGCGCGTGTTCTGCGCGTCGCTGTCCGACTGGCTCGACAACAAGGTGCCGCAGCAATGGCGGCGCGATCTCGCGATCCTGATCCACGCCACGCCAGAGCTCGACTGGCTTCTGCTGACGAAGCGGATCGAGAACTTCAAAAGACTGTCGCCGTGGCCGCTCGTGTATGGCGAGGGTGGGCTCGGTCAAATCCCCTTCCCGAGAAACGTCTGGCTCGGTATCACCTGCGAGGACCAAAAGCGCTACGACCAGCGCTGGCCGATCCTCGCTGAGATCCCGGCGAGCGTGCGCTTCGTCAGTTATGAGCCGGCGCTCGGGCCGCTTTCGATCATCGCCACCGAGCCGATCAGGTTCAAATACAACGGCATCGATCCGGATTGGATCATCTGCGGCGGCGAAAGCGGACGCGGCGCGCGCGAGATGAACCCGGAGTGGGCACGCTCGCTGAAATGGGAATGCGAACAAGTCGGCGTTGCGTTCTTCATGAAGCAGATGACCGGCAGAAAGCCCATCCCTAACGATCTCATGGTGCGCGAATTTCCCACAGTGCGATGGAAGGAGGCGGCATAATGTGCAACGACGAAGTCGACATGGTCGAATGCATCGACGACGATTGGTACAGAGGCGGGGAAGCGGGCGCCGTGAAGACGCCGCCGCCTTTCCCGTCCAAGGGTGGCATCTACACCGTCATCGGCGCGCGCAAAGTCCAGCACAACGGCGTGACGCTATTATGCTATGCACTTTGGGAGATGCCGATCAGGCAAGGGCTGTGGGAGGCGGACAAATTCCGCCCTGTGCGCCGGCCTAGCATCGAAACGCTGCGCGGCCTATTGAAGACGAAGCCTCAAGATTACGTCGGCGGACCAACGACGGTTCAAGGACAATTCGTGCAGCATGACAACTGTCGTTGCACGCCACTACCGAAGCGAGGAGTCCACTCCCCTCAAGCGAGCGGCAGCGCGAGAAGGTAACCGGCTGAAGGGTTAACGCGCCCCTCGGCCGCAGGCCACACAAGGCAGAGCTCGGGCCTCGCTTTCGGTCAGGCGGTTGGATACCCGCGAAGCTCTGCAAGCCGCATTCGAACCAAAGGCATGTCGTCCGAGTTCTTATGTGTGCGGGAGCACGTGGGAAGGAGGACGGCATGTCCCTTACAGGTCTCGTGCTCGGCGTCATCAACATCGCCATCGTCGTCGCCATCTTGCTGCTGGTCGGCGCGCTCGTCGTCTGGTTCTGTCGGCTGCTATTCAAGATAGAGGTCGACGGCAACGTGCAGCGGCTCTACCTCGCGGTTGTTGGGTTGATCGCGCTGTACATGCTCGTCGCGCTGCTGCTCGGGATGCCTACGGTCAGGATCGTCCACGGCTCGCTGCCACTCATGACCGGCTAGACGGCCGCATCGCTTTCTGTATAACTTCCGCCTGTTTTGCAAATTACAGGCGGTTAGCAGAGGCCAATGCCAAGAGGATCGAAACCAGGCGAGCATCGCGGCGGTCGCAAGGTCGGGACACCGAACTTGAAGACGCTAGAGAAGCAACTTCTCGCCAAAAACATAGCAGACGCCGTCAAAGAAGGCCGCCGCAAGAAGCGCGAGGAAGACGAGGCCGCGCTCGCTCGCAAGGCTGAGATCGCGGCCTCGGAGATCCAGAAGGCCGAGGGCCAGCGCAAGCTATTGGCAAAAGAAGTCCTTGACCAATACATGACCCTTTTCGCGGGCATGTCGGCGCGCTATCAGCCGATCAAAGGCAACAAGACACCGAACGAGAAGAAGTTCAACTTCTATGCCGAGAAGGCGATTGATTGCGCGCACAAGCTCGCGCCCTACCAGTCGCCGAGGTTGCAGGCGCTGGCGATCGCGCCGGTCCCTGATGCGCAGTCTGGCCCGCGCCGCTTTACCCTCAAGATTTTCGACAACGACACGCGCACGATTGTCCGCGCTCCGACTGACGATCCCCACAACCCGCCGCGTCTCATGAAGGAGATCAACCCGCGTGATCCTCCGCAACAGCCCTAAGGCCCTGGCGATCAACTGTCGGACCTACCGTCGCAACCTAGCGCAGGCGATGACCGACCCGCGTGTCCGCGAGATTATCGCTGACCTCGTGCTCCTCGAGAAAGTCTGCGAAGCGTCACTCTTGCAGGAAGTTGTCGCGGAATACGACTTCAGCGAGAAGCCGGTCCGCGCCAATGGTCCCGCATGGCCGCACTGACTACGGAGCTAGAATACGTCAGGCCGCCGCTCTATCCGAAGCAGCTCGCGGCGATCTTCGATCCAAAGCGGTATTCGCTGATCGAGGCGTCGACGAAGGCCGGCAAGACGTCAGGTTGTATCGCCTGGATTATCGAGAAGGCGCTCGAAGGCGGCAACGGTCATAACTTCTGGTGGGTCGCTCCCGTGTCATCTCAGGCGGTGATCGCGTTCAAGCGCTCGGTGCGCGCGCTGATCGATTCCAATATCCCGTCGCGCGCCAGCATCTCGAACAAGATGATCACCTTGGAGAACGGTGCGGAGATTTGGTTCAAGTCGGCCGATCATCCGGACTCGCTGTATGGCGAAGACGTGTATGCCGCTGTGATCGACGAGGCGAGCCGCATGAAGGAGGAGGCCTTTCACGCGGTCCGCTCGACGCTGACAAAGACCAGCGGACCCATGCGCATCATCGGCAACGTGGTTGGTCGGAAGAACTGGTTTTACCGAATGTGCCGGCTTGCCGAGAAGGGTGATCCGGATATGGGCTTCCACCGGATCACCGCGCCCGACGCCGTCGCCTCTGGCGTGCTTGCAAAGGAGGAGATCGAAGACGCGCGCAGACGCTACCCCGAGCACATCTTCAAGGAACTCTATCTCGCCGAAGCGGCCGACGACCAAGGCAACCCATTCGGGCTAGACGCTATTCGCGAATGCATCAACCCTGACGGGCTATCGAAGGACCCGCCGATCGTCTGGGGCTGGGACCTCGGCAAGCACATCGATTGGACCGTCGGCGTGGCGCTCGATCTCAAGGGTCGCGTCTGTCGCTTCGAGCGCTGGCAGCAAATCCCTTGGGACGCCACGGTACAGCGAATCCTCAAGATCACCGGCAGCACGCGCGCGCTCGTCGACTCGACTGGTCTTGGCGACCCCGTGCTAACGTTCCTGCAGAAGCGCCCGCTGACGAAGTTTGAGGGGTTCCTGTTCACGCCGAGTTCGAAGCAAAAGCTGATGGAAGGCCTAGCGATCGCGATCACCGGCTATGAAGTGAGTTTTCCTGCCGGGCCGCTCGTGCTAGAGCTCGAATCGTTCGAGTACGAGAAGCGGCCGACGGGCGTCCGCTATTCGGCACCGGCCGGGTACCACGATGACTGTGTGTGCGCGCTCGCCCTGGCGGTCGAGCACTGGCGGGCGAAGCTGGCGAAGGCGCGGTACGCTTCCTTGGAGTGGGTTGGATGAAAAGGCTGTTCGCTGTCCCGGCGCTCGGCATCATCTTCTCGGTGATGGTGTGCTGCACGTCTGGCAACTGCTTCTCCAAGGCGGAGGCGACGTGCTCGCTGCCGATCACGGAACGCTGATGGTCGACGTCAACCAAATCAGAGGACGCTCTGCCGGGCGCATGGCCGGCGGAGGTTAGCGGTTGTCGTTCCACTTCTTCGACTCTCTCAGGAACCTCGTCACAGGCCTCGGCGTCCTCGGCAAGGACAAGAGCGTCTCGAACGCGTACATCCTCAACCCGCTGTCGACCGAGCAACTCGAAGCGGCATATCGCGGCGACTGGGTCGCGCGGAAGGCCGTCGACATCCCCGCAGCCGACCTGACGCGAGAGTGGCGCGACTGGCAGGCGGACCCCGCAGACATCGGCGAGATCGAGGACGCAGAGAAGAAGCTCGACATCCAGCGCAAGCTCAAGCGCACGATGATCAAAGGCAGGCTCTACGGCGGCGGCGCGCTGATCCTCGGCGTCGACGACGGCCAGGCGCCCGACCAGCCGCTCAACCTCGACCGCGTGAAGGAGGGCTCGCTTAAGTACGTCCATTCCGTCTCGGCGATGCAGTTGACCGCCGGCGAGCTTGAGTTCGACGTGAACTCCGAATGGTTCATGGAGCCGAAGTACTTCCAATTCAGTTCCGGGCTCGCGAGCCTCGCCAGCATCTCGTCATCGGATCTGCTGGCAAAAATCCACCCGAGCCGCGTTGTGCGGTTCCTCGGCTCCGAGGTCCCGGACCTCGAGCGCAACCAGTCCGGCGTCGCCGGGTTCGGCTGGGGCGATCCCGTCATCCAGGTCATCAACGACGCGGTCCAGGCCGTCGCGGCTTCGACGCAGGGCGTGGCGACGCTGATCCAAGAGGCCAAGCTCGACGTCATCAAGCTGCCCGACCTCGCCGAGCAGGTGTCGACGCAGGCCTATACCGACCGGCTGTCGTCGCGCATGCAGATGATGGCGACGATGAAGTCTCTCGTCGGCGTGACCCTGCTGGACAAGGACGACGACTGGAACCGGATCCAAGTTACATGGGCGGGCCTGCCCGACATCATTAAGCTCTACCTTATGATCGCGAGCGCGGCGGTCGACGTTCCTGCCACGCGGTTCCTCGCGCAGTCGCCGGCCGGCATGGACGCCACGGGCGAGAGCGACACCCGGAACTATTACGACCGGCTGCGCGCCGAGCAGAACACCGAGGTGACGCCGGCGCTCAATCGGCTCGACGAGGTTCTGCTACGCTCGACGTTCGGCACCAAACCTGACGGCATCTGGTACGAGTGGGCGCCGTTGTGGGCCGCGACCGACGAGGAGAAGTCTAGGACGTTCCTCGCCAAGGCCCAGGTCTACCAGATTGACGTCGGGGCCGCGCTGATCCCCGACGAGGCGCTTCGCCAGGCGCGGGAAAATCAGCTGATCGAAGACGGCGTCTATCCGGGCCTCGAACAGGCGCTCGAAGACGCCGAAGCTGAGATGGCGGCGGCCATGGGCGAGCTCGACCCCGAGGTCAGGGCGCAGGCTGAGCAGCAGCTCGCGCTACAGAAGGCGGGCGTCCCGATGCTCCCGCCGCCCGCCCAGCCCGCACCGGAGGGCGGTGGCGCGCCCGGTGAGCCTGCGGGCGGTCAATCTACAGGGGGGGCTCAGAAAACGAACAGGCGAGCTTCCCCCGGGCAACAGGACGCGCTCCCCCGAGACAAAAACGGGACTTTTGCGCTCGGAATGCACGTCGGGAAGGCTCGACGTCGAGGGCTCGCCGGGTATGGGCGCGGGCGAAGGGCGGGCTCGAAGCAAGATCAGTCTATGCGCCATGCTGGATGGGTTGCGGGTGAAGCGCTGACAGAGCACGGGCGACACATCCTCGCCGCGATACGCCAGCACGACGCCGAGCCGAGACCGCTCTACGTCTATCGTTCTGTCGTAAACGGCGCCGAGATCGCGCGTTGGGCGAAGACGCAAAGGATTCAGATCCCCGACGTCAACGATCTGCATGTGACGATCCTGTATTCGCGAGAGGCGGTCGACCCGATCAAGATAGGCGAGCCGCGCGACGGCCAGGCGCCGCCTGACACTGCCAAGGTGCCGGCTGGCGGGCTCTACATCGGGCCGGGCGGACCGCGCGCGATCGAGCGCATGGGGCCCGGCGGGGCGGCGATCGTCCTGCAGTTCGCCTCGTCTGCGCTGTGCTGGCGCCATGAGGAGATGATCTATCGCGGTGCGTCCCATGATTACGAGGACTACACGCCTCATATCACGCTCAATTCGACCGGCGCGAACGAGTACACGGACTTGAGCCCGCCGCTCAACGTCCCAGGCATCGAGCCATATCGAGGCGAGATCATCCTTGGTCCCGAGGTCTTCAAGACCATCGAGATAAACCAACCTGCGGGGACGTCGTCGTAGCCGTTCCCGCCTGTCGGCCTGCCCCCGCTCGTCGCACCCACTCCCGCCGGGGGCGGGGGCAGCGTCCGACTTCCCCTCGCCAAAATCATGTTATAATCCGACTCGGCACGGGAGTTGGACATGCAAAAATCAATCGAGACGTTCCGCGCTCTTGAGCGCGAGGCAAGGGAGCTCGCAGTCGACGCGCTGCGCATTGCGCTGAAGACTGGTGACGAGCGGCAAAGGATCGAGCTGCGCGATCGCGCTAACGCGCTGTTGTCGGCCGCCAACGGTTACGCCATGTCGATCGCGTTGATGAGGGAGTCCGAGCGATCTATCAGGCACGTGTCATGACTGAGCCGCGCGATCCGCCGTATTATTGCATAGCCGGTCGCTGCTATAGCCCTATAGCTTGCGCGGGGCTCGATCACTGCCGAGAACGGCATTTTCTGGACAAGGACGACCCCGATATGTTGCCACCCGGCAATCCCGAAGATGTCGCACGCCAAATGATCGACTTCCTGAAAGGCAAAAAAGACATGACGCTTATCGAAATCGCCAATGAGGCCCTTGCCAACGCAATCGCCAAGGCAAATGCAGCCGATGATTATTTCGAGAGCGCGATTCGGGCTGCGGGTTA
>Ga0105248_10004498_pt1 | contig 15424 bp, 14 predicted proteins | sample KBSS34metaG_FD_81524 | JGI IMG/M metagenome (GOLD analysis project Ga0105248, IMG submission 81524) | Switchgrass rhizosphere microbial communities from Kellogg Biological Station, Michigan, USA - KBS S3-4 metaG | ecosystem: Host-associated > Plants > Roots > Rhizosphere > Soil | place...
CGCCGCCGGTTCATCATGTTCGCGCAGGCTCCGGGTAACGACGGACATCGATGGAGATCGAGGCACCGCGACGGTCCAGCGGGAGCACTGACCGGGCGCCAGCGGAGAGTTGTGGTCGTGGGACTTGGTGGCAGCCAGCGACCGCCAAGTCCCACGACAGCCTCAGGGGTGCAGCGCCGCGGCCGGGTCCGCGGCCGCCTGGATGAGCTGCTCCGGGCCGACGGCGCCGAGCAGCACCCGGCCGTCGTCGGTGTGCAGCACGCTGAACAGCGAACCGGCCAGCATCCGCCCGTGCCCGAAGGCGCCGCTCACCTCGGGCAGCGAGGCGAAGGCCTTGTCGAGGTCGGCGCTGCCGGACGTCCCGTCGGTCGCTACCGGGAGCCGGAACACGAGCACGCTGCTCCAGCCGGAGCCGACCACCGCGAACCCGCTGCCGGCCGGCTTTCCGTCCTTGTGCGCGGTGGAGTCCGGCCCGGAGGTCGGGGCCTCGACGATCTTGGTACCCGGCGGCGGGTTGAACGTGAACTCGGCCGCGTCCGGCTTGGTCAGGCTGATCTGGGTGAACCCGAACTCCACCGCGGGTGTACCGGCACCGCGGGCGAAGACCTGCAGCCGCAAGGGGATGTGCGCCTGCGCGTCGATGGCCAGACGGATCGCCCCGATCCGCGACCCAAGATCCTTCGGCGACACCACCAGCTCGTACGCGTCCCGCCCGGCGACCGTGGTGGGACCGCTGGAGGTCACGGTGGCGGTCTGGCCGAGCAGCGTCATCGCCAACCCGGCGAACTGCTCCGGTCCACCGCCCTGACCCAGGGACGGCAGTCCGGTCGGGAACGGCGACGGGCCGATGCCCGTACCCGCGTGGGTTTTTCCGTCGGTCGCGGACGTGGTGTGGTGCACGGCGGAGTTCGTCCGGCTCGACCAGATCCACTGGTCGGTGCCGTTGTTGATCACGTCGGTCTCGCCGAGCGGGCCGAGCAGCGCGACGCGGGCCTGGTTGGGCCCGGCGAACCACACGCGGACCGTGTGGGTGCCGGAGAGCAGCGAGCCGAGGTCCGGACCGCCGTCGGGCGAGCTCATCGGCGGCAGGCCGAGGTCGACCCGGGCCACCATCGTGCCGGAGAATCCGTCGAGCTTGGCCGACTGCATGTCGACCATGAGCTGGGCCGCGGAGCGGGGAGCCGGCGTGCGGTCCGCCGCCGCCGTGACCGCGCCGATCGCGGCACCGCCACCAAGCACGGCCACCGCGGCCGCGCAGGGCACCAGCCAGCGGCGGACCCGGGGCGAGGTCAGGATTGTCACCAGATCATGGTGCCTGTCCGGCGCTGTGACCGGGCTGAGGGTACAGGTGTCGGATCCACCGGCGCGTGACACTCTGGTATACGTGCGACTGCTGGTGGTGGAGGACGAGGCCCGCCTGGCCACGGCGCTGCAGCGCGGCCTGCAGGCGGAGGGTTTCGCCGTGGACCTGGCCTTCGACGGGCCCAAGGGGCTCGACCTGGCTCGGCACGGCGAGTACGACGCGATGATCCTCGACGTCATGCTGCCCGGGCTGTCCGGGTACCGGGTGGTGCGGGCGCTGCGGGCCGAGGGGCACTGGCTGCCCGTGTTGATGCTGTCGGCCAAGGATGGCGAGCACGACCAGGCCGACGGGCTCGACTGCGGGGCCGACGACTATCTGACCAAGCCCTTCTCGTACGTGGTGCTGCTGGCTCGACTGCGGGCGCTGCTGCGCCGGGGCGCGCCGACCCGGCCCGTCGTGCTGCAGGTCGGCGAGGTGGCGCTCGACCCGGCCAGCCGCCGGGTCACCGTGGGCGGCAATGAGGTGAACCTCACCACCCGCGAGTACGGGCTGTTGCAGTACCTGATGCGCCGGGCCGGGTACGTCGTCTCCAAGACCGAGCTGCTCGACCACGTCTGGGACGCGGCCGAGGAGACGGCGCCGAACGCGGTCGAGGTCTACATCGGGTACCTGCGGCGCAAGCTGGGTCGCCACGTCCTGGAGACCGTGCGCGGGGCGGGCTACCGCCTGGTGCCGGGCACCGCCCTGACCTGACCCGCCCATGACCTGGTGGCGGCGCCGGACGCTGCGCGTACGGCTGCTGCTCATCGGCGTGGTCGGGCTCAGCCTCGGCCTGCTCGCCGGCGGCCTCGCGCTGGTGGCCGCGCTCGGGGTGGTGCTGCAGCGATCCGTCGACGCCGAGGTGACCCGCACCGCGTCGGACGTGGCCGAGCTGGTCGACCGGAATCGACTTCCTCAGCCGGTACCGGTGGCCGGGGCCGACCTGGTGCAGGTGGTCGACGACCACGGCCGGGTGCTGTCGTCGTCGCTGGACGCCGACCGCCTGGTGCCGATGCTGCACCCGGACGAGCTCGCGTCCGCCCGCACCGGCCGCCCGCTCTTCGTCGACGGTGACCGGCTCGGGCTCTCCGGTCCGATCCGAGTGGTCGCGATGCCGGCCGGCCCACCGGGCGACCCGCAGACCGTCCTGGTTGGACGGTCGATGGCCGACGTGCTCAAGGGCATGCACCTGCTGCGCAGCGTGTTGCTTGTGCTCTTTCCGTTGCTGGTGTTGATCCTGGCGCTGGTGTTCTGGCGGGCTATCAACGCTGCGCTCCGACCGGTCGAGTCGCTGCGCCGCGGCGCCGAGGAGATCACCGGGGCGTCGCGCTCCGGTCGGCTGCCCGTACCCGTCGGTTCCGACGAGATCCACTTGCTGGCGGTCACCCTCAACGGGATGCTGGACCGGCTGGAGGCGGCCCGGAACCGGCAGCGCGAGTTCGTCGCCGACGCGGCGCACGAGCTGCGCAGTCCGCTGACCAACATGCGGACGCAGCTGGAGGTGGCGCAGCACCTCGGGTCGTCGGCCGACCCCGAGCTCGTCAACGATCTGCTCACCGACACCAAGCGCCTCGCCCGCCTCGTGGACGACCTGCTGCTGCTCGCCCGCACGGACGACTCGGCCGAGATCGCCCGGCCGGTTCCGGTCGACCTGACCGCGTTGCTGCAGGACGCCGCGGCGCGCTACCCGAATGTGGCGGTGTCGCTGCCCGAGGATCCACTGTGGACCAGTGGCGACCCGGACGCCCTGCTGCGGATCATCACCAACCTGTTGGACAACGCGGTCCGGCACGCCGCGTCGTCGGTGTCGCTGTCCGCGTCGTCGGTGTCCTCGACCTCTTCGTCCGGCGGCGGCCTCATCCTCGTGACGGTCACCGATGACGGACCCGGAATCCCGGCCGGCGACCGGGAACGGGTCTTCGAACGCTTCACCCGGCTCGACGACGCGCGGGCCCGCGACGACGGCGGCTCGGGGCTGGGGCTGGCGATCGTGCGGGAGCTGGTACGCCGCCACGGCGGGCGGGTCCGGCTGCTCGACGCGCCGTCGGGTGGTCCGGGGCTGCTGGTCGAGGTCGACCTGCCGGCCGCCGTCCTTTGACGGCCTCTTGTGTGACGGCTTCTTGTTTAACGGCTCCTTAGTGGACGATGAGGTCGTCCTGTGGCCATGGTTAGACCCGGCGCTTTTATGGGATTTGAAGCGTCTTTGTCCGGGTGCAAATTGGTGACAAGCGTCTCCGCGGCGCGCCGTGCACAGGGTTGAATCGCTGGACCGTGTGCGAAATAGTCAACGACCGTGGCAAGGTTCCGGCGGGGCACGATGTTTCTCAACCGCTATGTGCTCGTCGAACCCATCGGCCAGGGCAGTGTCGCCGTCGTGTACCAGGCTGAGGACACGCTCAACAACCGGCAGGTCGCGGTCAAGCTGCTCGAGCCGTCGCTCGCCGACAACCCCCGCGCGCAGGAGCGACTGCGCCGGCCCGCCGAGATCATGTCGCTGCTCTCCGACGCGGGTGTTCCCCGGGTGTACGAGGCCGGCACCGCGCCGCTGGGCGACGGCTCGGCGCTCGGGTACTGCGTGATGGAGTTGCTCACCGGTGAGGCGCTGGACAGCCGGCTCGCCCGCGGACCGCTGCCGTGGCTGCAGGCCATCCGCGTCGCGGCCACCATCGCCGACGTGCTGACGCTGGCCCACGCCCAGAGCATCGCCCTGCGGGTGCTCGGCCCGACCGGCGTGCTGCTCACCGCGGACGGAGCGAAGATCGTCGACTTCGACGCGGCCATGGTGGTGGTTCCGCCACCGCCCGCCCCCGCGCCTCCCACCGGTTCCGGCGGGTCCCGGCGCCGGCGCTCCGCGGCCCCGGCCCCGCGCCCGGATCGTGGCGCGGTTGCGATCGCGACCCTCGCGGCCGAGGACGTGTACGCGCTCGGCTGCCTGCTCGACCAGATGATCGGCGGAACCGGGCCCGGCGCAGGCCTCCCGGCTCCGCTCGTCGAACTGCTGCTGCGGTGCCTGAGCGAGCCGGCGCACCGGCCTGACGCGGCGACGCTGTCGATGGAGCTGTGGGGGATGCTCACTCCCGGCATGCCGCCCCCGTCGTCGTCGTTCGAGGGCGGGCCGCCGTCGGTGCCGATGAGCCTGAACACGGCCCCGGGTCGCCACTCGGCGGCGGTCGCGGCGCTGGAGTCGCCGTCCTCGGTGGAGTCGCACGTGGTCGAGGCCTACATCTCCGAGTCCTACCCGGCCGACTCGTACGGGACGGGTTCCTACGCCTCGGAGTCGTTCGCCGCGGACTCGTTTGCGTCCGGCTCCCACGGCACGTCGTCGTACGCCGGGGAGGCCTACGCCGCGTCGCCCTACGAGTCCGAGTCCTACGGTGCGGACGCCTATGTGGCGGAGTCTTACGCGGCGGAGTCTTACGCGGCGGAGTCCTATGTGACGGAGTCCTACGCGTCCGACGCTTCGGAGTCGCACGGTTCGGAGTCGGCGGCGCAGGCCCGCGGGGCGCTGGCCCGGGCGGCGCTCGACCGCTCGCGCCACGACCACCCGGTGGAGCAGATCGCGTACCGGTCCACAGTGGACGCCGCCACCGCTGGTGCCTCGTTGCTCGACGCCTCGTCGCCCATTGGCCCCGCTCTCCTCGGCGGCCGGACGTCCGCGCGTGGCGGGCGGGCCGGCCTCGCCGCGGCGTCTGGCGTCCGTTCTCAAGGGACTTCCGATGGCAGGGCGTCGCGCGTGCGGGGCGCCGGCGGTAGCGCCGTCGCCGCAGCGCTGAACGGGCGGTCCGCCGCCGTCGCGACCGGGGCCGCCGGCACCGTCGACGACACAGACGGCGACTTCGCTGGTGCTGGCTACAGCAGCTCGGCCGAATCGGACGACGCCAGGCACGGCGCCTTCGCCGGGTCGGACACCATCGCCGGGAATGGCACCGGAGCCGTGGGCTCGGCTCCGGACAGCCGGATCCCGGTATCGCACGACCGGGAGCGGGCCGCTGGCCCGCAGCAGGTTCCGGTCGGGCACTCGGGGCAGGGCGGGCGGCATCGGCGGCGCCGGCCGGCGTGGACGGCGCCGACCGGTCAAGCCAACGCCCTGTCCTGACCCGGCCCGGCCCGTCATCATCCCGACCGATAAGGCCGGCTAAAGCAAGCACAAACGGTCGGGATCACGGGCGCCCCCGGGCGGGGTCAGGGCTTGTAGGAGGCGCGGAGGGGGACGCCGAGCTCCTGGCGCAGCGCGTTCTCGGTCAGGGCGTACGGGTGGTCAGGATCGAGTCTGTCCGGTGTGGACAGTCGGCCGTCATCGTCGATCGGCAGTCCGACGGCCTCCCGTTCGAGGTTGCGCACGCCCGCGTCGTCCGGTCCGGCGTACACCCCCTGGGCGCCGGTGCGGGCGAAGGAGTCGTCCGCGTGCGCGAACTCGTGATACAGGGCGGTGATCGGCGGACCGGCCGACCCGCTGTAGGCCGGGTTGTACTGCACGGTGTTGTGCACGGTCGGCCGACTGTCGTCCCAGTTGTCGTACCCGTTCGGCCCGTCGTACGCGACGATGTTCAGCGTGCTGCCGGCGTCGGAGACGGGGAACTGTCCGGTGCCGTGGTCGTGGGTGTCCTGCAGCTGGATCAGCATCTGCTGGCCGGTCGGCGACGAGCGCAGGGCGTCGAGGTCGGACTGCACGCGGGCCGCGAACTCGGGCGAGCCGTCGACCGTGATGAAGGACCCGGCGGAGGTCAGCTTCACGTCGACCCCCTGCGCCACTCCGGTCACCTGGTCGTCGGGCTGGGCGTAGGCGCGGTTGTCGGTGCCCGGCCCGCCGGCCAGCCGGTCGGTGCCTTCGCCGCCGTAGAGCCGGTCGTTGCCGTCCCCGCCGAGCACCGTGTCGTCGCCGCGCCCGCCGACGAGCGCGTCGTCGCCGCCGTCTCCGGACACGAGGTCAGCCCCGGCACCCCCGTCGAGGTAGTCGTCCCCGCCGCCGCCGTAGAGCCGGTCGTCGCCGTCCAGTCCGTACAGGACGTCGTCGCTTCGGCCTCCGGCGAGCTCGTCCCGGCCGTCCCCGCCGTCGAGGTAGTCGTTGTCGTCGCCGCCGGACAGATAGTCGAACCCTCCGCCGCCCTTCAGGATGTCGCGACCCTGCAGCCCGTACAGCGAGTCGTCGCCGTCGCCGCCCTGGATCACGTCGTCGCCGAGGCCGCCGAGGACGGTCACGTCGGGCGCCGGATGCACCTGCAGGACCGCGATGTCGCCCCCGAGGACGCCGGTCACCCGGGTCGGGGTGTCGAGGGTGATGCGGTCGTTGCCGTCGCCGCCGCGCAGCACGAGCCTGACGCCGGGCGGGAAGCGGCTGACCGCCCCGTCGACGCTGACCAGCAGGTCGTCGGTGTCCGGGTCGGTCGTCACGTCGATGACGTCATTTCCGCCGGTGCCGTTCACGATAACCCGGTTGCCGTCGATGAGGATGGCGCCGGGCGTGCCGAGCTCGTCCGGGCGCAGCCACGGCGTCACGTACGCCGAGAGCGCCTGCATCGGCGCCTCCAGCCGCAGCCGCTGCCGGCCCAGCTCGGCGGCGTAGCCGGTCAGCCGGCCGTCGACGTGGTCCCGGATGTCGTGCGCCTCCGCGATGGCCGCCCGCACCGCGTCGCCGGCCGCGCCGGCGGCGACCGACAGGGCGAGCACCTCGACCGGGGACCCGAAGACCGGGAACCCGAAGCCGCGCAGGCCCGGCACCGCCCGGGTCAGCCGCAGCCACGAGTCGTCCAGGTGGGTCTGGCCGAAGCTGAGGGCCGCCACGGCGGCCTCGACCGTGGCGGCGATGGCACCGGCCACAGTGGACACTGTGTCGGCCAGGCCGAGCGCCCGCGCCCGGTGCTGGTAGTAGGCCTCGGTGGACGCGCCCCGCCAGCTGGCCGCGAGGGGGTCGGTCGCGGCGCGCAGCCGTTGCGACAGCGTCGCCGCGGCGTGAGCGAGGGTGCGCCAGCCGTCGACGCCGCCGCCGAGCTGGCCGGTCCGGGCGCCGAGGTGCCACAGGCCGGGGGCGCTCATCGCCGACCCCCGAACCGGTTCGCCGCGTCCTGGTCGGAGACGAGCACGCTGAACGCCACCTGGTAGAGGCCGTCCGCGTCCTTCGCCAGGGCGGTGTCGAGAGTCTCCAGCGCCGCCTGAATGCCGGCGAGCGCGACCGCGTGCGAGCCGGCCAGCGTAGACGCGGCCGGCAGCGAGCCGAACCAGTCCGGGTCGATGTCCAGAGTGGACAGCGTCGGCCGGGTGCCCGAGGCGAGGTCGCGGCCGGCGTCGAGCACGTCGCCCGCGGCGCGGGCGATGCGGGTGGCGTCGGCCCGCATCGCGAGCGACGGGTTCGGTTGCTCGTTGACGTCGGTCATTCTCATGGAACGCGACGCTAGCGACGCGATGCGGGGGGCCGACAGGGGTCAATGTCAGCCTGTGGATAACTTCCGGACCGTTATCCACAGGGCGTCGCCCGCAGTCCCCAACAGCCCGTCGCAGTGGTATGAACGGGCGATGAGCAACGACGAGGTCGTCGACCTGTGCCGCGATCTGATCCGGATCGACACCACCAACACCGGCGATACCCGGACCTCGGCCGGCGAACGGGTCGCGGCCGAGTTCGTCGCCGCGCAGCTGGCCGAGGTCGGCCTGGAGCCGGTGCTGCGGGAGAGTGCGCCCGGCCGCACCAGTGTCTTCGCGCGATTCCCGGGGGATGCGGCCGGCACGGCGGAGCGTGGCGCGCTGCTGGTGCACGGCCACCTCGACGTCGTGCCGGCCGAGCCGTCCGAGTGGTCGGTGCACCCGTTCTCCGGTGAGGTCGCCGACGGGTACGTGTGGGGGCGTGGCGCGGTCGACATGAAGGACTTCGACGCCATGCTGCTGGCCACCGTGCGCTCGATGCGCCGGGAGGGGCGGACCCCGTCCCGCGACCTCGTGCTCGCGTTCCTGGCCGACGAGGAGGCGGGCGGGGAGTACGGCGGGCACTGGCTGGTCGACAACCACCGGGAAATGTTCGAGGGCGTGACCGAGGCGATCGGCGAGGTGGGCGGATTCTCGTATACGGTCTCGGAGGACCTGCGGCTGTACCTGATTGAGACTGCCGAGAAGGGTCTGACCTGGCTGCGGCTGCACGCGGCCGGCCGGCCCGGGCACGGTTCGATGATCCACGACGACAACGCGGTCACCGTGCTGGCCGAGGCGGTGGCCCGGGTCGGCCGGCACAAGTTCCCGGTCATCGTCACCGACACCGTCCGGGCGTTCCTGGGCGAGATCTCCGACGCCCTCGGCATCGAGCTGGACCCGGACGATCCGGAGCAGGCGATCGCCAAGCTGGGCATCATCGCCCCGCTCATCGGTTCGACCATCCGGAACACGGCCAACCCGACCCGGCTTGCGGCCGGGTACAAGGAGAACGTGATCCCCAGCCGGGCCAGCGGCACCATCGACTGCCGCACCCTGCCCGGGCAGCACGAGACGTTCCTGGACCAGCTCCGCGAGGTGGTCGGGCCGGACCTGGAGATCGAGATCGTGCAGCGCCAGCCGCCGCTGGAGACCACGTTCGACGGGTCGCTGGTGGAGGCGATGGGCGCGGCGCTGCGGGCCGAGGATCCAGCCGCCCGAGCCGTGCCGTACATGCTGTCGGGCGGCACCGACGCCAAGGCCTTCGCCCGCCTGGGCATCCGCTGCTTCGGGTTCACGCCGCTGCGGCTGCCGCCCGACCTGAACTTCTCGGCCCTGTTCCACGGCATCGATGAGCGGGTGCCGGTGGAGGGGCTACAGTTCGGCGTGCGCGTGCTTGATCGCCTCCTCACCCACTGCTGAGACTCTCCACAGGACCCGAGAGGGTAGCGATGACCGACAGTTTCGCCGAGCTGGATGCGGCGCTCGACCGCGTGGTCGCGGCGGCCCGGGCGCATCTCGAGGCGGTCAAGGCGGCCGACCGCGAGCGCGACGACGACGCCGTGTGGCGGGCGTACGTGGCGCTGAACAACGCGTCGCACGAGTACGACGAGGTGCTCAACGACGTGTTCGGCGAGGTCACGCCGTGGGATCTGGAGGAGATCTCGGCCGATGAGGCGGAGGGCGGGCGCGGTGGGGAGTTCACCGGCGCCGACCTGCCGGCCCCGGCCGACGACCCGTACCCGACGGTGGTCTCGGTGCGCCAGCGCCGCGACTACCGGGTGCCGAGCGTCGGCGCGCTGCTGGCGTTGGCCGAGATGGCCCGGGGCACCAGTACGGGGGAGCCGCTGGAGCCGATCACCTCGGTCGGTGACGCGGTGCTGGAGCTATTGCAGTCCGGCGACGGGTCGCTCGGGATGCTGGACCTGCCGGAGCTGGATCCGCTCGACGGCGTGGTCGTGGTGGCCGAGGTGGCCAGCCCGCTGGGTTCGGCGGAGGAGCCGGAATCCAACACGCCGGACGACGTCGCCTTCCGGTTGGGCGACGCGGACCGGGTCGTGGGACGCCTGGACGAGCGCGCGCTGCCCGGCGATCTCTCCAGTTAGGCGCACAACTCAAATTAGGCGCACAACGACACCAGCTGTGGGCTGCACCCACAGCGCGGGCACCGCTGTGCGGATGTGCGGACTAGGGCGTCAGTGCGGGTAGGCCGGGCAGGTTGCGCCGGCGAAGCAGCACCTGACGGGTGCCGTCACGGTAGAGGCGGACGCGGGCGAGTTCCCAGCCGGCGTACTCGGCGGCGACGGCGAGCTGCACCGCGGCGGTCACCTGATCGACCTGAGGCGGTAACCGCAGCGGCGCGTATTCGTAATCCATCACCGCATCGTGCCCCAAGCCGTAGCCAACGGCCATGTGTAGTCTGGGTCGACTTTTGCCAAGCCGCCGCCATTCCCCCCGGAGGTTGCCATGAAGCTCGGCCTGACCCTCGGTTACCAGACCGGCTGGTCGACTCCGGCTGATCATCTGGCCTTCGCGCAGGAGGCCGAGCGGCTGGGCTACTCGGTGGTGTGGGCCGCTGAGGCGTACGGGTCAGACGCCCCGACGATCCTGTCCTGGATCGCCGGCCAGACCAGCACGATCGACGTCGGCACGGCGATCATGCAGATCCCGGCCCGGACGCCGACGATGACCGCGATGACGGCGGCGACGATCGACACGCTGTCCGGGGGCCGGTTCCGGCTGGGCGTGGGAGTCTCCGGGCCGCAGGTGTCGGAGGGCTGGCACGGGGTGCGGTTCGGCAAACCGCTGACCCGGACCCGGGAGTACGTGGAGATCGTCCGGGCGGCTTTGGCCCGCAAGACCGTCGCGTACCAGGGCGAGTTCTACACGCTTCCGTTGCCGGACGGGCCGGGCAAGGCGCTGAAGCTCAACTTCCACCCGCCCCGGGAGTCGGTGCCGATCTACCTGGCCGCGGTCGGGCCGCGCAACCTGGAGCTGGCCGGGGAGATCGCTGACGGCTGGCTGGCGGTGTTCTTCAACCCGGAGTTCGGCGGGGAGCTGATCGCCTCGATCGCGGCCGGGCGGGAACGCGCCGGCAAGACGATGGACGGCTTCGACGTGGTACCCAGCGTCCCGGTCGTGGTCGGCGACGACATCCCCGCCTGCGCCGACGTGCTGCGCTGGTACGCCGCGCTGTACGTGGGCGGCATGGGCAGCCGGGAACAGAACTTCTACAACCGGCTCGCGGTCCGGATGGGGTTCGTCGACGCCGCGCGCGAGGTGCAGAACCTGTACCTGGACAAGCGGCAGCGCGATGCCGCCGCCGCCGTACCGCTGGATTTCATCGACCGGACCGCGCTGCTGGGCCCACCGGACCGCATCGCCGAGGGGCTCAAGCGGTACGCCGAGGCCGGGGTCACGACCCTGTCCGTGAGCCTGTTCGCCACCGACCAGGCGCACGGGATGCAGACGCTGCGCACCGTGCGGGATGCCTACGACCGCGCCGGCCTGGGGGAGTGACCTGATGGAGTACTGGCAGTCCGTCATCCTGGGCATCGTCGAGGGCATCACCGAGTTCCTGCCGATCTCCTCGACCGGGCACCTCACGATCGCCGAGAGCCTGCTGAACCTGCAGACCGACGCCCCCGGGGTGACCGCGTACACAGCGATCATCCAGGTCGGGGCGATCGCGGCGGCGATCATCTACTTCTGGCGCGACATCGTCCGGATCGTCGTGTCGTTCGTCAAGGGCCTGTTCAGCAGCCACGCGCGGCAGACCGCCGACTGGCGGCTGTCGCTGGCCGTGGTGGTCGGGTCGATCCCGATCGCGGTCGTCGGCCTGGCCCTCAAGAGCGTGATCGAGAACGACCTGCGCAGTCTGTGGGTGGTCGCGACCGCGCTGATCCTCTGGTCCGGTGTGATCGTCTTCGCCGAGCGGGCCGCGACCCAGCAGCGCGGCGAGCACGACGTGAACCCGATGGACGGGCTCATCATCGGCGTGGTGCAGGTCTTCGCGTTGGTGCCCGGGGTGTCGCGGTCCGGCGCCACGATCTCGGCCGGCCTACTGCGGGACCTGGATCGGGTGACCGCGACCCGGATGTCGTTCTTCCTCGGCATCCCTGCCCTGACCGCGGCCGGCGCGCTGGAGGCGCTGGACCAGCGTAAGGTCATCTCCACCACGGTCGTCTGGGGCCCGACCGTCGTCGGCATCGTGATCTCTTTCGTGGTCGCATATGCGACGATCGCCTGGCTGCTCCGGTTCGTGTCCGGCCACTCGTTGATCACGTTCGTGTGGTACCGGGTGATCCTCGGCGTCCTGCTCATCGTCGCCCTGGCGACTGGATTCGTTGCGGCGACCTGATTCCGGCTCAGGACTCACCGACCCGGTCGGCCGATCATGGCCGGCCGGTCGGCGAACATGATCCGAAACGCTGTGGCAACCCGGCGTGCATGAACGTGCACGGGTCAGGAACAATTTCAACAACGCTTGCGGAGCGAAATCAGGAGACACTTCGACGTGGAAGTCGGCAGGCAACTCGCGTGGCGGTCGGCAGTGGTGCCGGTGCCGGCGCGCGGTCGGGTCAGGGTGTACCGCGAGCCGGAGGCCGCCGATCCCCGTCAGGCCGCGCTGGACGCGATGACCACCTGGTGCCGCGACGGCGACCGGCCACTGTGGCTGGTCGAGGGCGCCGCCGGTACGGGCAAGACCCGGCTCGCAGCCGACGTCGCCGACCTCATGGTCGCCGAGGGGTGGCCAGCCGGCTGGGCCCGGCCCGGGATGAGCGCGTACGCGGTGAGCGCGGCGGTCCGCAACGGCCGTCGGGCCCTGGTGCTGGTCGACGATGCGGAGACCCGGGCCGACCTGTTCGAGCTTCTGCGCACGGTGACCGGTGGAGGCCGCCCGCTGGCGATCCGGGTGATCCTGTGCGCGCGGGACTTCGGCACCTGGTGGCACGGCATGCTGGACCGGCTCAGTGCCGGCGAGCGGCACATCCTCAACGGCGGCCGGACGATCATCAACGGCTCCGGCGTGGCCCCACCGTCGGCGCGGGCGCTCGCCTTGCGCGAGGTCGGCGCCGCCCAGGACCGCGGGCGCGCGGTCAACGTGCTCGCCATGGCCGACCCGGCCACGCCGGCGATCCTGCTCCGACAGGCGGCGGTCGTGGTCGCCCTCTCCACCCGCGTCGGTGATCTCGGCCCGGCCGAGGTACGGGCGGCCCAGCGCGACCTCTTCGAGGAGGAGGAGGGGTACTGGCGCAAGACCGCGACGGAGGTGGCCAACCCCGGCCAGGCCCCGCCGGCGTTGCGCTCGGCCCTGAACGCCGCCGCCGTCGTGGCCATGGAGGGGCTCAACGACACCGCGACCGTGCTGCGCCGGGTGCCCGCGTTGGCGCTGGGCGCGGCCGACCGGCTGGCCCGCCTGGCCGTGTGGTGGCACAGCCTCTACGGCAGGGTCGGCGAGACCTCGACCCCGGCCCCGCGGCTGCCGAGTTGGCTGGCCGACCGGATGCCCAGCGGCGGCGCCGACCGGACCGGCATCTCCTGGACGGTGGCCACGTTGACGGTCGACCGGCAGATCACCTCGACACTGGCCCAGATGGCGATCGACGTCCACCGCGACGTGTGGCTGAACCGGGCGCCCGCCGCCCGGGAGGGCACCGGTGGCGACCCGGCCGCGGCCCGCACCGCGCTGCGCCGCCAGATCGCCAACGCCGGACCGGTCGACGAGGCCCTCGCGTGGCTCACCCAGGAGCTGGAGCTGAGCCGGTCCGACCTGGACGCGCTCAGCGACGCCATCGCGTATCCGGCCCAGTCGCTGTCCCGGACCGCGATCGTGCTCGCCCGCCGCCAGCTGCAGGTGGCCGAGACCGATGAGGACCGGGCCCACCTGATGCTCACCCTCGGTGCCCGCTACTCGGAGCTGGGTCTGTGGCACGACGCCCGGCACCACACCGAGCTGGCGGTGGCCGAGTTCCGCCTGCTGGTCGACGCGGACCGCGAGCGGATGCTGCCGGACTACGCGTCCGCGGTGTCGAACCTGGCCAGTTGCCTGGCCCAGCTGGGCGAGCGGGACGAGGCGCTGCAGGCGAGCTACCAGGCGGTCGGCCTGCACCGGGAGCTGCTGGAGAGCGACCGCAACCGGTACCTGCCGGAACTGGGCCGGTCGCTGACCAACCTGTCGGCCTGCCTGTCCCGCTCCGGCCGGCGGCCGGCGGCGCTGGGCGCGGCCGGGCAGGCGGTGGCGATCTACCGCGAGCTGGTCGGCCTGCACCCCAACCGGTACCTGGCCGAGATGGCCGCGGCCGAGCACAACTGGCGGGTGTGCCGGGGCGCGCTCGCGCAGCCCGTGGCGAGCCAGCCCGTCGACCAGTTCTGATCCATGGCCACCCTGTTGCTGCTCCGGCACGGCCGGACCACCTCCAACGCCGAGGGCGTGCTCGCCGGGCGGACCGCGGTCGGGTTGGACGAGGCCGGGCAGGCCCAGGCCCGCGCGGTCGGCGAGCGGCTGCGCGATGTGCCGGTGGCCCAGGTGGTGTCCAGCCCCCTGCACCGGTGCCGGCAGACGCTCGAGCTGGCGCTGCCCGAGGCCGATCCCGTACTCGAGGAGGGTTTGACCGAGTGCGGGTATGGCGACTGGGAGGGGCAGACGCTCAAGAAGCTGGCCAAGGAGCCGCTGTGGCGGGTGGTGCAGGGGCACCCGTCCGGAGCGACGTTTCCCGGTCCGGCCGGGGAGTCGATGTCGGCCATGTCGGCCCGCGCCGTGGCCGCGGTACGGTACTGGGACGAGAAGGTCACCGCCACCAGCGGCGCGGACGCGCTCTGGCTCGCCTGCAGCCACGGTGACGTGATCAAGGCGATCGTCGCCGACGCGCTCGGCCTGCACCTGGACCAGTTCCAGCGGATCGTGGTCGACCCGGCCTCCGTGACCGTGATCCGGTACACCCCGGGTCGGCCGTTCGTGGTCCGGCTCAACGACAGCGGGGCGGGCCTGGCCACCCTCAAGCCCCCGCCCCGGCCCCGGCGGCGCCGGTCGCGCTCGGCTGACTCCGATGCCGCGGTCGGCGGTGGTGCCGGCTCCGGCGGCTCCAGTTCGGCGCGTCGCAGCGCGGGCGGCTAGGGTTTTGGTGTGACCCAGGTCTACTCGTTCGATCCGCCGGAGCGGTTCGTCGCCGGCACCGTCGGCGTGCCCGGCGAGCGGACGTTCTTCCTCCAGGCGAAGGGCGGGGGCCGGCTGGTCAGTGTGGTGCTCGAGAAGGTGCAGGTGACCCTGCTCGCGGAGAAGCTCGAGGAGTTGCTCGCCGAGGCCCACCGCCGGTTCGGGGTCGAGGTGCCCGAGGTCACCCTCGCCGACGACGACAACGAGCCGCTCGACCTTCCGCTGGACGAGGAGTTCCGGGTCGGCACCCTCGGCCTGGCCTGGGACGGGGACACCGACACCGTCGTCATCGAGGCGATCGCCGTCGGTGAGTACGAGTCCGAGGAGCCGACCGAGGAGGAGCTGGCCGACCTGGACCGGATGCGGGTCCGGCTCACCCCGGCCGCCACCCGCGCCTTCATCGCCCGGGCCAAACGGGTCGTCTCCGCCGGGCGGCCGCCGTGCCCGCTGTGCGGCCAGCCGCTGGACCCGAAGGGTCACCTCTGCCCCCGTCACAACGGCTACCGCCGGTAGCGTGGCTTGTCCAGCAC
>Ga0105248_10004499_pt1 | contig 15423 bp, 14 predicted proteins | sample KBSS34metaG_FD_81524 | JGI IMG/M metagenome (GOLD analysis project Ga0105248, IMG submission 81524) | Switchgrass rhizosphere microbial communities from Kellogg Biological Station, Michigan, USA - KBS S3-4 metaG | ecosystem: Host-associated > Plants > Roots > Rhizosphere > Soil | place...
GACCGCGGCCTAGGTTGGTGCTATGTGCGGCCAGGAAGCCAGGTCGTCAGCGGGGGAAAAATGATAATCAGCACCAGCACGATAAGCGCCCACGCCAGGAATGGGAGCGCCTCCCATGCCACTTTTGTGATCTTGCAGTTGCCGACGCTGGAGACGACGAACAGTAGCAATCCCACCGGCGGGTGCAGCAAACCGATCATCAGATTGACTACCACCACCGCACCGAAATGAATCGGGTCTATGCCGAGTTGCTGCCCAATAGGAATCAGCGCAGGGAGGAAAATCACCATTGCCGGAAGCGGTTCGAGAATGCTGCCGACTATCAGCAGCAGTGCATTGATTACCAGCAGAATCACCACCGGGTTGTCGCTGATGGACTTGATGCCATTGACGACGACTACGCTGACTTGGCTTTCCGCCACCAGCCAGCTGAATGGCCCTGCCGCAGCGAGCAGAAACAAGATCGCCGCGCTGGTGCGGCCAGACTCCCAAAGTATCTTCGGCAGCTCGCCTATCTTCAGCCCGCGATAGATGATCAGGCTCACCAGGAGCGCGTAGATTACCGCAGCCGCGGCCACTTCCATTTCGGTAAATACCCCGAAGCGGATGCCGACCAGGATCATGATCGGCATCATCAAGGCCCATGAGGCACGACCGGTGGCCTTTGCGCGTCCGGTGAAGTTCACCCGTTCATAGCGCGGATAATTCCGGCGCGCTGCCATGATGGAGCAGATCACAAAGAATCCGGAAGCGAACAGGAGACCCGGCACGATCCCGGCGAGGAACAGTTTCGCGACCGATTCGTTGGCAAGCTGCGCGTACACCACCATCGGAATCGATGGCGGGATGATCGGACCGAGCAGAGCTCCCGCTGCGACCACTGCACCTGCATAGCCCTCCCCATAGCCCTCTTTCTTCATCGAGGGGATCAGAGGCTTCCCGATCGCTACTGCATCCGCCACCGCTGAACCGGACACGCCTGCCATCACCAGATTGGTCAGCACCGATACATGCCCGAGGCTGCCGCGCAGGTGACCGACCAAGGTGAGTGCCCAGTCGATCAACCGTTGCGTCAGCCCACCCCGGTTCATGAGGTCGCCCGCCAAAATGAACAGCGTTACCTGCACCAACGCGGGAAAGCTGACGTACGCCATCATCGACTGCGGAATCATGATGGTGTCCACCGGCTGGCCGGTCTTCGCCTGTATGCCGAACCAGCCGGAGAGGATCATGGACCAGCCGACGTCTACGCCGATCAGGACCAGCAGAATGAACGAGATGAACAGCAGAATGAGAATGTTCGACATGAGGTCACCGTGCCGCAGACGCCGCCGGCGTCGGAGTACAAATTAATGGCATGGGGTTCAGTCGAACTGCTGGGTGGGATCGCGGGTATCCACGTTCCCTCGGCGCATGACACGCAGCACCAGCCGCACTGCCACCACCGCCCACATGAGAATCAGGCCGATCAGCAATCCCGCCGTTGGCAGCGCCACCGACACACTCGTACCGATGATTGCCTGGTCTCTGGAGACATCCCAAAGCTGCGCGGTCTTGAAGCAGAGAATTCCGATGAGCACCAGCAACAGGGAATCGAATACGGTGTTGACTGCCAGCAGCAGCTTGCGTGGAAGGAAATGATCGGCAAGGTCCACGCGAATATCGGTGCCGTGACGCATCGCCAGCGCGAAGCCGATGAACGTGAGCCAAACCAGACCGATCTTGATCCACTCTTCGGGAGAGTCGGTCCACAGATCGATCACGTGGCGATCCACCACCTGAGAAGCCACTACCACGAGCAACCCCGCGACCATCACTGCGATAGACAACTCCCAGATGCGCTCAGCGAGATGCAGGAGTTTCAACATCGCCGCGACTCGTGATTGGTGATTCGTTACTTCTGCATTGCCCGGATCTTGTCCACCAACCCCGCAGGCCACAGCTTGCCCTCATAGGGTTTGTAGACATCCTTGAGAGCCTCTTTGAAGGCCTCGATATCAGGCTCGGAGATAGTGATTCCATGTTGTTTCATGGCCTCGAGGCCTTGCTTTTCCAGGTCATCGCCTGCCTTTGTCATGGATTCGCCGCCAAGCTTCGCGGCGCGAACGAGGATATCCTTCTCTGCTGGACTCAGGGTCTGCCAGATCTTCTCGCTGATATAGTAGGAGGCGACTTCAAAAGTCTGTCCAAGCGGCGAATAGAACTTCGTCACCTCGTACCATTTGTATCCGACAATTGCGTCGATCCCGTTCTCCTGGCCGTCGATCTGGCCTCGGGAGAGCGCCATATAGATATCGCCAAGACCCATGACTACGGGCTTGGTGCCGAGCTTTTCCCAGGTGGCGCGCATCAGCTCGACTGGCGGCACGCGCATCTTCAAGCCTTTGAGATCCGCCGGCTTGATAATGGGTCCCTTCACAGTGTTGCAGGCACGCGGCAGGCGCGAGCCGTAGGAAGCGAAGACCCGCACATTGGATTCCTTCGCTAGTGAGTCGTAAAACTCCTGGAACAGTGGACTGTTGACGATCTCCGGAACCACCTGCCTGTTCTTGAACAAAAAGGGCACGTAGACAACGTTGAGTGCACCACCGCCCTTGAGCACCGCCGCATTGCCCACGCCGAGATAGGCCATGTCGATGGTGCCCGTCTGCACACCCGTGACCTCCGCCTGAATGTCGCCGAGCTGTGCATCGGGATAGAGTTGGATCTTGAGCTGGCCCTTGGAGAGTTTGTCCACTTCCTGGACGAAGCGCGCAACACCCGCGTGCGGCGTACTGGTGGTGGGCCAAGGCGAGGCCATGCGGAACGTGCGCTCGGCGTGCGCCGACATGGCAAGAGTCAGCAGCAGCGCGCCTGCCAGGGCGCTGCACCATTTTGTTCGCATCGGGAACTCCTCCCCTTCGTCTCTGGCGCATCGGTGTGCGCCCTGTTGTTCGCCTACGCTGCGGGATCCGTGCAGCAACTCATCTGCTCGCCAAATCTTCATACCGGCCCGAAGTGTTATGGGCGCAAGGCATGGCGCGGCAGCGGGCCATATGATGACCAGCACCTGCGAGAGTGTCAATCGAGCGTTTTCCACGAAAGATGCACGGCGACGCACGATTGGCGACAGAGGGCACTGCTAGAATATTGCGATGTCGACCCGTACTCGCGCAAATTCCCAGGCCGTCGTCGTCGCTGCGCAGGCCGTCGAAAAAATTTACGCCGGTGGCGTACAAGCGTTACGCAATATCACACTCGAAGTTCAGAACGGTGAGTTCGTTTCACTGCTGGGTCCTTCCGGTTGCGGCAAAAGCACGCTGTTGCGGATGATCGCAGGACTTCTCGCACCCACGTCCGGCTCCGTGCGGGTATGGCCGACCGATGACATCCGTGGAACGGACCGGCGCCTGGCCTTCGTGTTCCAGCAACCCACGCTCATGCCATGGACGTCGGTGCACCGTAATGTCCGGTTGCCGCTGGACCTCACGCGGGTGGGGCGCAACCAGGCCGACGCCCAAGTGCACTCGGCACTCGAGCTAGTCGGGCTGAGCGAGTTTGGATCTGTCTACCCGCGGCAACTTTCCGGTGGCATGCAGATGCGCGCCTCTATCGCGCGAGCACTGGTGACCCAACCCCGCCTGCTGCTAATGGACGAGCCCTTTGGCGCGCTCGACGAAATCTCGCGTGGCCGATTGGACAGCGAACTGCGCGAGCTTTGGCATCGGCGGGAGCTCACGGTCGTGTTTGTCACGCATAGCATCTATGAGGCTGTGTTCCTTTCCACTAGGGTAGCCGTCATGTCGGGCCGCCCCGGCAGAATCCTCGAAGAACTGCACATCGACGAACCACATCCGCGCACCGATGAATTCCGCATGAGTAAGCGATATGCCGCATGGTGCCGACGGCTGAGTACCCTGTTGGCGCTTGGCACTGGAGCCGAGTCCCCTCTCGGCGCGCGACACGCACCATGAGCGTGCGTACAATGCAGTATGCCGCCCCAGCCTTGGTCGGCGCGATTGTGCTGGTCGTGTGGCATGTCCTGGTGACGGTTTACGATGTGCCGTCCTACCTGGTGCCGTCACCGCTGTTGGTAGGACGCACTCTGCTCCAGGATTGGGGGCTGCTATTTGCGTCGCTGCTGGTCACGCTGCGCATCACTTTGCTTGCGCTGCTGCTTGCTGTAGTGCTGGGAGTCGTGATCGCTTTCATATTCGTGCAGAGCCGCGTGATCGAGACGAGCCTGTTCCCTTACGCGGTGCTACTGCAAGTCACGCCGATCGTCGCCATCGCGCCACTCATCATCATCTGGGTCAAAGAGCCTACTCCGGCGCTGGTGATCTGCGCGGCGATCGTCGCACTGTTCCCTGTCATCTCCAATACTTCCATCGGGCTGCGCAGCGTCGATCCGAACCTGCTGGACCTGTTTCACTTGAATCGCGCCTCGCGCTTGCAGGTGCTGATACGCCTGCGCATTCCCAGTGCGCTGCCCTATTTCTTCGCTGGCCTTCGAGTGTCAGGAGGCCTTGCGCTGATCGGTGCAGTAGTCGCTGAATTCGTCGCGGGCACCGGCGGCACCGCCTCCGGCCTTGCATATCAGATCCTGCAAGCAGGACTGCAGTTGAACATTCCGCGACTGTTCGCCGCCTTGTTCCTCATCACCGCAGCGGGCGTAGCCATTTTCGCGGTGATCAGCCTGGCGGCACGATTGGCGCTGCGAGGGTGGCACGAAAGCGAACTCCTGGCAGAAAGGTAACAGTACAGAAGCAGGAGCTGCCAAGCACCAGCGGCATAGAAAGCGCTGCATCCCGGCGGTCGCCTGATTCTTGCTTTCGGTTTGCAGGCTTCACAGAGGTCGTGGAGTAGGGCAGAGGCATAGCGTAGGCGCCGCCTGTCTCAGCCAAGCAACGATCTCAGATCCGGGCGCAGATGCGTGGCCAATAGTGTCCGTTCGTACGTGGGTCCTTTTTGCCACATAAGTATCTGCCCGGACGAGATCTTTGGGTGTCAGACGAAAGCCAGCCAGGCGCGGGCTGCTAGAATGCAGTAATAAAACAGCGCTAGAATTCTAGAGGTTTACCACGTCTTCACCTATCCGCTCCGTGTTCGCCACCACTGACGCCACTCCGTTGGTTCTTAGGCGCCAACTATCGGCGCCTGCCATCCTGCGCATCTCGCTCGACGCCATCATTGCGGTGGGATCGCTGCTGGCAGTCGCCTATCTGTTCGAGCAACCGTTCGAGGGGCCATACCTTATCCTCGCCCTCATCGTTTTTTCGCTGACCTTTCCTGGCGCCGTTTACTCGGCTGGGAGCCTGCTGGGGTTAGGGCGAGATGTTCTGCTCAACTGGTTCATCGTCGTACTGATTCTGTTGTTCTTCGGCTACGCGAGCGGGTATCTGCGCATCTTCCCCGCGGGAATCGTGCTTACATGGGCTGCGCTCGTACCGGCACTGGTATTTCTTTGCCACGCCGCGATCCCGCTTCTCCTGCCGAAAGTCATGGCGATGGAAGGCCTGCATCGCAGAGCCGTCATTGCTGGTTCGAGCGAACTGGGCGCGAAGCTCGCCCAGCAGATCCAAGCTGCTCCACTCCTGGGCATACAGCTATGTGGAGTATTCGACGACCGGCGAAAGGAGCGGCGCACGGATATGGCGGGCGTACCTACCATAGGAAGTCTCTCCGCACTGGCCGAATACGTCAAAGCCAACGGCGTAGATCTGATCTATGTCACGCTGCCAATGGCGTCGCAGCCGCGCATCATCAACCTGCTGAATCAGTTGCGCGACACCACCGCATCGATCTATTTCGTGCCCGATATTTTCATGTTCGACCTGATTCAGGCACGGGTGGATACCCTGAATGGGATCCCGGTGGTAGCGGTCTGCGAAACTCCGTTCTATGGATTCAGCGGTGTTATCAAGACCATGAGCGACTTCACGATCGCGGCGTTAGCCCTGATCGTGACCGCTCCGCTCATGCTGCTGATCGCAGCAGGGGTGAAACTCAGTTCACCGGGGCCAGTTCTGTTCCGGCAGCATCGCTACGGGCTCGATGGAAAGCAGATAAGCGTCTACAAGTTCCGCACGATGAGAGTGCTGGAGGACGGCGACGTAGTTCGACAGGCGACCAAGGATGACCAGCGCACTACTCCATTCGGTCGATTCCTGCGCAGAACTTCCCTGGACGAGTTGCCGCAGTTCGTCAACGTGCTGCAAGGACGGATGAGCGTAGTGGGGCCGCGACCTCACGCCGTAGCTCACAATGAAACATACCGCAAGTTGATCGACGGCTACATGGTCCGTCACAAGGTCAAGCCAGGGGTTACCGGATGGGCACAGGTAAATGGCTTTCGTGGCGAAACCGACACCGTAGAGAAGATGCAGCAGCGCATTGCATACGACTTGGCCTATCTGCGCAACTGGTCGCTGCGGCTCGACCTGGTCATCATCTTGAAGACCATGTTGCTTATGTTCCGGGACAAACGCGCGTACTGAGGAAAGCCTTCAATACGCACGCCTGCGTCGACGCCATCCTCGGATCGCGAGCATGCCTACAAGGGTCAACACTCCCGCGACCAATAGCCAACGTCTGTCCGGTTCGGGGACATCCCCCACGATTGAGTTGATCCAGTTTGCGTGTGGCCCCAGGACTATTCCGCCACCGCCTGCGACAAAACTTCCCGGTGCGGCGCGCGACCCGAAGACAAACGTATTGATGCCAGCCAGCTCCAACTGGCCATCGGATCCCTGAACGAACGCCGGGCTACCCGAATCGCCGATCGCCAGGCCCGCGCGTCTGCCGGGAGCAGACAGCATGGGCGCAGAACGGAATACGAAGACATCCCCCGGCGTGGCGTTTGCGCCACCGGCCAAGACCCGTTCGATCGAACTTACACCCAGCCGCTTCACCGAGGGCTGGGGAGCCAGTTCCCGAGCTCCGCGAACATCGCCACCAGCGCCATATCCGACAAATACGATTGGCTGACCCGGCACCACCGCTCCCTCATGCAAGTGATAAACGGGTGTCCCCGGAGGCACAGCATGAGCAAGCCGTAAAATCGCGAGGTCGTTGTGGACCGTGCCATCAGCGCGAGGTTTGAATCCTTTGTAATCCGGGTTGATGTAGATGTCGGTCACAGAGACGCTGAAGCTGAGATCCCCGCCAATGTTGAGATTGAAGCTGAAGCTGCCGGGAAATAGGGTTCCTTCTACGACGTGTGCTGCGGTCAATACATACTGAGGAGCAATCAGCACAGCCGAATAGACTTCGCGCCCATTTCGCGTCAGGCTGCCCACTCCCCCGAAGGGCGAGTCGACGCTGTTACCGTCGATCACCCCGCCCACGACGGCGTGGCCCGGCCGGACACCCAAGACCATGGCGATGATGAACGCGACGATAGCAACACGGCCTGCAAATGCGGCGCATTTTCTGGCGTAGTTCGCGGGCAAGTACTTGATGGCAGGGCCTCCACTTACGGCAACACTATCGGCACGGCCGACGCTGGCGCGTAGCTCGAGAGTATGACCCTGAATACTGGAAAAAGTGGCGCGCAGCTACGAGCGACCGGAAGAAAGCCGGCCCCGCTAGTACGACCCCGGCTAGGTTTTATGGCTTAGCTGGCGGATACGTAGTGACCCTACGGCTACAAGTCCGACGACCAGCATTAGATAGACTTCCGGCTCGGGAACCAAGCCAGCATGAAGTACGAAAGCACGCATGCAGTTGTTCTGGCAGTTGGCCAGCAAGCCTTGACCGACTATCCAGCCGTTGTCGTTTATTGCCGTAGCAAGACTCAATTCCGACCATTGGTTGGTCGTACCGGCGGCTGCAGCCCACACAGCTGTCAGATCAAAAACCTGCCCGTTCGCCCATAGCAAGGCAGTTTGCGAATGGATCCCTGTGCCGGTTGCCTGGCCAACGACCCAGTCCTGTCCATTCACGCCTTTCGCAAAACTGTCTAGGAATCCCGTCGGAGTCGCAAGCGTCAGCGGCGTGCTCATTCCTGATTTCAGCAAATACGCGTTGGTGCGACCGTTCGAGAGTTTGTAAGACCCGGCTACATCGCCTGCGGAATTAATTGCAGAAGCTTCACTGGCGATCCCACCAAGAGTCCCAAGATCCTGCACAGGGCCGGCTGGCTTGTTACTGTCGAAAGTGAAGGCGTGCTGCTCGGGACCATTCTTGCCTTGCACCGTAAAAACGCCGGCGACGGTACCTTGATCGTTTATCGCGCGAGCCTCGCTGGCAGCACCCTTCAACGCCTGAATCGATGGTAGTCCGCTGCTGCCGACAGGAGCGACGAATGCCTGATTGTTTCCGGCCGTATCGACGAAGTAACCGACTACCGTCTGGGCTTGATTGATGCCCAGCGCCGAGTCGTTTGCGGTCCGAGCGGCATCCAGAGGGGTAACCGCGTTCGCTGGATTGTCCTTGTATGCGTACGACCGGGTGCTGGTACTGCTCGTGCGCGCCTGACCCGCAATAACGCCATTGGCATTGACGGCATTGGGAAAGTTGCGCGACAGATTGGTCCCGAACAACGTCGCCTCTCTATAGGTGCCATCCGCAGCGGGAGTGGCGTAGAAGCCTGTCACAGTGGCCGATGCCGATGTGTTGCTTTTGGCGCTGCCTACCACCTCTCCGGTAGAGCTGATGGCAGTCGCGGTGCTGTACAGCTCGTTGAAGCGCGAACCACCGATATCGAGTAGATAGACCTGGTCGATGACCAGGATGGTGGCGCTTGCCGGCGGGCTGATCGAGACGCTCGCGAGTAAGACCAAGGCCGAAAGGCTGATAGTTCTAAGGTCGTGCATAGATCTTTAAATTAGTTACAAATCATGCAGTTAAATTAATTTTTCGAGACTAGAGCAGAGGCTTGGCGGCGTCAATTGCTTTCCGCCAAGAAGGATAAACAGGCGTCAAGGAACGCTAAATTCACCCATATTCGAGACCCTCTCGAACTGTGCGATGCCACCGAGGCTCGTCGTATAATCCGTCGTCGAGTCACGAGGAAAGCGCTATGCATCGTTTTGCCGTTCTCCTTGCCGGATACGCCCTTTTGGTAGCGCCGGTTGCCGCTGCTGATGCCAATGAAGAACTGAACAAGATCCTGGAGCAAAATGGCGCGGCTGCCGCCTATGCGAAGATCTGCGATGACGAGCCGACTTCGGACCAATTGAAGAGCACGACGATGATGCTGCTCGCCGTGAACGGCCTAGAGGCTCAGGCGATTCAGCTTGGCAGCGCCAAATTCAACGACGTCATGCGTCGAGAGATTGCCAAGTTTCGCTCCATGAAGAGCATCGATTGCGAGGCAAAAGTGAAGGAAGCGCGCCAGCGCCTGACTTTCACGCAGGCAGGCATCCAGGCCGGTCACCGCGAAGCGCCGAGCCAGTGACGGCGTATCTACACGACTCGCGTGCGACGCAAAGCCTCGATCTCATTCACCGTCATCCCCAGCAGGCGCTGGAGTACTTCGTCTGTATGCTCACCCAACAGGGGCGGAGGCAAGGTGTAAGAGGCCGCTGACGCGGACAGGCGGACGGGGTTGGCGACTGTGTCCATGAGCCCGGCAAGCGGATGCTCCAACTGGACTCGCAGGCCACGGTGAATGACTTGTGGGTCGTCGAACGCCTGGGAAATGTCGTTGACCGGGCCACAAGGCACGCCAGCACGTGCGAGCCGCTCGCTCCAGTCGGACATCGACCGCTGCACAAACAGTGCGTCCAATAGTTCGGTCAATTCTTCGCGGTTGCCTACCCTTGCCTCGTTGGTCGCGAAGCGCGGGTCGCGCGCCAGGTCCTCGCGTTCGAGCGCCTGGCACAACCGTGCAAACTGACCGTCGTTTCCCGCCGCAAGCATGATCATCCCATCCGCGCACACGAACGATTGCGACGGCACAACGCTCGGATGCTCGTTGCCGTTGCGACCCGCCACCACGCCGGCGGAGAGGTAGGCTTGCGCGATATTGATCATGGAAGCGAGTTGCACGTCCAGCAGCGCCATGTCCAAATGCTGCCCCTGACCCGTGGCGTCCCGATGCCGCAGCGCGGATAGAATACCGATCGCCGTGTACGTCGCGGTGAGTACGTCTACGACCGCCACACCCACGCGCTGCGGTCGCCCATCGCGCTCGCCGGTGACGCTCATCAGCCCCCCCACCGCCTGAGCAATCGGATCGTAGCCCGGCCTCTGGCTATACGGTCCGCTCTGTCCATAACCAGTGATAGAGCAATACACCAGACGAGGGTTTATTTTTCCAATCGACGCGAAATCCAAGCCGTACCTGGCCAGGTCCCCAGCCTTGAAGTTTTCCACAAATACATCGCAATGCTGCGCCATTTGCCGGATGAGGGCTTGCCCCTCGGCGCGCGCGATGTCTATCGTGACAGACTGCTTGCCGCGGTTACAGCTCAGGAAGTAAGTGCTGTCGCGCGTTTCGTTGCCGACCCGATCCTTTAAGAAGGGCGGGCCCCAGCTGCGGGTGTCGTCCCCTGTGCCCGGGCGCTCCACCTTGATGACCTCCGCGCCTAGGTCCGCGAGAGTCTGTGTCGCCAATGGCCCGGCCAGCACGCGAGTGAGATCGAGGATGCGGATTCCAGCGAGTGCTTGAGCCATAAGTCGGGAGGACGATGATCTGCGTAGACGGCGGTCTCGAACGCGTGGTGAAGCGGCCGCGGAAAGCACCTATAGCCTAGCGCCGGCCGCCTCGCTTATATTGACACCAATGGACCCGACCCGCTCGTACTCAGCGATCACCAAAGCCGATCTGCGGCGCCTCGCGCGTATCGCCGAGGAAGAACGCGAGGACTTTTTCTCACGCCACCCGGAGTGGTCGATCCTGTATGGAAAACGCGTCTTGGGATCCGCCCTGGCAGGAGATGCCGCTTTGCACTACGTCAACGGCGCAACTGGGCTGAAAGAATTCGGTGTCTGGACTTTCTACGCCGAGCATCCGGATGCGCCTTTCCCGTTTCAGCGCATGACTTACGCAGACTTCGGGAAATCCAAATTCGGCCGGGCACCGGACCTTCCGGAAACCTATCAGGGCCGGCGCGTGGAACTACAAGGCCGCTCCATCGATGCGCTGCCGGGCGACGATACGCTCTGGGCGGTTCAGCAGTATCTCAAGGCGGGTGCCAGTATCTCGGCGCGCGAACTTGCGTCAAAGGGCATCGTCCTGCTGGAACCCGATGTGCTCTTGGGCATCGTGGCCTGGCCGACGCTTGCACTGTCGTAGCGAACCGCAGAGGGGTCTATCCCCCCTGCGCCTCACTCAGGTCAGTGCGCTAGAACTGCCTCTTCTTCCGAAACGCGAGCAACACCCTTCAAGGCGTGGTCGACTGCGTCGTCGACGCTCTCCAACCAGACGAAGGACAGCTTGCGCTGCGCTTCCTCGGGAACATCCCGTAGATCGCGCTGATTGCGCTTGGGCAGCATCACGGTCTTGATCCCGGCCCGCATCGCGGCCAGAACCTTCTCCTTGATCCCGCCGACCGGAAGCACCAGCCCGCGCAGGCTGATTTCTCCAGTCATCGCCGTATCGCTGCTGACGGGTTGATTCGACAGCAATGACGTCAGCGCCATGAACATCGCAACCCCAGCGCTAGGGCCATCCTTCGGAACCGCCCCGGCGGGCACGTGCACGTGGATATCGGACTTGTCCAATGTGCTCACGTCGATCCCGCGGCTTTCCGCCCGCGACTTCAACAAGGTCAGCGCAGCCTGCACACTTTCTTTCATCACATCGCCCAGTTGACCGGTGAGGATCAACTTGCCGGTTCCCGGAGTACGGCTCGCCTCGATGAACAGAATATCACCACCCACCGGCGTCCACGCCAAACCTGTTGCAACTCCGGGCATGCTGGTGCGCTGGGCAATCTCTCCCTCGAAGCGTACCGGACCGATGATCTCATCGAGATCGCTGCGGTCGATACGCACCTTCTCCTCGTTGCGCTCGGCTATTCTCACTGCAGCGCTCCGACTGACAGCACCGATCTCGCGTTCGAGATTACGCACACCCGCTTCACGCGTGTAATCGTGAATGATGCTCTGGATCGCCTCGTCCGTGATCTCGAGCTTGTCCGCAGTCAGACCATTGCGTTCGATCTGGCGCTTGACCAGGTACGTCCGCGCAATTTGCAACTTCTCCTCTTCCGTGTAGCCGGGAAGCTGAATGACCTCCATGCGGTCGCGCAAGGGCCCGGGGATGGTATCGAGCATGTTCGCGGTCGCGATGAAAGTCACTCGTGAGAGATCGAACGGCACACCCAAATACGCATCGCGGAATGTCGAGTTCTGCTCCGGATCCAGCACTTCGAGTAAGGCCGACGACGGGTCGCCGTGAAAGCCCTGGCCGAGCTTGTCGATCTCGTCCAGCATCATCACACAGTCTCGGCTCCCGGCTTTCTTGATCGCCTGGATGATATTACCCGGCAGCGCGCCCACATACGTGCGGCGGTGGCCACGGATTTCCGCCTCATCATGCACACCACCCAGCGCCACGCGTACGAACTTGCGTCCGAGTGCCCGCGCAATACTCTGGCCGAGCGAAGTCTTGCCCACGCCGGGCGGACCGACGAAGCACAGGATCGGACTGTGGCCTTGCGGGTTGAGCTTGCGCACTGCAAGGAACTCCAGAATGCGCTGCTTGATCTTGTTCAGACCGAAATGGTCCTCGTCCAAGATCTGGCGTGCCTGCGCCAAGTCGATCTTGTCCTCGGTCGTGACAGCCCAAGGCAGCTCGATGAGCCAATCGAGATACGCGCGCGCCATGGAATATTCGGTCGACGCTTCGCTCATCCGTGCGAGGCGCTTCAACTCCTTGCGGGCGTGCGCCTCCACTTCTTCCGGCATCTTCGCCTCGGTGACGGCCTTCTCCAAATCCTCGCCGTCCACGCCGCCGTCTTCGCCCTCACCCAGTTCCTTCTGGATGGTCTTGAGTTGTTCGCGCAAGAGGAATTCGCGTTGACGCTTGTCCACCGACTCCTTGGTACGCTCCTCCAGTTCCTTGGATAGCTTCAGCACTTCGATGCGCTGGCCGATCAATTCCAAGACCCGGTCGAGGCGCGTCTGAACATTGAGCGTCTCGAGGATCGCCTGCTTTTCCGCTGCCTTGATGTCCATGAAGCCAGCGACCATGTCGGCAAGTGCACCGGGTGAAGTGAAGTTGTCCAGGGCGGCCGCAAGCTCCTGCGGCGTTTGCGGCAGCAGTTCGAGCGCCTCACCGGCACGTTTCTTCAATTGCAGGAAACGCGCTTCGATGTCCTGGCTTGCCTGGGTACCGTCGACGAAACGCTCCACCCGTGCGACCAGGAATGGATAGCCTTCCAGGTACTCTTTCACCCGGAAGCGTTCCTGTCCCTGGCAAATCACATGGTGTGCCCCGTCCTGCGTAGTGACATAGCGCAGCACTTGCGCAACGGTTCCGACGCGATGCAAATCGTCCGCGGACGGGTTCTCGACAGTGGGATCGGTCTGCAGTACGAGTCCGACTGGACGCTCGCTCTTGACCGCTTGCTGGGCAGCCGCAATCGAGGCCTCACGACCAATGGTCAACGGCAGGACCATGCCGGGGAATAAGACGAGGTTGCGCACCGGCACGAGTACGAGCGCATCCTCGGGCAGCACGAGTACGCCGCGCGTGTCGCGGCCGTTTCCCGTAGAGCCTTTCGGCTCAGTCTGCGGATCGAGACGAGGCTGACTGTTATCCAAGGCGTTATTCATTTATTACCCCTTATGCGAGCAGGCAAAATCGGACCAAATCCGGTGCCTTTCCCGGGATATCAGGGCCACACACTAGATTTCAAGCCGTCGCGTCTCGATCCGGCACGACGGCCGTAACTTCGATTTCCACTTTGGCCCGATCCTCGATCAGCGCGGATACCTGCACTGCGGTCATGGTTGGATAGTGACCACCGATGATCTCGCGATAGATCGCGCCAATGGCGCGGGCAGCCCCGATGTACTCACGCTTGTCGGTCAGGTACCACGTCATGCGAGCAATATGTTCAGGCTTGGCGCCCGCCTCGGCCAGAACAGCGACAACGTTCTTGAGCGCCTGACGAACCTGCTCAGTCAGGTCGTCGGTCTGGATCCGGCACTGCTCATCCCAGCCGATTTGCCCGGCAACGAAGATCTGGCGGCCGCGGGCGCTGACTCCGTTGGAGTAGCCACGCGGCCTGGCCCATCCTGGAGGTTGATGAATTTGCATGGCAGTCCTCCGATGCATAGATATGGATTAAAGAATCCTTTTACAGCGCGCAGCCTCGTTCTCGCCTTACACTCCCAGATACCGGTGCCAGAGCCCGCGATCCGCCGCCAGGGCAGCCGAATCGCCGCGCCATACGACACGTCCACGCTCGATGATGGTATGGCGATGCGCGAGCGCTACCAGGCGTTCCACGTACTTGTCGATCACCAGGATGGTCTGACCTTGCTTGCTGAGGCGATGCAGACATTGCCAGATCTCTTCGCGCACCAATGGGGCAAGGCCCTCGGTCGCTTCGTCGAGGACGAGCAGATGCGGATTGGTCATCAACGCGCGCCCTATGGCCAGCATCTGTTGCTCGCCCCCGGAGAGCTGATTGCCTGAATTGCGGCGACGCTCCGACAGATGCGGAAACAGCTCATAGACTCGACGTAGCGTCCACGGCTCGTCCGTGCCGTTGCGATTTCCGGCGAACGCAATCAGATTCTCTTCCACGGAAAGATTGGGGAAGATCTGCCTCCCCTCAGGCACCAGCGCAATTCCGGCGCGGGCGATGCGGTCAGGGGAGGCGTACCGCAGCGATTGCCCACGAAAGCGCACGTTCCCCGAACGTGGAGGCGTCAAACCGAGAATCGCGCGCACCGTCGTAGTCTTGCCCATGCCGTTGCGCCCGAGCAGCGTTGCGACCTCGCCCGCTTCGATGGTCAGATCCAGGCCGAACAGCACCTGACTCTGTCCGTACGCAGCCTCCAATCCAGACACTTCCAGGACAGCGGTCACAGCGTTGCTTCCTCGCCAAGATAGGCGCGTTTGACCTCGGCATCGCCGCGAATCTCCTGCGGCGAGCCCGACGCAATCACCCGCCCCGATACCAGAACCGAGATGCGATCGGCCAGACGGAACACCGCCTCCATGTCGTGCTCCACGAGCAACAAGCTGACATCCTTGCGCAGGCTCGAGATCAACCCGACCATTCGCTCCGACTCATCCGGCCCCATGCCGGCCATCGGCTCATCCAGCAGCAGAAGCTTAGGTTGTGTCGCGAGAGCCAGACCCACTTCGAGTTGGCGCTGCTCTCCGTGTGCGAGCGTTCCAGCCACGGCACCGGCACGTGCGGTCAACCCAACGCGTTCCAGAATGTCGCGGGCGGCATCGAACAAGGCCGACTCGCCGATGACTGAGCGCCAGAAACGCAGGCTCGAACCTGCGTGCGCCTGCGCCGCCATCACCAC
>Ga0105248_10004501_pt1 | contig 15422 bp, 15 predicted proteins | sample KBSS34metaG_FD_81524 | JGI IMG/M metagenome (GOLD analysis project Ga0105248, IMG submission 81524) | Switchgrass rhizosphere microbial communities from Kellogg Biological Station, Michigan, USA - KBS S3-4 metaG | ecosystem: Host-associated > Plants > Roots > Rhizosphere > Soil | place...
CAACGGCGCATCGCGGAAGGAACTCGTAATCTCCTTCGACAGGATCGATTGCCCGAAAACCGGCAATGTTCTGTTCTCGGAGAGGCCCTGGATATAGCTGTAATGAAAGGCTTCATCCCATCCCTCCCATAGCGGAGTTGTAACGATGTAGACGAGCCCTTGGCTTATGCAGAGTGTCCAAACGAGGCCTTTCCACCAGGCAACCGGACGAGACCTTGCGGGCTTTGCGCTCACGCCGGTACTCTACCTGAATAGCCCTTTCAAAATTTTTGAAACCAATGGGAACTTTTTCGCCCGCTCCGGCATTATTGCCAATGAACGGCACTCATGAAGAGCGATGAACAACTCATGTTGGAGTATCAGGGTGGATCCCCACACGCGTTTGAACAGCTCTTCGAACGCTATCGGAATCCCGTCTATGGCTTCTTTCGGAGACGCCTGAACAATGCTTCGAGAGCTGAGGAACTGGCACAGGAAACGTTCGTCGTCATTCTTCGCGATACCGAGCAATATAAGCCGACAGCGAGGTTCCGAACCTACATGTATGCCATTGCCCTCAAACAACTCTGGTCGGAACGACGGAAAGAGATCCGCGACGGAAAACTTGCTGCTGCCGTCTTACACGAGGAAAGGCCTCAGGGCGACCCCGAAACAGGCTTGTGGGTACGCGCGGCGCTCGAACAACTGGACCCGGACCATCGGGAGGTTCTGATGCTTCGAGAATACGAGCAACTTTCTTATGACGAGATCGCGGAAGTGCTGGCGGTGCCGGTCAACACTGTGCGATCGCGGCTATCGCGCGCACGAGTCGAGTTGAAGTCATTGCTGGAATCACAGTCCGCAAGAGGGGTCTCACGATGAGTCGGAAAGAGCATCCGGTTTGGGAAGAGGAACTGATGCCCTATGTGGATGGGCAACTGGATGCGGCCCAGGCATCAGAGATTGAGAAGCATCTGAAAGAATGTGAGGAGTGTGCAGCCGTGATCGCTGATGCAAGATTACTTTCGAAGCAGATGGGGACGTGGGTAGTTGAGAACTCCCCCAGGGGGATGGACGAGCATGTTCTTTCCGAGATGGAGAAGAAAAAAGGACGACGGCAGCAATGGGCCTGGTGGTCCAGGAATCGATCGTGGGCGTTTGGCCTGGGCGGAGCTTTCGCGGCAGTTGCGCTGATGGTTGTGTTGATGCCGTCTCATAAAGACGACCTCAGTAATCATTTCGGAGACGCGTCGCGTTCGGTGGCCGGCCAAATAAACCCTGCGCCTTTACAGAGACCGGCAATGCCGCAAGATGGTAATCAGCAGGGCCAACAGGGCCAGCAAGGACAGCAAGGACAACAAACGCTGGACTCGTTGCTCGCGAAAACGCTGCCGGCTGCGCAATCGCAACCTACTGCAGAAGCGCCCTCGGGCCCGATGATCATTCGAAACGCACGCTTGTCGATCCTCACCAAGGAGTTCGAAGCCGCGCGAGCGCGCATCCAGGCAATCGTGCAGCAGACGCAGGGATATCTGGCTCAACTGACGGTTCGTGGTGAGACGGGTTCCGGAAAGTCTCTGTCCGCGACATTGCGCCTTCCTTCAAGCCAGCTGGAGTCCGGTCTGGTCGAACTTCGAAAACTGGGAAAGGTGCTGGAGGAATCGCAAGGCAGCTCCGACGTGACAAGCCAGTATGTCGATTTGCAGGCACGTCTCACCAACGCTCGCAACACGGAGCAGCGCCTTTTAGCGCTGCAACGGGAGCGAACCGACAAACTGACCGACGTCGTTGGCGTGGAGCGCGAGATCGCGAGAGTTCGGGAAGAGATCGAGCGAATGGAAGCGCAACGCAAGGATGTGTTCAACAAGACGCAGTTCGCAACAATTCAAGTGGAGCTGTCCGAAGAATACCGTGCAGAAATTCAACCCTCGGCGCCGTCCGCCGGGACGCAGCTCCATAACGCTCTGGTCGACGGCTACCATGGGGCACTGAACGGTCTTCTGGCTCTTGCGCTCTTTTTCCTTCGATACGGTCCGGCCTTGTTGTTGTGGGCGATCGTTCTCGTTCCGGTTGCGTTGCTGCTTCGCCGACGCCATCAGGGGTTGAGGGTCGGCTAGTGGCGCCTAACGCCCAAGAAGTCGCTGCTACTGCCCGCTGGTCTCGCGCTTGATATGCGGGATTTCATGAACCAGAGTAGACTCTCAGCGGGAGATCTGACATGGAACGAACTTTTTCCGAGAGGCTCGTCAGTTTCACATGGAAAGCTCTAGTTGTCGTTGCGGTTTTGCTCGCCGTCTATACTTGGCTTGCTCTGCGTTGGAGCTACGCCAACGGCGAGCGTGCGGGCTATGTGCAAAAACTGTCGTTGAAGGGCTGGGTTTGCAAGACCTGGGAAGGCGAACTGGCAATGGTCAATGTGCCGGGCGCCCTGACCGAAAAATTCGTTTTCACGGTTCGTGACGATTCTGTGGCGAACAAGATCAATCAGCTGCTCGGCAAGCGCGTGGTGCTTCACTACGAACAGCATGTCGGAGTTCCAACGAGCTGCTTCGGCGACACCAGCTACTTCATCACGGATGCGCGGGAGGTGCCGGAGGGAGGCACCGCCGAACCAGCACCGCCTGTCCCGACAGTACCGGCTGCCCCAACAGCACCGGCTCCACCCGCAGTGAAATAACCCTTCACATCGACTACTGCCCGCGTCCGCCTCGTTGTACCGGAGCCGCCGGCAAGGGCTTTCGCGGAAAAAGGTCGTCGCGGGTCGCAGCATTGTAGACGAACGATGCAACGATAACGGCGTTCTGCATCATGTCCTTCGTTTGAAGCCGCTCGTAGACGTCCATGTTCGAATGGTGGGTACGCGTGTCGTACTCGATATCGTCCTGAATAAATTGAAATCCGGGTAAGCCCACTGCATCAAAATTAGTGTGGTCGGTGCCGGTGGTTCCACGGGGTGAGAGCGTCGTCATTCCGAAATCCCTTAAAGGTTGCATCCACGCCTCAAAGACAGGACGTGCCGCCTCGTTGCCCTCGGTGTAGACGCCGCGGATCTGTCCTGTTCCGTTGTCCACATTGAAGTACACCGACATTTTTCCGTGATCGGGCTTCAGCGCCATCGTGTTGCGCACTGCGAAGTGATCCCGAACATAGGCGGCCGAACCGAAGAGTCCCTGTTCTTCTCCTGTCCATAACGCGATGCGGACCGTGCGCCGCATGGGCAAGCCGGCTGCTTTCAGAATTCTCATGGCTTCCATCATGATGGCTGAACCGGCAGCATTGTCTGTAGCGCCCGTTCCGGTGTGCCACGAATCGAAGTGCGCGCCAACCATAACCAGTTCGTCAGCTTTGTCGGTTCCGGAAATTTCGCCGACGACATTGAACGAGTTCAGATCATCGTCGTAGAACTTGTTTTCGATGTTCATTTCGAGAGCGACAGGAACATTTTTCTCGATGTCGCGCATCATAATGCCGTAGTGCTCTGCGGCAAGAGAGACAAAGGGAGGCGATTGCTGGTCGCTGGCATTTCGGCTGCCCCCGCTCTGGACGATCACGGTTCCGCCCGCGATGAAGCCCGACGCCTGACCGGGCGCAAGGAGAGCCAGGACGCCTTCATCGATGTAGAAGCGATTGCGCTGATTGGCAAAGTTCTGTTGCTGTTGTTGTTGCTGTTGCCCGCCCGCTTGTCCGCGAGGGGCTTGCGGCGCAGGAAGCATTCCGCCGCAAAGCTGTCCGGGCAGTTTCGCCGGAGTGGGTGGAGCAGCGTTGCCTCTGGGCGCGCCGCCCGGATTGCCGCCCTGTCCACCGCGTCCGCGCTGAGGAGGATTGGCCATTGTCGCCAGCTGCTGGTCGGTAAACCTGCTGCCGGGAGCGTTGAACTGAGCGGGCAAGATCGGATTGGCCGTCGTCATCACGAACTTGCCGCGAAGTTTGCCGCGGCAATCCTCCATATCTTCGGGCGTGTTGAGGATGGCGAGCACGGCCTCGCCCTTCACTGTTCCGTCGGTCCCGGGTGTCCACGCACGCGGATAAGCAATGACTGGGAAAGAATAGGGCTTCGTCATCGCCACGTAGGTGCGTTCATTCGACCAGCCACGGCCAAACGGCCCCCAGGTCTCGAGATTCACCTTTGTCAAACCCCACTCGGTCATCTTCTTCGTGGCCCACTGCGCAGCCGCTTTGATGTTGGGGGAGTTTGTGAGGCGTGGCCCAAAAACATCCGTCAGATAGCTCGCGGTCTCCATCACCTTCGAACGTTGAAGGCCCTCCTCCCGGATCTTTGCCATTGCCGACAAATCGACCCGTTCCTGCTGAAGTTGCCCCACGACTGGAAGCGCGAGAAATACAGACATGACCAGCAGCGCGACTCCGGTCATGAACAGCTGACGGCGTTCCATTGTTGCCCCCCTTTAGTGTGCGCGAATTATACCAGCTAGTTTGACGGCGCGAGGTGGCCGCACGGTAAGGACCGATTTCACAGCAATACCACAAACGAGCTATATTGCTCTTTCATCCACGACGTTCGGTCGATAGGCCACATCGCAGTTCGTGATACTCTTTTTGCACTGCTACAAATGAGTACGCTACTTCTGCTGGCTCTGGTTCTCTCACAGCTATCTGCTCAGCCCGCGAGGTTAACTGGTCATGTTAACGGGCTTAAGGACACGTCCGCTCTACCCGTCACTCTTCACAACTTGACGGGGCCGGATCTGCAGGCAAGGTCTTCTGCCGACGGATCGTTCGAGTTTCTCAATGTTCTCCCAGGCCAATACACCCTGCGCGCTCCTGGCTTCACGGCAGTTGATGTTGTCGTGAGCAATAGCGATCTCACGGTGGACCTGACACCGATCTATGCCGGCCCTGGAGTAACGGTCAGCGGCAAGGTGAAGGACAAATCCGGAGGATCGCAATCTCCGAACCTGCGCACCATGATTCTGAGTCCCCTATTTACAGGACCCAGCGTGACCGGAAATGTTGCAGCTCTGGAAGGCATGTTGGGGGGAACGTTCGGCGGTTCTCTGGAGACGTGGGTCAGGCCCGATGGGACGTTTGAGTTTCCTGCGGTTCCTCCAGGGCCTTACATGCTGAGATCGCTTCCGACCGCTGCTGCCACCAGCACGCGTTTGGATATCGCACAGAAAGATGTGCGAGACCTTGAAGTCGTTATTCCTTTTCAACTCGAAACAACGGGTCGGGTCCTCCTTGAAGGTCGGGAACTCGGCCCCAATGCGACAGTGCAGGCGACACTACCGACCTTCACCAGCGCGACGGGTATTCACGCTGACGGAAGTTTCAAGCTTCGGTTGCCTGAAGGCGAAAACCAGATCTCCATGGCAAGGCTGCCCGCAGAGTTTTCCGTGAAGAAGATTTCTTACGGCAACGTCGACATTACGAGAATCCCTCTGAATGTTGATGCCGCGACCGCCCCGCAGGAAATTGTCATCACCCTTCAGACGAACTCTCTAGATTCTCCTGGAGCTATGGTGACCGGTCGCCTTATCACCCCTGCGGGAAAAATTGGTCTTGGCGATAATCAGCTCAGGCTGACACCCGCAGAGGGCGACGGCAAAGCGCTGGAAGGCACTGCAAGCTCAGAGGGAACGTTTGAATTCCGCAACGTGGCGGCCGGCATCTACTGGCTGCAGGCAATCTCGAGCTCATCGCGAACGCGGGTTTCCGTGGGCGCATCCGACGTCACGGACCTCGAAATTCTTGTACCTTCTCGCACACAGGTTGCGGGAACGATTGTCGTCGTTGACTCGGATGGAAAGCCCTATCCATTCCGACCCAACATCAGCATGGTTTTCCGCCTCTTGACAGCGGGTTTTAGTGCAACGAGCGTCCATCCTGACGGAACCTTCGGCATGGCACTGACGGACAATGAGTACATGACAACGGTGGGAAATCTCCCGACCGATTACGCGATCAAGTCGATTTTTTCGGGCCCCGTCAATCTTCTGGAAAGCCCGCTGATTGTCGACGCCAGGAGAGCGCCGGACAATATCGTGGTGGTCCTGGAACACAGGCCCGCGGGCAAACGCTGATTCACTTCTGTCCTCAGGTTGCTTCTTTGAAGTATAAGGAATACCACTCGGAGGTAGTCCTCATGCAAAAAGATCAATCCTTCCGGTTCATCCTCGTTCTCGTTCTGCTCTTTGCCGTACCCACGGGACTCCGCGCAGAAGTAACGCGTGTTGAGATCGCGGCCCGTTACGATGCGGCAAGTGGAACGACATTTGGAACCACCGGCGTGTATGAGCAACTTGTCGGGAAGATTTTCTTCGCCGTCGATCCCACGAATCCCCGCAATCGAGTCATCGTGGATCTTGATCGGGCGCCTCGGAATGAATCGGGACGTGTGGAGATGTCGGCAGATTTTGCGGTCCTCAGACCGAAGGATGCCTCGAAAGGCAACGGAGTCGCCTTGCTGGATGTGGTGAATCGCGGGAATAAGACGGTGCTGAATGGCTTCAATCGCGCCGCAACCGGCAATGAACTCGGCGATGGCTTGCTAATGCGGATGGGTTACACCGTAGTGTGGGTCGGATGGGAGTTCGATGTTCCGCAACGCAACGGTGCGATTCGTATCGACGTCCCTAACGCTGTGGGTGTCGCGGGAATCGTTCGAACAACACTGGTGCCCACGACCAATAGCGCCACGGCGCAATTTGGCGATGTTGCCAGCTATCTACCGACCGACCCTGCAGCAACGCAAAACATGCTCAGTGTTCGCGATGGGGCTTTGGGGAATCCCACGACGATTGAGCGAAGCCGCTGGAAGCTGAACGGCAACACCGTCACGCTCGAGGGAGGTTTCGAGGCGGGGCGCACCTACGAACTTTCTTATACTGGGATGAACCCGCCGGTCGCCGGACTGGGGTTCGCGGCAATGCGCGATACGGCGTCATGGATCAAATACTCGCCTGATGCCCTGGTTTCGACGAAACAGGCGCTGGCCTTTGGTGCTTCGCAAAGCGGAAGGTTCCTGCGAAATTTTCTCTATCTCGGGTTCAATGCAGATGAAAAAAATCGCCTCGTCTTCGATGGGGTCATCGCACATATCGCCGGCGCTTCTCGGATAGACTTGAACGACCGATGGTCAACCCCGACAAGTCTCGGCCAGTTCAATGCGACTTCGTTTCCCTTCGCAGACATCAGTATGCGCGACCCGGTGACGGGAGCCGAAGAAGGAGCTCTGGACAATCCACGCACTCGAGGCTTCGCGCCGAGGATCTTCTACACCAACACCGGCGTCGAGTATTGGGGTGGAGGCCGATCTGCCGCATTGATTCACACGACGCCGGACGGCGCGAAGGACCTTGTGCTTCCCGACAACGAGAGGGTGTATTTCCTCACCGGTTCCCAGCACGGCCCTGCGCGATTTCCTCCCGCCGCCGCGCGTAACGGACAACAGCAGGAGAATCCGACCGACTACTGGTACGCAATGCGGGGCCTCCTTGTTGCGATGGACAAGTGGATGCGCGAAGGCGTTACGCCTCCGCCGAGCCAGTATCCGCGCCTTCAGGACAAGACGTTGGTTCGCGCGCGCGATGTGGCGTTCCCGGCCATTCCCGGCGTGACGTCGCCGCAAAAACTGCCTTCCGCCCTGCGCTCGGCGAATCCATTGATTCAGAACGAAGGCGGGCCGGGCACGCCGATACCATTTCTTGTGCCGCAAACCGACAAAGACGGAATCGAACTCGCGGGCATTCGTCTGCCGGAGGTGGCGGTGCCCCTTGCGACCTATACAGGTTGGAACTTTCGAAATGCTTCGATTGGGGGGAGCGATCAGCTGTACCCATTACTGGGTTCCTGGATACCTTTTCCCAGCACTACAGCCAAGCGCGACGAAACGAGGGATCCCCGCGTTTCCATTGCAGAACGCTACCCGTCGCGAATGGCCTACCTCGATCGAATAGAGAAGACAGCAGCGAAACTGGTCGCGGACCGGTTTCTTCTTGCTGAAGACTTGCCAAATGTTGTGAAACGCGCGGGAGAAGAGTGGGATTTGCTGACGAAGTTTTGAGTCGTGAGTTTTGAGTCAGGAGTAAGTCGGGTCTAGCTCTGACTCAAAACTCAAAACTCATAACTCACGACTCGAAACTAATTCGAATTTTGGTTTCGAGGCGCCCGACCGCGACTCGACTCCGGATCTTTCTTCGCGCCCGCCGGAACTGCGCCGGGTACCGGACGCGCCCCCGGCAGCGCTTTCATGATCTCTCCCAGCGCTTTCACGTCAACATCCCTCCGTGTTCCGAGAGCATGAATTGCCATAAGCCGAACAGGGTATTCGTTGTCGGACTTTGCGACATCCGTCAGGAATTCGAGTGCCGCCGACTCCGGTATTGTGGCGGCAGATTCAATGATCTGCGATCGGAAAGGTTGAACGTTCGTCGCGTTGAAGACTCTTTCAAGGGCAGTCACTTTTTCGGGACCGAGACTGGGATACTGGACGACCTGTTTGAGAATATTGCTTCGTTCCACAGGGTTCGACTGGTTGAGTACCTCGACAACCACCGGAAGGTTCCTGTCAGCGGTTAGCGCTATGAATGCCCTGCCGACCGCATCTTCAGCATTGTTCAGCCGGCCAATCCAGAACCGCGCCTGAACCTGTGTATTTGGAGTCGGGCCATCACTCGCAATCGTCACAAAGAATGGGAACGCTTGAGGTGAGCCACTGCCCGCAATTGTTCCGAAGTTGGAAACAACTGCAGGATCAGACGGATTTGCCTTGAGCCGTTCCTTCGCCAGATTAATGGCGTAATTCACATCCCTTAGAACAATGACGCGGAAGAATTCCTGTTCGAGACTTGCGTTCGGCGTCACCGTAACGGTGGTTGCATATCTGCCTGGAGGCTGAAGCCCAGGAGGAACCGGCAGCGGAAGCGCGACCTGCACCGGCACCTGCATACGGTAAATCCCAAATGCATTTCCAGGCATCCCGAGAGTGATCCGCTTTTCCTCGACGTCACTCCTCCAGGTAGATTGCGGGTAGTTCCTGTTGAAGCCCTGGATCTCTCCGCGTGCTTCATCGATTCGCCCAAGCTTGATAAGCGTCGTGATGAGATAGAAGGAAGTCCTGTCCGACTGCTCCGCTCTCGGATACTTCGTGAGCGCATCTCGAAACTTTTTCTCGGCATCCGCAAACTTTCCGTCATCCCAAAAGTCGCGTCCTTCAACAAAGAGAGCTTTTGCAGCCGCGTTCTGCGACGGGGTCTGCGCATGCGACTGCGGCGGTATTGCCAGAAGCATCCCGGCGATTGTGAGGGTCGTTAGGAGTGGTCGGAATCTCATATTCGTTCCTTTCTACCTTCTGCTCACTTGAACAACGCGCGGTTGATAAGCCTTTAGATTGGCGATGAGGCCGTTACGGCGGATCCGCATCTGGATGTCCGCGACATCGTCAGGCGAGTCCAGATTTTTGATCTCCCTCAAAACACTTTCATATTCATCCAGCGTGATGCGTACAGGATCAAAATCCGCAGCCGCTCTTTTTTGATGACTTAGCGAGATCAGACTGCGGCTCGCACGCTCGCGAGCGTCTGCAACGTCTTCTTTGTACGAAGGATTGATTTTGGTGAAGTCGCGAACAAGCAATTCGGACTGCGCAAGGAAGTCCACGACGCCCCGATCGAGTCCTTGAATGTGGTCCGTTTCGAGCGCGATTGCGCCCGCCGAACCGGCGTGTTCGTTGGGCGTGGGAATCCGTAGACTTCCCCATGTCAGAGCAACCGCGATAGACGCAGCTGTCGCGAAGCTCGCGAGCCATCGATACCGTGCCGCACGCAGATCGGCAACTGCATTCTCTTGCACCAGCCTCGCCCGAAGTCGTGTTCCAAACCACTCCCAGTACGGGGCAGAACCCTCAGGGACCGGATTTGAGCAGCGCAACGCGGCGAGAATTGCGCTCGCGTCTTCGCAAAACAGACGACATTCGTCGCAACCGGTCTCTTCCCCGGCACCGCATCCGGAAATCCATTCCTCACGGAATTTCTGACAATCGTGCATTCCTTCCCTCACTGATACGAATCTCGGGTGTGTGAAACTCCTTGCGCAGTCTATCGACAACGCGGAAGAGTGTCTTCTTCACAGTGCCCACGCTCGTTCCAAAATTATCCGCGATCTCCTCGCAGGTCAGTCCCTCCTGGTGCTTCATGATGAACATCAGTTTCTGACGTGCGGGAATCTCATCGAGCCGCTGCAGGATCTGCTGGACCACGACGTTATTGAAGGCAATGCGGTCCGCTCCCGCAGCCGGAAATCCGGCGCCTTCCGTCACATCCATAGCCGGAAGTTCCTTCCGGCGTTTGTGGGTGAGGAAAGCATTCACCATAATCCGGCGCAGCCACGTGTGAAACGTAGACTCCCCTCGAAAGCCTCGGATAGCGCGATAAGCGCTGAGGAATACCTCCTGAACCAGATCTTCGGCGTCATGATGATTGCAGCAGTACCTCAGGGCCAGGGCATACATCACCCTTTGGTGATCGGATACCAGCAGGCAGAAGGCATCCACATCACCGTTCTGCGCCCGGGAGATAAGGTCGTTCTTCTCAGGAGGAGCCATCCACGTTTCGCTAGTAATAGATACGCGCATGACAGGAACAGTTGGCAGGGGAAATCGAGGCAAGAACGATTACACCCCTGGAAAAAAAACCCTTTGAACAAACCAAAATGCCCCCGCAAGGATCACCAGAATGGACCCTGCAAAAGCAACCTTCCGTCCAGCCTCTTCGTTGCGGGCGTGAAGCGCGGAAAGCGCTGTGGCTACTACGAGGACCACCACCATCTGCCCGATCTCGACACCGACATTGAACGAGAAAAGCGACCAGCCCAGCGCGCTTCGCGGAAGATCCATTTCTTTCAATACGTTGGCGAAGCCAAACCCGTGAATGAACCCGAATGCGAAGGCAATCCATGCCCGAACGTCACGGCCTTCCTTCACCAACAGATTGTCAAAGCCGACGTACACAATGCTCAGAGCGATGGCCGGCTCGATGATCCGCGCTGGAGGCGTAAAGATGTCGAGCGCCGCCAGCGAGAGCGTGATGCTATGGGCGATCGTAAAAGACGTCACGACAAGAAGCAGCCGCCGCACCGAACCGCCCAGCAGCAGGAGCCCGACCAGAAACAAGAGGTGATCCGGACCAATCAGAATGTGGTGGATGCCCTCCGGAACAAACCGGGCAATGACGCCGAGAGCGCCCTGACGTGTTCCAGTCACATGGTCGATTCGGCGCTGAAAATTATTGAGAATCATCTGCCGGGTCAGGTTTCCGTCTTCGTAGATATTGACGAATGTCTGATGCATGGGATCGTAAGGAAACATGTTGGCCGAGATCCCAAGTTTTCCCGGCGCCGAAACGCCCGGAAAGCGAAGCACAACCCGAACAGCCTGGCGGTCCACCAGGGCCTCCGGTGAACCCCAATCGGGCTTTAGGGACTTTCCGTCGGCTGTAACCTGCAGCCGGTCTGCGAGCAGTGCGCGAATTGAAGGCGCCCGCTCCGCGAGAAAGGCCGCTTCATGGAGCCGTTCCGGAGGGGAAATACCGAGGTCATGAGCGACGTCAAAGTCATGCAGGATCAGCGTCGCTTCCATTCCCGAAGACGTCAGATAGAAATCCAGAAAACTAAAAGGCACCGGGTGTGCCGATGCAGACTGCACAAGCACAAACGCCATTAGTCCGCAGGCCGATAGAAGTCGCTTCATTTGCACGCAGCCTATCCGAGGCCGAATTGAAGATGCAAGACACGCGCGGGGATTTCGCTGTAGAGTATGCCGCTTCAGAATCCCGCCCGGCAGTTAAGGATTCAGGCACATCCTGAAAATCCTGAAACTGCATTGCTGGACCCCTTAAGGCCCGGGGGTATAAGAGACTATGCGGCACAGCGCTTTTCTCTTGCCGCTCGACAAGCTTAAACTTGTCGCTATGACAAGGCAGGATAGTGAGGAACTGAGGCAGCTAGTGATGAAACGAACGTTCAGTCTGGTCTTTCCCGCGTTTCTGGCTTTGACCGCAACGGGCTATGCCGCAGACGTCCGGGTGATTGATAGCGGAGGCGTTGAAGTTCTGGTCCGTGACATAGCGATCGATTACAGCGGGTTGCTCGGAAGTGACAAAGAGACGGAAGGTCTCCGTGTATTGCAGGGAGAAGCCTCCGTCACTACAAAGTGGACGGATATCCAGAGCATTACGATCACCGGCCGAGACGCCACCGCGGCCCGAATGATGTTGGAGATCCTTTTGAAAGATGGCAGGAAAGTCAATGCAACCCTGGTCCGCAAAGGCCGAATGAAGCTCATCGGCCAGGCGGACCTCGGTGAATACTCGATCGACCTCGAGAAGGTGCGGAAAATCACGACTGTTTCCGCGAAGTGAGAGCCGTCATCCAGCGTGTGTCGCGTGCGCGCGTTGTTATCGATTCCCGCGAACATGCTTCCATTCAATCCGGAATCCTCATTCTGTTGGGGGTTGAGAAGGGCGACAGCATCGAAGATGGCGCCGCTCTCGCTAAGAAGATCGCGGAACTGCGGATCTTCGAAGACGACGCCGGCAAGATGAATCGCTCGATCCTCGACACTCACGGCGAAATTCTCGCGGTTTCGCAATTCACCCTGTTAGGAGATTGTCGCAAAGGGCGACGTCCTTCTTTCGACGGCGCGGCGCCGCCCGAAGAAGCGCGGCAGCTTTACAACGCATTTGTGGAATCGATTCGATCGGCTGGTGTTCGCGTGGAAACCGGAGTGTTCCAGGCAGACATGGAAGTCGAACTCGTCAATCAGGGGCCGGTAACTTTTATTCTCGACAGTAAACGTTCCTGCTGAAATTCCTTGCCGCCTGATGCACTGGATTCCGGAGTGAATGCCGTTCGGCGACCCATTGCAGCAATGTAATCGAGAAACAACAATGCGGAATTCGGGGTTGCCAGCAGGTAGTTGTATACGCTCCAGCGGCAGGCTGAAGCCATCGGGTGCTGAGGACTGATCAGCCAACCCTTGACATCCGCAGTTGTCGCCGGCAGGACGCGCGGGATTCGGGGCGCCCATGAAGCCAGATTCATCGATTCGAGTGCCCACTGAACATCGCGTGTCGTTTCCACGAGAACAGGTTCATCCTGAGCGGTCACCGAAAACCAGAACGGACGAGAAGGCGCCTCCACAAGAGGAACATCGCTCCTCGTTGCCGCCAGCGAAACAATTGATTTCCCTTCGAGAATCTCACGGACGTGATGGAAGTACAGCCAGCCGATATTTTCTTCAGACGCTTCCTTACCCTTTTGGCGGAGCGCCTCGGTGGCCATGCTGCGGATCGCGGCATCCCATCGCGCGCCCACTCGGAGTGCTGTATTAACAGCGCTCTCAAAGGTCAACGCGCCTGACCAGACCAAAGCAGACAGCAATCCAGTTCCAAGAACGTGGTAGCGGAAGGGCACGTCGCCCGCTCGGGAATTCAGCCAACCCATCAGTGTCGATTGAAAGACCAGATTCTCGACCAGGCGTGCCGGAACGCAGTTGTATTGGTATGCAGCACCATAACGCCGGACCGTCTCACGGATGCAGCTCTCTTTCAAAGTGCCTTCGTGGAGCCAGGTCTGTCTCACCGCGGCGATCGTTGAAGCGTAGTAGGGATCGAGATTGTGGCGGGTATGGAAGGTGAAAACATCCCACCCTGTCAATTTCGTGACATCGGCAATACGATGACGAATCGCACCGAGCGCATCGATCTCATTCAGCCAGCCCAGCGCGACCGCTTCTGCGGGCATGAAGTTGTAGAGGGCGGGAACAACAACAGTGACGGGGCCCTTGACCTCGGTCTTGTTGAACCGCTGCAATCCGCGCAGCGCCGACGCTTTCCACTGGAAGCCTTTTCGCGACGGATCGGGGACAACGTACGTTTGCTCTTTCCAGGCATACCGCTGGTTTTCGCCGTGCCGTGCACTGGAGCGTTTTTGTTCAGCGTGTCCGTTCGTTCCCGATAGCATATATAGATTCCACTGGCCTTATGCAATCTGGACGCCAACGCTTAACTGCCGGAAAGCCGCGATTCTAACGGACTTAGCTTTCGAATGAAACCCGTTTTTCGTAGAAATTGTGGAAACTTCCAATCAACTATGTAGGCAGGAGGTCCTGGAACCATCTGCTGGAGGCGAAACTTGCAGCATTCCACAGGGAAGTTTATATCTGGGGCTTGCTATGATTCGGCTCCATGCGACCGCTGGATAATCTTTTTGTCGTCGACCTCTCTCGAATCCTGTCCGGACCGATCTGCAGCATGATGCTCGCCGACATGGGCGCCCAGATCATCAAGGTCGAACCGCCGCCACACGGCGACGATTCTCGTTTGTGGGGACCGCCATTTGTCGGTGGCATCAGCACTTACTTTCATTCGATCAATCGAGGCAAGAAGAGCCTCGGGTTGAACCTGAAAGCAGACTCCGGAAAACGGATTTTGTGGGAACTGATCGATCGTGCGGATATTTTGCTGGAAAACTTTCGACCCGGCGTCCTCGCAAATCTTGGCTTCGGATACGACGCGGTCTCTGTTCGGAATCCTCGGTTGATTTACTGTTCAATCTCCGGATTCGGCCAAACGGGCCCCTATCGGAACCGGCCTGGATACGACGTTGTCGCCCAGGGAGAGGCAGGTCTGATGGATCTCACGGGGTATCCGGATCAGCCACCGGCGAAGGTTGGTACATCGATCTCGGATATTGTGACCGGGATGTATGGATACCAGGGAATTTTATTGGCGTTATTGGCGCGTCATCGCTCGAACAAAGGACAGTTCATTGATGTCAGTCTGCTCGACAGCACACTGTCGATGCTGACGTATCAATCCCTGATGTACCTCTCCACCGGGAAGGCGCCCGGGAGAATGGGAACGCGGCATCCGTCGATCGTTCCTTATGAGTGCTTCCAGGTCGGGGATGGCTTTGTAAACATCGGCGTGACGAACCAGAAGCAGTGGACCGCTTTTTGCCGGGTTCTGGGGCTTCCGGAATTGGCAACAGATCCACGCTTCGTCAACATGACGGAGCGATTGGCGAATTACGACCTTTTGAAACAGATCGTCACTCCCCGGTTGACATCCATGTCCCGCGCGGAAGCCATCAGCCGGATGTCAGAGGCAGAGATTCCTGTCGGACCAGTCAACACCCTGGCAGAGATTCTGGAGGATCCTCATATCCATGCGCGGGAGATGGTGAAGGAGCTCACGCATCCTCAATACGGGCCGATCCGACAGCTGGGCCTGCCGATCAAGATGTCGGACACGCCTGGAACCGTTGAAGGTCCGCCGCCCGTGTTTGGTGAACATAATGAGGAAGTCCTCAGAATGTTGGGTTATCCGGAGGAAGAGATCGATGAGTTTTGGCGTGTGGGAGCCATCGCTAAGTAGTCGGGTTTTTCCACCGCGAAGAATTTGAAATTGGAGAGTCCGGGGATCTCA
>Ga0105248_10004503_pt1 | contig 15417 bp, 12 predicted proteins | sample KBSS34metaG_FD_81524 | JGI IMG/M metagenome (GOLD analysis project Ga0105248, IMG submission 81524) | Switchgrass rhizosphere microbial communities from Kellogg Biological Station, Michigan, USA - KBS S3-4 metaG | ecosystem: Host-associated > Plants > Roots > Rhizosphere > Soil | place...
AAGAAGAGCACCGCAGGTCGTGCATGGCTACGGAATAGTCATAACCGCATCTGTCGAACAAGTAAAAAAGGCACCGAGCTCCGAGCGGTTAGGTTATAATCCAAGTACAGTCAGAGCTTGGAGACTTTTACCTATTGGACAAGAAGCGTCAGGCGGCAAAGTTGTTAGGCAAATTTGGCGGGGAAGCCACTTCCGCCGCCAAAGCAAAATCCAGTAGAGAAAATGGAGCAAAGGGAGGTCGACCGAAAAAAAAAGATACCAGCCTTCCTCCGTCTTTAGGGCCTGCTTTAGAGCTGATCAATCAAATTGAAAGTGAAGGACTGATTGTAAAAGCCACAATCGGCGGCTCGCTGGCAATTATTTATTACTCGCAGCCTCAGTATACTGAAGACATGGATATCTTCTTTTATCCAGATGCAAGTGGAATTCAGCTGAATCTCGGTCCAATTTATTCCAGGTTAGAAGAACTAGGATGCAAAATTGATGGTTCTTACGTCCACATCAAAGGAGTGAAAGTACAGTTTTTAGGGCCGGGTACAGGCATAGCTGTAGAAGCTTTACAGCATGCGAGGCCTATCACAGTTGACGGAGTGCCAACCCGAGTATTTGAGTATGAATATGCACTGGCTGTTAAAGCCGAAGCGGGACGTCCCAAAGATTGGGGACACATTACGACAGCTCTAGAATCAGCGGAACCAGATCAGAAAATTCTCTACTCAATTCTTTCCAAACACAATCTTTTAGAGAAGTGGAAAAGGAAAACTGAAGAATGAAAGACTATCGTGAAATCAGGTCAAATGAAGACATCTACCAAGCCAAGCTTGAAGATCGTAAGCGCTCTGCGTCTCAACCTTTTGAGAAGAAACTGATTACCGTTATTCAATTGCAGATAAGAGCCTGCGCCATGGCCGAAGCTGCTGGTAGATCCTGTCCTAAGCCCTGGCACTTTGACGATAAAAAGAGAATGAAAGCGTATAGCAAGACTGAGTGAAAAACTTCGTGGGGCCCGAGGGGCGACTTAGAGATTTTCAAACATGAGAATCTAGTGTAGCAAGCCATACGCGACGAATCTCACTGGCCCCGCGATAGCTGGGCTCGATTGGGCTAGCCGGCCAAAACCAGAAGTTTTCCGCCGTCCCACATGTAGCTCCGTGTCCAAGAAAGTGCTTGTGAACATCAGCAAGCAGTAAACCATGGGAACGTGCCAGGTCTCTCACAAAACTGTTGAACTGTTCCAGGAACTCAATCGGTAGATCACCTCCATATAGAGGTGATGTGGTCGGCAGTATTCCGCTTCCGTCAGTCGGGTCATAGACCGTAGTCAGCATCAGCACGCAATCGGAAAATTTTTCACGTATCAAGAGCACAACCTTCTCATACCGCTCTTGCACGGCAAAGAACTCTTTTTGTAATGACTTCAGATCATCACCCTGGCTGCGCCTGCGAGCATGAAGAAGGTCATTTCCGCCCAGAGTCAACGTTACGAGAGCCCGACCTTGATTCGCAAGTTGGTTCATTTCATCTTGCGGAAAATAATCCTGCAACAAAGAATCTTCGCACGTAGCTCCGTCAACAGCCAGATTTTTGTATTGAATTCCACTAAACCTTGTCTGCAAGTCTCGCTCGTCAAAGTCTGGAAAAAGCGACGATTCGTTACGAAATAGCAGCGAGGCAGAACCAATATCCTCTCGAACATCCAGACCAACCCGTTCAGCATCCTGGGCAGGATAAAAGTCGATGCTCATAGAATCGCCTAAGGCTATGTAGACTTCAAACACAAACACCCCTCTACGGCGTACAGATGCTGCTCAAGATCAGCCTTTGCCGCATGTGGCCAATTATAGCCAATTATGAGATTTGCTGTTTTTCTGACACAAAATCGACCTGATGCCAAAAGTCGATATTAATTACAATCGCAGCCACGAGAACATCAAGGTTTGAAGCACCTCGGAAGTAACGAAGTGGTCGCCACAAATTTCTCAATAACGTCCTTCGGATTGCCCATGTTACTATGGCTGCATGGAAAAAAAGCCTTCAGCTGAAAAGCACGAGAGACGCAGCACTATACGAATGCAGCACCAGAAGCTAAATTATGCGTCTGGGCTACTAAGCGTGGCAATTGGAATTCCGCTTGCCGCAGCCATTTACCGTGTTAATCCCCTAATGGCTATCATCGTTGCGGGTCTTACTGTCATACTCGGCAAACATCTCTGTAGCTTGCTAGTTGTCAAATTTGGAAAAGGCATGCAATTCAGCCCTACAGGCCCATTTGAAGAGGACATTGCAGGAAGGAGCGACGAACAAATTCTAGTGGCAGAATTCGTCAGATTGGGTGGCGTGGCAAGCAGTCTTGCAGCGGCAAAACTTCCGAACAATGTGGGCAATATCACTTTACGGCTCATCGCTCCCACAGAAATAGTGGCCAACGGTGTTCGCCAGTTATTACTAGAAACCGGTGTGCTTTTGAGAAATGGTTCGGAGCAGTCAAACAACGAAATCAAAGGCCTGATTGGATGCGGAGTGAGGCACATGAACCCATCGTTTGTGACTGTTTCTTTGAAGAGTAACAACACAGAACTCGAGGCAACTGTAACCGCATTTGCAAAAGAAGGCCTGGTCAAACAGCGCTCAGGAGAAGAGGCAGCAACCTTCATCGCAGAGCATCTGGAAGCTGAATTTGCAGCGAAACGACTTGCAAGTTCGGACGCGTGCTGAAACACCAAAATGCTCACATCCACAGACCCAGCTATCTTACATGCATTAACAAACGTCCGTTATCAGGTTGTTCCATGGCTCCGCCATCAGGTGATTGACTCAAAAGATTACAACGAGGTTATTAGGCTCCTTCTTTCTTTGTGCAATGCCAATGGCCTGCTAATCGGCCGGGACGATCTCATCGAGCCACAGTCCCAAATATACTTTCAAAAACATGGCTTCTTCAATCTCGTATTTAAGACTCGGCTTGCGCCTGAGACTATTCCTACAGCATCCGATGAAACCCTAGCAAAACTAGATTTTATAGGTGTTGTTGATCCGAGCAAGGTCGTAGATCATTCTCTATTTGAGACAAAGGTAAAAATGGCCAGTACACTTTTACTCGGTGCGGACAAGGATGCACCCTGCTTTCTAAAGGCCATGCTCATACCGTTTGGCAGTCTGCCAGGGGAACCAAGACCATACTCGGTCTTGTGCACCGCTGCATGCCTGACAAATGTTGCGGATATTTGGGGAATTACTTCATTCCCGATTAAAATCTAGTAGGAAAATACGAGATAGTGGGGTCTGCTTCACCTATCAGCTTTTCAAATTCTTTTTGCCTAGCCGCCCACGCAACTAAGTGCAAGGTAGGCCAGCCGACAATGCACACGGACAAAGAGGTGCGATATCATAAGCAAGTGAACAGCCAGCAACTAGTCAAAATGCTTCAACAAGACCCCTCGGACGAATGTGTGGGTACAGCCATTGCTTGGCTCAAAACGAGAAAATCCACGAGCAAGGAAGCACAAAATGTACTACAAGAATTATTCAAGCTTCAGCAAATAGAAGCGAGTTTCGGTTGGTTGGCAAACTGGTTGAAGGATGGTTCATGGAAGGCACTCCGATTCGGAGTCTACAGCGTCACCTCCGTGGCATTCTACGATTGGATAATCCATCTGCTGGAAGACAATCCAACTCATCCCGAGGCTGGAGAGCTATGGTCTGAAATGATTCATAGATTTCGCGATCGTGACCTCAATCAAAGTGCCCTCCTCTGGCTCGAGAATTACGGTGACATGGACGAAAACGCTGGTTCGGTTGCGGCTGCCTTACTTAACGATATTGCGTCGGAAGCAGTGGTAATGAAAGCGCGTAAATATTTAGACCGAGACCGAGAAGACAGACAGCTCTTTAGCTCGTTAATTCAGAATACTTCTGACGAGTTCGCCACAAAACTTGGATTGTCTTATCTGAAGCGTACAGACTTAGTCTCCGGTGCTTTTGTTTCGGTAGCATTGCTTCAAAGCGATGGCGAAAAGCATTCGACTGCAGTAGAGAAATTTTTCCGAAAGCATTGGGAACACCGGCACATGTACAATGCCCTAGAAACAATTGCCTTGTCGCGCAATACTGTAGCGCTAAAGATACTTTCAGACTGGTTAGATGAACATCCTGACTCATCGAAAGTGCCCACCCTTTTGCAACAAAACGTAAGTGGTACAAATTCCCAAAGATTAGCGGACCAGGCCTGGAACTGGTGCGCCAATAATTTAGAAAATACGGAAATAAATCTATTCCTAGTTTTAGTTCTTAGAGCCGGAAAAGGAGTTCAGGTACCTGAGGAGGCAATTCAATATGTCAAAAACATGTTGCAATCGAACAAAAGCGCAAACCTATGGACGGCCCTCGCAGTCTCGCTCCTTCAGATTCTGAGTCCCGATGAGTGCTACAAATTTGGGACCGAATTACTTGATCAGACGAATGAAGAAAATCGGCGGAGAACTATTTTGGCTACACTGCTAGAGCGCGTAAACGATGCTGCATTGATTAGCCTGGCAAAAGCTCAATGCAAGAGTCTACCAGCGAATCAATGCATCCCATTGACTATGGCTCTAATGGAAAACGACCCCGATGAAGCAATTATTGCTCAAGCCAAGGCGAGCATTCCTAGTGGCGATAGTGTTATGGACTGGCTGCTTACTGCTCAATTGGTTAAAGCTGGAGATAAGGCATCTATTGCCAGAAGTAAAGAATGGCTGAAGGAAAGACATATTAGTCTACGATTCGACTCAACAAGCCCGCTACGATTGGCTCTTATGTTGGCACTTCTAGAGTCCAATCAATACGATCAAGACGTTATAAAAGAGGCAGAAGATTGGATGAGCTTTAGGCCGCCCTGGTATGAGCAGAAAGAACATGGCGCGGTGTGCGCCGCTATCGCCCGGATAAAGAACAATCAAATATGAACAGCGAAAACACTCAAATCCTGGCAAGCATCGCCACTAACTGTGTTGAAATTTGCAGCACTGTAGGCACTAACGTGCTCATTGGTGCCATTATAGTAGCGATCAATCGCTATCATCCCTACACAAAGAAATTGATCGTGGTGGGAGTATTTTCACTTGCGACCGGAATAGCGCTTCCCCCCTTAATGGAACAGTGTGCAAAGACAAATCCACTTGCATCAGCAGCAATTAGCCTGGTTGTATCTTCGACGCTAATGATCTGGTCCGTCATGTACTTATTTCTACCAATGAAAATTGCAAAACAACGCAATCATGCTCATGTAAAGGCTATCACCGTTTTGAACGCGTTGTTTTTCGTTCCCTTCAGCTGGGAGCTAGCGTTATGGTGGGCGACTAAACCTGAAAAGAAACTGATCGCTAATCCGGCGGAATATTATTCACCCTCTGTCCTAGCCATTTGTGAACGCGCGGACGGCGCTGCAAAAATACTAGCAGATACAGGCTTTGCGAAAGCCAGCGAAAAGATCCGAATTTCGGCAAGAAAAGATGTTAGTGGCGACGCTTTACTCCTGCGCCTGGACCAAAGCTTGAGCAGGCTATTGTTCGACTTTGAGCTGCCCGATGCGATAGCCGATGATGTCCGAAGCCTTTCAGAAGAAATTGCTGCGGCACAGCGAACTTAATAAGAATCTCGGCGGACACGAGGTGCGCCTTCCGCATCAGTTGCAAGCGCGTCAGCCAGGTAACCTAGATCATTCAACCACGGTAAACGGCGGGGTCGGCAGGGTCGGAGTGACTTTGCCGTGCTTGCCAGCTGTGCCGTCCGTTGATGGTTTGGGCGTACCGCTGCCGATGGTGCCGGCAGCGCCTTTGTTGGAGGTGCTGTTGTCGCCCGGCGCAGCGCTGATCACCGTCGGGTCGGGACCGGTAATATTGCTGGTGCTGGCGGCCTTGAATGAGATCGTGCCACCGTTGCCATAATTTCCACCGTTGCCACCCGCTCCAGCTAGACCTTTCGTGCTGCTGCCGCCGGTGCCTCCATTCCCACCGTTGCCACCCTTGCCGCCTTTCCCACCGTTGGCCTCAGGAGCCGGTGCGGACGGAGTCTCAGTGCTCTTAGACACGGTGATTGTGCCCAGGCCGCTAGTCGTAATTGTAATTGCGCCGCCATTGCCGGCTGCGCCTCCGGCCGCGCCGATGCCACCGGAGCCGTTTGCAGCATTAGAGTTGCCGCCGGCCCCGCCATCGCCTGATGTGGTAGTGGCATTGCCGCCATTGCCTGCGCTGGCCTGTGCGCCATTGATGATGATATTGTCGTCTTTTGCCGCATTGAAGGTAATTGAGCCTCCGCTGCCACCTTTGCCACCCGCACCGCCGGTGCTACCAGCACCTCCAGCCGACTTGGTGCTGGTGCCGTTCTGGGCACCGCTACCGCCGAGGCTGCTCGCCCCGCCGTTACCAGCAGCTCCTCCATTAGCCTCGATCTGGTTTGCAGTAAATCCGCTCGCGATTCCGGTGCCTTTGAGCGATATGGCTATCTTACCTCCAGCACCACCGTTACCACCGACTCCTGATGCTCCGGCCGCACCGCCCGCTGCGGTAGCGCCGCTGAGTTGTACGATGTTCCAGCCGCCGCCTGCACCGGCCTTCCCGCCGCCAGAGCCGGCCCCGCCGCTGGCGGTAGTGAGAGAATTGAGGGTCTGTGGGTTGTCTATGTTTATACCGCTGGTCGCCGTAATGGTGATTTTGCCTCCCGCACCGCCGGCACCACCGGCACCACCATTACCCCCGGCTCCGGAAACTCCGCTTATTGAAGTGCCGCCGTTGCCACCGCTACCAGCAATACCCAAATTTGCGCCCCCGCTGGCATCGATACTTTCGGTAAGGGCAGTGTTACCTTTAAACGTATTGCCGGCAGTGATCGAGATGGTGCCACCATTGCCGGCCGAACCTACCGCACCGCCCGCGCCACCGGCGCCACCATTTTTGCCGCCATTGGCACCACTGCCGCCGCCGCCGGCTGTTCCCGATTGCAGGCCACCAGCAACTGATGCGCCTTCGATATCAATATTGCCTGCGGAGCCGCTGCCGGTGGCCTTGGCTGATATGCTGCCGCCGTTGCCGGTGTTTGCAATTTTGCCGCCGGTGCCGCCTTTAGCGCCGGCATAGCCGGCGTCGGGTGTGGTGTTTACGATGCCAAACTGGCAGCTACCCGCGTTACCCGTTGTGCCCTGTTCTGTGCCGCCCGCGGCGCTAAGAACGCCCGCACCGGTTGTCTTGATGTTGCCGTTGGTGGCGGTAATTGTAATCTGGCCGCCGTTGCCTGTACTGCCAATATTGCCGCTATTGCCACCGGTGCCGAAGTTGGCATTGCCCCCAGCTCCTCCGGATACGAGGTAAGCACCTCCATCCACTAAAAGGCTCTGGTCTATTGTGATGTCTGCGGGTGTAGCGACGGTACCGCTGGCCTGCAGTGTAATAGTGCCACCCTTGCCGGTGGCAGCAACATTGCCGCCATTACCGCCGGTGCCGCCGGCATTACCCGTCCCAGCGCTCCCTCCGGAGCCGGCGGCCAATGTGGAACCGCCTGCGGCTGAGCTTATGGTGAAGATCTCTATGCCACCACTAGTAGCGGAAAGAGCAACCTTGCCTCCGTTGCCGGCAGTGCCCACATTACCGCCAGTGCCGCCATTACCGGAAGCACCCAGTGTACCCGAATTGTTGCCGCCTGCACCTCCACTGCCACCGCCGCCGGTGAAGGAACCAAGAGCTGCAAAACCATCCAAATAGATCGCTGCGCCCTTGACGCTAATCGTGCCTCCTGGCGCGCTTGCGCCGGAGTTGCCGCCATTGCCGCCGTTGCCCGCTTTGGCTGTGGTCGAGAGAGCATCCAGTACCTGGCCGCCATTCATAGAGAAGTCGCCGCTTGTGGCCTGGCTGCCCCCACCGGCACCTGACGTACTCGTGCCCACTAATAGATCAAGACTGTTAGTGTGTGCTTTATCACCGATTATGCCTGTGCTTGAATTGATCGTGATTGAACCACCGGCGGCCGCATTGCCGCCGTTGCCGCCATTACCAGCATTGCCCGCCGATCCGATCGGGCCGCTGAGATCGCCCCCGGTGCCGCCGATGCCGCCGGCGCCTCCGTTGAGACCAACCGAGGCAAGGGAGCCGTTGAACGTGATTGCTCCATTGAATGTATTGACGGTTATCTTGCCTACACTGCCGACATTTCCGCCATTGCCGGCGAGTCCGCCATTTCCGCCTGCGGTGAAACCGGTGCCACCATTTCCACCGGCACCCCCATTGCCGCCGGCATGGGTAGCGGCAGTGCCGTTGGTCGACGAAAACTTTGCGGTGGAGGCGGTGAGCTGAGCTATGCCTCCGCCCGGTGAGCCCTTACTTCCATTTGTTGTGATTGATATTGAGCCGCCGGTACCCGACTTACCGCCTGCAGCACCAGCACCTCCAGCGCCCCCGGCACCACCGGCGGAGCCTCCTCCGGCATTGCCCGCTCCACCATCGCCGCCCTGGCCACCAACCGCTCCGCTAGCAGACATTCCGGCGCCGTTAAAGCCGATCTGGCCGCTGCCAGGACTGGTAGCAGTAGTTGTTATGGCGATATTGCCAGATGAGCCTCCGATACCAGCGGCACCGCCGGCGCCACCTTTCCCACCCGAGCCGCTTGTGCCGCTGACACTGCCACCGGCACCACCAATACCAAAGTTAGGGGTTTTAGCCGAAATTATTGCTGAGTTTTGTCCGGCTTGGTTGCCCACGCTGAGTATTGCCGTCGAACCTATAGTGACCTCTCCGCCGTTGGTTGTTGTTATCGTCACATTGGAGCCGTTTCCGCCATTGCCGGAGGCTCCGCCTGCCCCGCCACTCCCGGCTTTGCCTGTGACGGTGTCACCGCCTTTCCCGCCATTGCCGCCGGTGCCGCCTGGGCCTCCTGCTGATGCAACATTAGCAGCGCTTATAGAAATGCCGCCGGAACCAGCAGAAACACTGACAGCGCTGGACTTACCACCAGCGCCGCCCTTCCCTCCGGCACCACCGGCAGCGCCATTAGTACCGGCACCGCCATTGCCTGTCCCGTTGCCGCCATTGCTGCCACCGGTGCCACCTAATGAAGAAATACTTGAAGCGCCGCTAAGAGAGACAGCCCCAGCTGTGCTGATTGTTACAACGCCGGCATTGCCACCATTACCGGCTGCACCACCCGCTCCACCGGTAACGGTCAGCCCAGTAGACGATTCACTACCGCCATTGCCGCCCGCCCCGCCGACGCCTCCGAAAGTTTCGACCGATGCAGCTATTTTGATATCGGTTGCGTTGGCGCTGGATGTTGCCACCTTAATTGAGCCGGCCAATCCACCGACACCACCGGCACCGCCGTTGCCCGCCTTGGCGGCAGCGGTACTGGGTGAAAATCCAGCACCCCCGGCACCACCTGTGCCACCAGTCGCTCCTACAATACTTGTCAGATTGATACTGGTTACCGCTTCCAGATCAATATTGCCACCGTTTCCCCCGGCGCCGCCGGCCTGCCCGTTGAAACTACTTAAACTGCCGGCTGTCCCAGGTGCTCCTGCCGCTCCGAAACTAGTGATAGTGCCGCCGGAGGTTATTGTCGCTCCGCTAACAGAGATGTTTCCCCCCGACAGATTTTTTGCGCCGACGGCAGCTAATCCGCCAGCTGCTGTGTCGCCACCGGCACTGCCCAGTGTCACGTCGCCGGCACTGGAAATGGTGATATTACCTCCACCGCTGGTGATTGCATTGGAACTCACCGTCCCGGCGGTCAGGCTGCCGACTTTGAAAGATCCGGTGGCAGCGCCTATATTTGGCGAGTTCAGGTCAGCGTTGAATTTGACTGAACCGGTCGGAACGGCACTGGCCAGCACGACGCTACCGCTTCCCAGCGGACCGCCAGTAGCTAATTCAGTGCCAATCGCTAAGGCCTTGCCGTCATTGCCCGCGCCCGTCAGGTTGCCCTCGGCAATGATCGTTATATTGCCGCCTTTGCCAGACGCACTTTGTGCTGAGATGTATTGCCCAACGGCTGTGGCTATTTCACCCTTACCAGAACCAGCGTAAGCAATCAAGGTGACGCTACCGGCGTTACCGGCGGGCTTGCCCGAGCCTCCGGCGAACGCACTTTCAGTTTTGATCGCGGCATTGGCACCGGCGGAGCTGGTCAAATTTATATTGCCGCCTGTGCTGGAAGGACCCGTAACCGTCGCCACCGCCGAAGAACCGGTGCCTGAGAGCTTACCGGTCGCCCCGGCGATGAGGGTAACGCTGCCACCATCAGCCATGCTAGAGGAAGTATCGATCAAAGATACATTGCTGCTTATATCTCCACTGGCGATGAGAGTTAACGGTTCTCCACGGACGGCCAGGAAGCTGCCGGTACCAATAACAATATTGCCAGGCACCAGAAAAAGTGGATCGCCTGTGGCTGTCAGGTTACCGATGGTGAAGTTTTTAGTGTCGGCAGCCACGACAATTTTGTTGCCGGTGGTATTTACCGTGCCGGTGACCTCACCGATATTGACATACACATTACCTGTGCCGGCGTTGAGATTAACGTTTTGAGAATAGAGATTGGCACCACTGATACTGAGGTCTGAGTTATGGGTATTGAAATTGATATTGCCTTTATTAGCCAACCAGTTGCCCGTGCCGGAAATCGTCAGAGGGCCACCACTGTTAACGTTGATGTTAGCTGACGAGGATAGTGTGCCATTGTTAACAATATTGCCGGATTGCAGATTTAGACTGCCTCCATCACTGATGATAGATGCCCCGGAGGCGTTTAACAGCGAGGCCGCCGTAATCGAGCTGGAGCTGCCGTCAACCACGATATGGCCATAGTTTGCGAGTTTACCAGCCACACTGAGATTGCCGACGCTGTCGTTGATGGTAACGCCTTTAGCCACTGTCAGCGATGAAAGAATTGCGCCACCGGTCAGGCTGTCGAGAAGGGCGCCTGTAAGAGCTATGCTGCCACCGATGGCGGTGCCCAGATGACTGATTGTAATGGTCTGCCCATTGCTATTGCCGCCGTTAGCCAGTACCTGTTCAACTGCCACGGCTTCAGCAGCCGTCAGGCGATTATTGAGACCCACGACTTCCAGGCGGCCGCCTACATCTATGGTGACAGTGCTGAAGTTGCCTAGAGAGCCAGCCAAAAAATTGAGCTGTGCCGAGCTCAGGTTTAAATTTGGTCCGCTATGGACTATCGAGGCGGCCGGCAAACTTAGATGTGTGTGTGAAAAACCGCGGTGGCTGGAAAAAATCGTGCTTGGCTGAGTGCCAAGATTATTGGCGTTATGAGTGACGGCAGTAGTACTGGCGTTAGCCTGAGTAAAAGGAATTGATGTGTGTGCCCAGCCGAGCTGGTGGTGCGCTACCGGCAAGAACGGCGTCAGTGGTTGGTTGGCCATCGCGGTCCCGGTGCTCAGATGCAGGGACAATGCCAGAGCCAGAAAAGGAAGTTTCTTTGCCGCTGCATCGACATGCACTTTGAAGTTTGTTTGTCTTGTCTGTGCTTTTTTGCTGCATGCGCGATTTTGACGGGGCATCTGGCATCTCCAGTGTTTACATCCGCGGGGTGACGGCGGATCTTGCTAACAATTCACCAAAGTAAAACTTTGGCAGAAATACGTCCATTTTTCCAGTGATTTAGTTAATTTGTCTGAGGCAGGCCGGCGGCTATGTTTGCCCAAGGCTTGTGGGGCTTTCTTTGGGCTCAAATTCACATTGCGTGTTTCATTGTGGTCGGGTGGAAGGCCTAACCCTGAGCTCGAATCGACTAATTTGGGCAGATTTAAGATACGCTTCCGAAGCGCTTCGGAGTCACGAGGTGGTTGATCTAGTCGGTCTGAAAAATGGATCGTTCTTCAATCATTCGAAGTGTCAGCAAAAAGCACGAATGCCCTCTCAAAAAGGCCGCCTGCAATAGTCTCTGTGCCCAGCATGTTTATTGACGACCGGACCTTGCTAAGAGTAATGGAAATGTGGCAAAGTGGAAGTTCAAGCGGATGTTTTCCTTTCAGAACAGCGCGGATATCGTCATCCGACAAACATAGTTCTTCACCACCAGCAGCAAACTTCGGCTGCAATGGCTGAAGCTGGTCCCAAAGGCGCTCTAATACGGTCTTAACCTTGGTCTCAGATAAGCCGGGCACGCTCATTGGCACGGTCATGGCGAAGCTCCATACATCATTCATTTGATCAACATGGACGGATGCATGGCCGTCTGCTGGATAAAAGGACAACAGATCCGAACACAGGTAGTTGTCGAATTTTGCCATATCAGCGAAGTCAAACACCAATTCTTTCCCTTGATCCACATTTAGAATCATGACTTCGACGAGTTTCCCGACTTCTTGACCAACCAAATCAGTAGTCGACTTCAGGCAAGAATCCCAAAGATGGCAATTCCACTCCTGATGCGTACCAGCTACTACATAGGAATAATTCGAACCCACGGCAAAAATCCCTCTTGGCCAAGTGATATGAATACAATGGCGCTTATTCTTCCCATTGCTTTCCGTTTTGCTGCCAATCTAAAGCTCTTTGACGACTCAATGCTTCCTGTCCCGGCTCTAACACATATCCAGTCGCACCATAGTCAATCAATAAATGCACTATGGGATTGTACTTTTCCCAGTCCATAACACAACGAGCTTGTATCGCAACATCTAGCGGTGTGTCTGCATACACCGAGAGTCCTGGCTCAACAGCTTGGAAGTTCGGATCCGCACCAAGTTCAAGCAAAGTACGAATGACTTCTACATTAGCGTACAATACGGCACTAAAAAGAACTGAAGCCCCATCATCACAGGGATTGTTAATATCAAGTCCACTAGTTACAAGTTCGCGAATTTGTTGAAGGTCGCTCGATTCAACACCTTTCAGAAGCAAGCCATACTGATTCATTGCTCGGGTTGATCGGATCTTGTCCGATCCCCACAGTCGATACATCAAATTAACCAACTCGTTCAATATTTTATCCATTGGCTTTGGTCACATTTTTGCTTCAGGCTAACCACAAAGTCGATCAGCTATCTAGTTGGTTGTTGAGAATTCTTCGGTTTAAACTTGTTAGTTGCAGGTGTCGAAATTCCGCAGACAGTCACGCAACTGATAGTCGTCAGCACCAGCATCACAAGCACTTTTGAATGATTCATTGTTCCTCCAGGGATGTTGCATGGCTTATTCTATAAGCGATTACTGAAAAGGGCGAATTTTTAGGGGCATAGGCCTAGTGATTCACTGGGGCAGACGATGGTACGATGGTTGTATGAAACACGCGATGTATCCAACTCGTGGAGAGTCCATTAAAGAAATTGCCGCACATAGAATATTTTCCGACAGAGTGCCTTATTCCGTGAGCATCAGTTCTAATCCTCATCAGTTGCCGCAAGTACAGCCAAGTGCCGTCTATCAGGGCGCAAACAAACAATTCCAAAATCCCAGGCGATATTGTGGAACCACGCCGACGTTGAAGATAGCGACCACCACCTACTTTGAAGAGCGACCTTGCTAATGTCATCGACTTTGCCACCGGCGCCGACTCCCGCAAGAGCCGCTAGGGATTGCCACGCAGCCAACCTACCATAAGCACCCTTTTCACCGTGCGAGTAGGCGCCTCCCATCGCGGCAGCACTGAACAATTGGGCAAAAACCGCTTCCGCTTTTACAACTTCCACTTTAACATCTTGAGGTTTTGCACCGGCGAGACACTCTAATTGCAAGCTTAATAGTTGCCGCCTGGAAATATCTCCGGGCAGAATGTCGGAACTCGACTCAAATAATTTAGTTTCTAACTTACCATTTGAATTCGCTTTCCACATTCGCACACAGCTCCCCACAGCGGCGGAATCGACAGGCAGGGATATTGCGCTGAACGGTTTGCCTGCGTCATCATCAGAATGTTGTTCCGGTAGCTTGCCGGAAACGGAAGTTCCGGGCGATGTTTCAACTGAACCATGGCGGCTATATGTAGGAAAGACGATCAATTTTTCGATCGCCAAACGGTGAAGCGGCAACCACGCGAGAGGATTTTTCTTGGCTCCAAGTAATTCCCAATATGTTTTTATCGATCCTATACCATCGAAATTAGCGCCCCGAGCCACACATTCTTGAATCAGCGGAGTAATAATTTCCAGAGATTTGCCGTCATCAATATGCTTAACTATCATTGGTTGCAGAAATTCAACACTATGCGATGAGGCCAATAAAGATGCTGCATACACCGAGCTCCTTTGCGCATCATGCACTAACTCTATTCCAAGTTCGACTTGTTCAGCTTTTTGGGATTGGCAGAGAAATTCAATTCCATCCTGACCGTCCAAGAAATAGATGCCATTTATTGAAGGTCCGTTAGAGCCAATTATCAGCATATCGTAATTTCGTTCGCGCGCGATTCTTCTCACCTCAGTCTGGCTTGTTTTGTCAAAAAAATCACGCGGCAACGGTGGCAAAGGGCGCGAATGCTTGGCAGTTGATTTACCGTGTTTAGGAATAATGGCCACGAAAAAGACGGTGCTAGCAAGTAGAAAAAGCACTATGAATCCGACAAGCGAATTTCTAGTCATTGAGCTTTAGTCCTTTCAGTCCAATAGCTTGCACGTTAGAGAGCCCTCTACTCAGTCTCGCTGTTGAAGCTTGAACCATCAGCTCCCCTGGGCACCATAACCAGGCCAAGGGCCAGGCCGGCAATCAGTCCACCAAAATGGGCAGCCTGATCCGCATGCACCATCAGACCATAAACAACACAGTAAACCAAATAACCACCGATGGATTTTAGCGAACCGTTGAATGTCTCTTGCTCAATGTCCTGCTTGTGGACAATTAAAAAAGCCACATAGGCACCCATTATGCCGCATATAGCGCCCGACGCCCCCGCCGATACCCCCTGGGTAAACAGGTCGCTCAGGACACCACCGGCAACCCCGCTCAACAAATAAATCACACAGTACTTTGAATGACCAAAGAGGCGTTCACACAAAGGTCCAATCTGCCAGAGCACGATCATGTTGAATAGAATATGAACCCAGCCGATATGCAGAAAACAAGACGTAAGCAGGCGCCAGGGCTCTCCGTTCAAAGTAAGAGGAGCAAAGTTAGCCTGCCATTCAATGAGCGTTTCCGAACTGGGCCCGGAAAACGACGTAGGGCCCTCTTTTATCACCATAGCTACAAAGACAATTGCATTGATCACAATAATTGCTTTGGTCAGCCATGCACTAGTATCAGGCTCCATCCACTGCTTAAGCGGCTCAGAATCAAAGGCACGTACTTGGGCCACGGTTACCGCCTAGTCGCCATAACACTTTTACCTCTGTGATTATAAACCACGAAACCCATTCCCCTCGGATGTAACGAGGTGGTTGCACCTAGTTGCGATGTCAGGCCGACCGCAGCTAGAGACTTTGCCTGATATCGGGTGTTGTTA
>Ga0105248_10004505_pt1 | contig 15411 bp, 13 predicted proteins | sample KBSS34metaG_FD_81524 | JGI IMG/M metagenome (GOLD analysis project Ga0105248, IMG submission 81524) | Switchgrass rhizosphere microbial communities from Kellogg Biological Station, Michigan, USA - KBS S3-4 metaG | ecosystem: Host-associated > Plants > Roots > Rhizosphere > Soil | place...
AGATCGCGCCACCGTCGCCGTCGCCACGACAGCTGGGAGCACCGGCCGCCGTGGCACCGGATCCTGCCGTGAGCGCGCGTCCCTCGGCGAGGCCAGCTTCCGCACGGCCGTCCCTCGCCACGTTGGCCTCGCGATGGCGCGGAGCCAACTCGGAGCCATCGCGGCCACGCGCCACCCATTTCGGAGCCGCGGCTGCGTTTGCGTTCATGGGCGCGGCGGCGATAGGCTGGGGCGCGTGGAGACTCGATCAGTCCGCTCCGCTTCCTCACAGCGCTGCAGCGCTGCCGGTCGAAACGGCGGTGGCGACGACGAGGGTCGTGGCGACGGTGACCGGCGCGCCGTCGCCCATGCTTTCGACCAGCGCCGCTCCCGTCGCGCTGGAGCTCAAACCCGAGGCGCTGCAAGCCACCCTGACCGAGCCGCCCAAGGCGCGGGAGGTCGCGGCCTTCGCCCTGCCACGGATTGCTGCCGCCGGAACCGTCGCGCCGGCACCAAGCCGGCTCGCGCCGCGCGATCGCCATCGCAGTGCGCGCACCAAGGTGCGATCGGCGAGTGCTTCCGTCAAGGCAACCCATCACGCCGAGAAGACCGCCTGCGACGGCCCGGGATTGCTAGAGCGCGCATGGTGTGCGATCCATCCCTGCAAGGCGCAGCGGAGCCGCTCGACACCTGAATGCATGGACCGCTTGCGCGCCGAGGCGGCGCGCCAGCAGCGAATCGAGCGGCAGTAGCCCGGCCAGGATGGTCGGCCAACTGCTAGGCCCGGACGACGGCGAGCGTCACATCGTCATCGTAGTTGGACTCGAATCCGCCAGTTTCATGTCTTGCGTCCGGGGAGGTTGATCTCAAAATTGTCCCGGTTTCTCTTGGTTGAAACCTGGACCGAGGCCCGTCGAACATGGACAAGGCCACGACGAGGCCTAGGCGTGCCTCCTTATAGATCGAGTTCTGACGACCCCGGATGATTATCTGGCGGTCGCTCCGAGGGCTCCGGTCTGTGCGGCTGGTTCTCTAGGGAGGGGTTACGCCACTCATCTCAAACGTTAAGGCGGTCCGCTTTCGGGGCGACCACCTGCCAACGTCGAGCGGCGGCTGAGGGTCGATCGCCGCCGACCGGCGCGACGATCACGCTGCCTCATCAGCGGTCATTGGTGACCGGTCACCGTGGCGATGGCACTTGCGAGGCTGGCCTGACATCCATTCACCGGCGCTTTACCCTGCAAGGTTTCTCTTTTCGGTGTGATTCAAATCCGAAACAAAAGCAACGCAAAAGCGAACCGAAATGAGCCAAATCCGAGTCCGAAGTGAGCCGAATCCGAACCAGCGGTCGGCCAAGCACCGGTCGCGTCGATCAGCCAGCACTATCTCGTGGTCGCCAACGACGCGCGGCCGCTCGGCCAGGCTGGCAAACCCTCTCAAGGTCTAGGCTCAGATCGGCTGCCGCTGCAATCGAGAGCAGCGACGTATCGGCTCTTCCCGTCCGCACCATCCACGGCTCGAGCATCGCCCCGCGATGAGTATCGGTCGAGCGAGTTCTGCCTCGCCACGCTCGAGCCCGCCCTGGACGCCGGCCGATGTGGCGAAGGCGTAATCGAACACGGTCTGAAGCCGACCCAGTGATCGAGACCGCCATGATCGCCCGCATCGGAGCGCTGCTGCGCAACAACGAAGCGCTCGTCCGGCAGCACTTGCCCCTCGATCCGAGTACTTCGCCACCTGCCGGAGCGCCAGCATTCCACTTTCCTCTGGATTACGGCTGCGTGTTCGACCTCGACAGCGGCTGCATCCGGCCGCAGACGAGCATCATCGATAAAGAAGGGGCGATGCGGGAAGCCTGCAAGTTCCACGGCGGCGCCGACTGAGACAGAGTCCGAACGTCATGCAGATCGCCCTCGTCAGCCTCGCCTTCGCCGTCGCGCTGCTCTGCGCAGGCGTGATGGGCTACGCGATCCAGCGCGGCGCGACGTGCACCGTCGCCGCCGTCGACGAGGTCGTCACGCAGCGCACCGGCCGGCGCCTCGTGAGCCTCGTCGAAGCCGCGCTCTGGGTCGCGGGCGGGCTGATCGTCGCCCAGACGCTTCACCTGCTGCCGCAGATGCCGGCGGGCTACGCGGTCAGCGGCTGGACGGTCGTCGGCGGCGCGCTCCTCGGCCTCGGCGCCTACATCAACGGCGCCTGCGTGTTCGGCGCGATCGCCCGCTTCGGCTCGGGCGAGTGGGCGTACATCGTGACGCCGATCGGCTTCTATCTCGGTTGCCTCACCGTCGTGCCGCTCTTCGGCGTGCCGATGCCGAAGAAGCTTCCGTACGGATCGCCGGTGCTGCAGGCGTCGGCGATGGTCGCGGTCGTCTTCGTCGCCTTCGCGCTCTGGCGCCTCGCCCGCCCGTGGCTCGGCGGCGCGGAGTCGATGAGCGCGCGCTGGCACGAGGCGCTCGCGGCGCGGATCTGGTCGCCGCACGCCGCGACCACGGTCATCGGCATCACCTTCGTCGTCATGCTGCTGCTGGTCGGCGGCTGGGCCTACACCGATGTTCTCGCCGAGCTGGCGCGCGGCATGTCGGCGAGCGTCGGCGCGCGCAGCCTGCTGGCGGTCGCGCTGCTCGCCGGGGCGGCGCTCGGCGGCTGGACCGCGGGGCTGTTCCGCAGCACGCGCCTGGCGCCGATGCAGCTGCTGCGCTGCCTCACGGGCGGCGTGCTGATGGGCTGGGGCAGCCTGCTCCTGCCGGGCGGCAACGACGGCCTGATCCTGGTCGGCATGCCGCTGGCGTGGCCCTACGCCTGGCTCGCCTTCGCGACGATGTGCGTCACGATCGCCACCGCCCAGCTCGCCGGCCGCGCCTTCGAGGCGCCGGCCGGCAAGCGAGTGGTCTAGGGCGCGCAGCCGACTCGTCACATCTGGCGCACGGCCGATCCGCGCCGACCGACGCTCCCTAGGCTTCGCGTCGAACGTCCTCATCGAGGCCGGCTCGGGATATCGACGTTCGGGAAGATCAAGGCGCGAAATCAACGCGCAGACGCTTCCTCGCCGGTCGCCGCCGGTCCCCTGGCAAGACTTCGGCTTTGCCAGACCAGTTGGGCGTGTGCCTGCTCGACCTCCGCGATGAGTCGGTCCACCGCAAACATGAACTCATCGCGGCTGGGAAACGGACATCCCGTCAGCAACGTGCGAGCACGGGCGGCGAGCAGGTGGTCGCCTCGAGCGCGTGCCGAACGGTGTACCTCATCGCAGCTGAGATGCGCGAGCCGGCCGACGTCACCGACGCGCCGCGCGTGCCACAGCGCCGCGAGTACGTCTTCGAGTACAAGCTGGTCGGAGAAGTCGTGCATGTTGCAATGCAGCATAGCCAATTACGCCTTCAGAAGGAAGGCGTCGAAGCCTGGACGCGCCGATATCTCTTCGCCTCGCACGGCGACGACGGGTTGAGCGATCGCTCCCGGGCGGATCCGCCTAGGGATGAACTTCGACGAAGAAGACGGCTCGATGGTTGCCCGGCCCTTCCGTGTGCTGATGCACCGGAAAGCGGCCCGCGATCTTCGCCACGAAAACGATCTTCGCAGGCCGGTCCGGACCGACCTCCGCCATGAGCTCGTAGCCATGCAGGTGCAGCATCATGGGCCGGTCGCTCGTGATCGCGAGCTCCACCGTCTCTCCTTGGCCGACCTTCAAGGTGTTGTCCTGCCCGACCAGGGTCCCGCCGCGCAGGGTCACGGCAAGGCGATGGGGTGCAGCGGCAGCCGCGGCAGCTGCAGGGAGGGCCGCCTGCGCAGCCTGCGCCTCCAAACACAAGATCGCCGCTGCCACGACACACAGTCGGACCCCCAGCTTCATGGTCCTTCCAACCGTGTCGATCAACGAGCCCGATCCCCAGTTCCGAAACGTCATAGGCGACAAATAGTTTAAGCGTCTACCGACCCCCGCCGGCACTGCGATCGGCACCCGAGCACGCGATGGCCGCGGAGACAGTGGTGAACGTTACGCGCACTTGTCGCCACGACCCTCTCAGTTGTCCAGCGTGATCCCGGTGCGCCTGGCCAGTGCCGCGTACTTGTCGATCTGCTGGCGCAGGAACTCGGCGAAGGCCGCCGGCGGCGCGACCGAGACGACGAGACCGCCGGCGGACAGCCGGTCGCGGATTCGCGGGGTCTGCAACGTCCTCATGATTTCGGTGCTCAGCATCTCCACGAACGGCGCGGGCGTTCGAGCCGGTGCGACGAAGCCGTAGAAGCCGACCAGCTCGAAGCCGGGCAGCGACTCCGCAATGGCCGGCAAATGCGGAAACGGCGCAACCCGCCGGGCGCTCGTGATGCCGAGCGCCCGAAGGCGCTGAGCCTGGAGGTACGGCAGCGCCGACTCGAGCGTTACGAACGCCAGCGGCAAGTCGCCGCGGATCAGCGCAGGATAGACCTGCGCGCTGTCGGTGTACGGCACATGCTCGAGAGCGATCTCGGCCTCGATGGCGAGCAGCTCGCCGGCCAGGTGCGACACCGAGCCGATGCCGAGCGACGCGTACTGCAACGGCGGATCGGCGCGGCGCGCCAGTTCGATCAGCTCGGCGACGCTGCGGGCCGCGAACCCCGGCTGCGCGACCAGCACGACGATCGAGTGGCCGCCGAGGCAGACCGGCTCGAAATCGGTCAGCGCGTTGTACGGCATCTGATGGCGCATCGCCTGGTTGACCGCGTGCGGCGAGAACACCATGCCGAACGTGTTGCCGTCGGGGGCGGCCATCGCCACCGCCTGCGTGCCGACGATCATGCCGCCGCCCGGCCGGTTGTCGACCAGCACCGGCCGGCCGAGCCTGCTGGACAGGTCGTCGGCGAGCAGGCGCGCCGTGAAATCGGCAGCGCCACCGGGAGCCTGCGGTACGATCATTCGCAGCGGCCGGGCGCCGCTCGCGGCGAGCGCGCCGCGACCGCACAGTCCGACGCATGCGAGGGCCGACAGGATCGCGCGGCGCGTCGCGGACGTGCTTTCGCTCACCGCCGCAGCCTGCGCGACGCGCGCCGGAATTCGTCCGCCAGCGCCGCGGCCGATGCGGTCAGCGGCCGCATCGTCGAGGTCATCAGGTATTGCACGGCAGGCGGCAGACCGAGCTCGATGGGAAGGACCTTCAGAAGCCCCGGTTCACAGAGCGGCTCCAGCGCCCCGACGCTGTTCAAGGTGACATGGTCGCTCTGGAGCAGCATCGAGATCATCGCGCCCGACGAATCGCAATGCATCACCAGCGTCGGATCGGGCAGGCCGTGCTTGCGCATCAGCGAGAGGATCGTCGGCCCGCCGGACTGCTGCACGCCGTAGAGCCAGCCGTAAGGCACCAGGCTGCCCAGGTCGCGAGCATCGGCGGCCGGGTGGCCGGCGCGAACGACGATGCCCAGATCGGAGCTGCACAGCTGCTCGGTGCGCAGATCGGAGACGCTCTGATCGGTCGGCAAGGGTCCGACCGCGAAATCGATCTTGGCTTCGCGCAGCGCCGCGATCGTCGACGTCGAGCGGCCGCCGAGCACGCTGATCATCGCGTCGGGCATGCGCTCGCGGAAGCGCGCGACCGCCGCCGGCAGCAGCATGGCCTCGGCCGTCGCCGACAGGCCGACCGTGATCAGCCGGTGGCGGTCGCCGCGGAAATTCTCGATCTCCTCCTGCAGATGGCGCAGCTCCGCATCGATGACGCGCGCGCGGCGCAGCACGATGCGACCAAATTCGGTGACCGCGACGCCGCGCGCGGAGCGCACCAGCAGCGGCACGCCCAGCGATTTCTCGAGCGCCGTGAGATTCTTGCTGACGGCGGCCTGCGCAAGTCCGAGCTTGCGCGCGGCGGATCGAATGCTGCCGGTTTCGATGACGGCCATCAGATCGCGCAGATGGGCTTCGCGCATCCTGTCTCGGTGTTCTTCGCGTTGCTGAACGCGCAAAACTATGACATGCGACGAGGCGCGGCGGCGCCCTGTTTTCCTCTAGGCAATCTCCGCAATCGCGCCACGAGCCGGCGCGTCAGGGCGTCGCGGGCCGCCGCGGTTGGGCCCAGACCTTGTCGCTCGACCAGTGCAGGTGGACGATGCGGAAGCTCTCGCCGACGCGGCGCACGATCGCCGTTTCCTGCACCACTTGGTCGATCGGCTTGCCATCGGGCAGCTTGCCGGTGACGTGGTACGTGCTCAGCACCCAACGCTCGTTGCCGCTGCCGCCGACGCGACGCGCCTGCAAGGTCCAGTCGGAGACGGCGGCCATGTCGATGTCGCCCGGCAGGTGGCTCAGCGCATAGGCCTCGACGGTCGGGTCCGTGATGCCGAACTCGAACACCACCAGCGAGCGGTCGAGGTAGGAGAGCGCGCCCCCCGTGTCCTTGCGCTTGAGCGCCGCGCGGAAGCCGTCGACCGCGTCGGCCGGCAGCTTGGCGGTCTGCGCCCACGCCGCGCCGGCGAAAGCCAGGCTTGCGGCGCCGAGCAGCAGGCGCGCCCGCACGATCCAGGCGTTGCGGCTCATCGTCGTCTCAGCCTGCGGTGACTACGCATTGGGGTCGATCAGCTTGGGATCGATCAGCTCGATGATGACGATGTCGCCCTCGACCACGCCTTCCATCGAGGGATCGGTGTCGCGCACCGTCAGTTCGACGGCGGTATTGCTCTTCAGCCACAGGCTCCTGCCGAGCATCTTTCCCCGGATGAACGTCAGCCGCCAGCCGCGCATCTCGTTGCGCTTGGGCGCCACCATTCCCGGGCCGATCGGTTCGAAGCGCAGCGTGGAGATGCGACCCGCCTTGCCGGGATGGCCGACGCGGGTCACCTTTGCCGTGAAGCGGCGCAGCGCGGGGTCGACGGCATCGTGACCGGCCATCCGCAGCCCGTCGAGACGCGCGGGTTCGGCCGCGCCATGGACCGTGGCCAGCAACGCCACGGCCATCAGCGAGCTCCGCACCGCGGCCGGGATCCGCGTCGCCAGCCCCATCGTCGTCCTTCGGATGAATGGAAAGTCGGCGATCTTACGGGGGCGGCGCGTGCGGCCCTTCGATCCGTGTGCTCACCTTTGATGAACGAATTAACCTTCGGTCATCTTCCGAATCGGGGTTGCTGCTGATGTCATCGCCATGGGATTCACACCTAATCTACGCAGCCCCCCGCTTGCCCGACATTGAAGCTTGCATGACAACTCACACTCGCTGGCCCTGGTGGCTCGCGACGGTGCTCGTCGTCGCGCTGGCAGCAACGTGGCAGTGGCGTTCGCTCGATGACGCGATCGAGTCGGCGCCGATCGCGCCGGTCGTGTCCGCGCCGGCCCCGGTGGCGGATGCGGCCCCCGCTCCCGCGATCGTTGCGACGACGACTCCGCCGGCCGCGAAGCCGCCCGACGCGGCACCACCGGCGTCGTTCAAGCTCGTCGGCACCGTCGTGACGGCCAACGGCGCCGACAGCTTCGCGATGGTGCGGCGCACGGCGGACTCGCAGCTGGTGCAGCTGCGCGCCGGCGATCGCGTCGAGGGCCTGACCGTCAGCGCGATCGAGTCCGGCGATGTCGTGCTCGCCGGCGCGGGGCAGGCCGTCGTGATCGAAGCCGACAGAACGGTCGCGGCGCCGACGCCATTCCGTGCACTCATCCCTCCTCCGGCTCCCGACGTGGAGCCGGCCTGGGCGGGAGACCCGGCCCCCTTCGGACATTGACGAGAAGACTCTCGTCGCCAGCCCCTTGCCTTTTCGATGCAGACAGGAAGAACCATGAGACAACACATCGCAGCCGACTTTTCCTTGATCGCCGCCCTGACCGGCGCGTCGCTGCTCGCCGCCTGCAACGGGGACGACGCGCCCGCCGCGGCCGCGCAGCCCTTCGCCGGCCCGACGCCGGTGGCCCAGGCGTACGTGACACCGCCCAGGCTTTGCGCGCCCGGGCCTGGCGACCAGGCGGAGCCGGGAGTCAACGGTCACATCCCCAAGTCAGCGATGTTCGACGCGGTCACCAACCCCGATGGCTTCCAGGGCTACTGGTGCGGCGTGAAACAGGTGGCCCAGCACACGCTGTTCGGTCGCGGCGCTTTCGGCGACCTGCAGATCAAGACGAGCGGTGCGAGTCGTTGCGCCTATGCCTCCAACCGCGACGGCGCGCTCGGCAACGACAACGCGCTGACCAGCGGCATCATCGTGTTCGACGTGAGAACGCCCTCGAAGATGCAGGTCGTGCCTGCGAGCGGCGATACCCAGATCGTCGGCACCGCGCCGTCCGCCATCGTCACGGCGACAAGCACCAACAAGTGGGGCGAAGAAACGACCGCCGCCGTCCCCGTCAACCCGAACGGGAAGATCCTGCGCACCCCGGCGGCGCTCGAAGCGTACTCGGGCCTCGAGCTCGCCGGCAACATCATGGTGGCCGGCTACAAGGACAACAGGTACGTCGACATCTATGACGTCAGCGATTGCCTGCACCCCGTCCCGCTGAACGCGAGTTACCAGAGCTCCGGCGGCCACCACGACGGCTGGATCTCGCCCGACGGCAAGACCTGGTACGGCGTCCCGTTCGGCACCACGGCCAAGGACGGTCTCTCGACGCTCATCACGGGCGGCACCTCCCCCACCGACGAGAACTTCGCCAACTACACCATCGCCACGAACCGCGTCGACCTGCACGTCACCAGCCTCGATGATCCGAAGAACCCGAAGCTGCTCCTGAGCTGGAATCGCTCGCAACTGCCCGACTCCGTAAAGAACGACAAGAACTGGCGGATCATGGCGGCGACCAACGTCCACGACGTCAGCACCAACCCGGATGGCACGCGGCTCTATCTCGCGGTGTACGGGGGTGGCGGCCAGGTGGCCGGTAACCTGCCGACCCCCACCACCACGTTCTGGAGGGAGCAGACCTGCGCCAACGGCCTGCTGATCATGGACTCGAGCGACATCGTCAAGCGGGTCGCCAATCCGCAGCTGAAGTACGTCAAGTTCCTCTCGTGGTGCGACCAGCAGCCCAATCCCGAATTCGAGCAGGGCGGCTACACCCGGATGACCTCAACCGCCGCGAGCCACGCGACCGAATGGGTTCGGCACATCAACGGCAAGGAGTACATCGTTTCGACCGACGAGTCATATGCCCTGACGACGAGCGACACCAACGGCCTGCCGACCCAGTGCAGGCAGCAGAGCTTCGGCCGCATGATCGACATTTCGGATGAGCAGAACCCGAAGATCGTCGGCACCTTCGAGCACGACGCCAACAAGGCCAGCGTCTGCCCGACGCTGGTTGCGCAAGGCGGAAACATCCCGATGGTTCACTACCTGAACTTCGACGACCGCAACAACATGCGTTTGACGGTTTATGCGGCCGCCTCGGGCGGTGTCCGCTTCGTCGACTGGACCGATCCGACGAGCCCGAAGGAAGTCGCCTACTACATCGCACGGCGCAATACGCCCAGCAAGATGGACTTCACCCGCCCCGATCCGCGCTATGACAACGAAAACTGCATCTACTACACGGGTTGGAACCAGGGCGGCCTGGTCTCGATCGAGCTGACCAACCCGCAATACAACCCATGCATGAGCCGGGCCGCGAGCGTCAACGGGAAAGTGGCCACGGCACAGGGCGACGTCACGGTTTCTCTGGAGGCCGGCCGCGGCAGCCAGGCGGCGGTCGCCACCCTGAACATGGACGGCCCGGGCAAGACCGTGCAGCTGACCTCGGTGACGCGACTCGGCTCGGCGATCGATGCCGATGGCACGCAGGTCACGGCGACCAAGAACTCGCTGCAGATCGACGCTGTCGGCACCTTCAACAGCCAGCCCGCGAAGTTCCGCATTCAGGTGACCGACAACGGCAACAACAACGGCTTCTTCTCGTTGACCTGCACCTCGGGCTGCTCGCTGTCGATCAGCGGCAACCTCCAGAGCGGCGGCAGCCTGGCCGTCGCGAACGTGAAGAGCTGATCCGCCTGGAAGGCATCGACGGCCCCCGGCGCGCGCGACGCGTCGGGGGCTTTTCCTTGCCGAGGGTCGGCGCATCAGCCGACGATGGGCTGCGCCATGATCCACAGGCTCAGGCTCGTATAGGCGACCATCAGCACGAGCATCGGCAACTGACTCAACATGGCCGCGCGGTGGCTCGCGAAGCGGCGCGTCGCCTCGACATGGGCGACGATGACCGCCAGCACGTGACCGATGACGATCAGCGCCACCGAGCCGTACCAGTACACGGCCGGGCTGACGATGCCGAGATCGACCGGGCGGCCGCGCGTTCCGAACAGATTCCAGCCCCAGCCGAACGGGTCCGACAAGAGCGGGATGATGAACTGCCCGGTGGTCAGCAGCAGCGACACATAGTGGGCGAGGTGGTAGGCGACGGCGATCGGCACGAGGCTCCAGACCATCGCGTTCAGGTCGGCATCGGCCGGGCCTTGGCTGCCCGCGCGGCCGGCCAGACGCAGCATCCACGCACCGACGCCGCGAAAGATCAGCACGAACGCGAACGCAAACACCAGCAGCACCGCGGTGTTCAGCCATTGCGTCTCGTCCATCCCTGTCGCAGAGGACAGGGTGAACAGCGTCTCCGCCACCGGGCGCGACGTCTGCGCCGCGGTGCCGATGCGATCCATGAGAGGCGTCTCATGGAAGCCGTCGAAGGTGACGGTCGCGAGCATCAGCAGGACGAACGCGGCCGCCGAATTCGACACCGGCTCGTCCGTCAGCAAGCCGGCGCCGTAGGGCCGCAGGCGCAGGCGCGCCGGCTCGGTCGGCGTCGAGCTGCGCACTTCGAGCGGCGCGAAGCGGCCCAGCACCCGGAACGCCATCGCGAAGGCATCGGCCTGCCGGCGCCAGGCCTCCACGCCGAACAGCAGCATGCCGCACCAGCTCAACGCCGAATAGGCCAGCAGAACGGTGGCGATGGCGCGCGGCACGTCCTTCTCCTGCCAGACCAGCTCGGCCCACGCGAAGGCGAAGAACAGCGCGACCGCCGGCCACGCTCCCAGCCACGCCGGGTAGGCCAAGCCGAGTGAACCTCGCGATTCGCGGCCGCCGATGAACCGAACGGCGGCGCGATAAAGCGTGGGCAGCGGATTGACGACCTCCCACAGGTCGCCGACGAGCGCGCAGAAGAAGGCCATGCCGACCCACCACAGCACCCAGACCATCGTGACGATCAGGTTCGCATACGCATCGGGATTGCCGAAGAAGCCGGCAGCCAGGCTCAGCACGAACAGCGCGCAGGCGATGATTCGCAGCACGACGGCGAGCGGATGCGCGACACGGCGCAGCGGCGAGAACCGCAGCAGATCGATGCTGCGTAGGAAGGCCGTGCCGAAATCGCGCTGGCGTGCGAACAGCGCCAGCGCCGCGAAGGTGAGCACGATCGTCGCGCCGGCCCCCGTGAGCCACAGCCACAGCGGCAGTGGCAGGTCGAAGCGCTGGCCGAAGCCGTGCGCCTGCGCTCCGGTCGCCGCGCACGCGATGGGAAGGATCGTGATGGCTTTGGCCAAGCCGCGCGGCACGCACTCGGATCGGAATGTGCCCGGAGCGCGCACCTACGAACAGACCTCGACGAAAAGCACGGCCAAGTAGAGGAACGGACTCACCGAGAGCGCACGGCCGGTCCGTGACTGGCGAACACCCATCTCGCATACAGCCTTCGCGACCGTTCGGTCCATCATGAAAGAGTCAGAGCGACTTCGCCAGCTCGCTGCCCCGCACAGGCGTCGGGACGAGGGTCAGGGCCTGATGCCATCCATTCCCGATCCCAGGCTGTCATCGATCTGCTTGACGATCGAGAAAAGCGCCTCGACGCGAGCCGACCAGCCCTCGAGCCGGCCGTGATCCTCGTCGTCGATCATGCTCACGTACTGTGCCTTCAGGCGCTCGAGTCGACGCCGCGCCGCTGCCGAAATCTCGACCGTCGGTGGCGAGTAGATGCCGTTGCCGTCGAGCCTGTGCCGCGGCACGCTTTCCATCGACCCCGGGATCGGCTCGGCGCCGTAACGCTCGATGGTGTCCATCGCCGCCTTCCCGATCGACGTCACCACCTGCCCGGCGCGGACGTCGAACCTGCGGAAGCGCCACACCTCGACGCGTTCGCTCGCCTCATCAGGCGTGCCGTCCATGGGTCGTCTCTTGGGCTGGGTGTCGTCGATCGATAGGCCCTACTCTAGCCCGCTTCAAGTCATCCAAATCATGCAGCGCTCGGCAGACCCGTCAGCAGCTTGTCGAGCGTGATCGGGTAGTCGCGAACGCGCACGCCGGTCGCGTGGTGGATGGCGTTGGCGACCGCCGCAGCGACGCCGCAGATGCCGAGCTCGGCGACACCCTTGGCCTTCATCGGCGAGGACACGGGATCGGCTTCGTCGAGGAAGATCACCTCCTGGTGCGGGATGTCGGCGTGCACGGGCACCTCGTAGCCGGCGAGATCGTGGTTGACGAAGAAGCCGTAGTCGGGGCGCTTGTCGACGGCGAGGTGCTCCATCAGCGCTGCGCCGACGCCCATCGTCATCGCCCCGATGACCTGGCTGCGCGCCGATTTCGGGTTGAGGATCCGGCCCGCCGCGCAGACCGCGAGCATCCGTCGCACTCGCGTCTCCCCGGTCGACGCGTCGACGCCGACCTCGACGAAGTGGGCGCCGAACGTCGACTGCTGGTACTTCTTGTCGAGATCGCCGTATTCGATCGCGTCCTCGGCGACGAGCTCGCCGTCGGCGGCGGCCTGCGCGAGCGGCAGCGCGCGGCCGCCGGTGCGGACCTCGCCCTCGGAGAACACCGCGGCGGCAGCGTCGACGCCGAGCTTGGCCGCGACCGCCTCGCGCAGCTTCACGCACGCCGCGTAGACGCCCGCGGTGGAGTTGTTGGCGCCCCACTGGCCCCCCGATCCCGACGACACCGGATAGGCCGAATCGCCGAGCCGCACGACCACCTTGTCGAGCGGCACGCCCATCATTTCGGCGGCGGTCTGGGCGATGATCGTGTAGCTGCCGGTGCCGATGTCGGTCATGTCGGTCTCGACGCTGACGACGCCGCGGCGATCGAGGCGCACCCGCGCCGCCGACTTCGTCAGCAGGTTGTTTCGGAACGCGGCGGCGACGCCCATGCCGACGAGCCGTGGCCCGTCGCGCGTGCGGCCCGGCTGCGGGTTGCGCGCGCTCCAGCCGAACCGCTCCGCGCCGACGCGGAGGCATTGGATGAGATTGCGCTGCGAGTAGTGCCGCTCCGGCTTCTCGGGGTCGACCTGGGTGTCGTTGAGGATGCGCAGCTCGACCGGATCGATGCCGAGCTTGCCCGCCATCTCGTCGATCGCGATCTCGAGCGCCATCATGCCGGGCGCCTCGCCGGGCGCGCGCATCGAGTTGCCCTCGGGCAGGTCGAGCGCGGCGAGCCGCATCGAGGTGAGGCGGTTGGCGCTCGCGTAGAGAAGGCGCGTCTGGTCGGTCGCGGTCTCGGGCTTGCCGCCCGGCAGGTTGCCCGACCAGCTCTCGTGCGCGATCGCGCTGAGCTTGCCGTCCGGCGTCGCGGCCAGGCGCACGCGCTGGATGGTCGCGGGCCGGTGCACGGTGTTGTTCGGAATCTGCGCCCGAGCCAACGCGACCTTGACCGGCCGCCGTGCCGCGCGCGCGCCGAGCGCCGCGAGCACGGCGTCGCTGCGAACCCAGAGCTTGGCGCCGAAACCGCCGCCGATGAAGGGCGACACGACGCGGATCTTCGCGGCCGGGATCAGCAGCGTCTGCGAGAGGTCGCGCACCGCCCACGCGATCATCTGGTTCGACGTCCACAACGTCAGCGAATCGCCTCGCCAGGCGGCGATGCTGGCGTGCGGCTCCATCATCGAGTGGCTCTGGTCGGGAGTCGAATACCAGGCGTCGACCTTGATCGGCGCGGCGGCGAACGCGGCCTCGAAGTCGCCGGTGCGGTGCACCGGCGGCGAGCCGCTGCCCTCGCCGCTGCTGCCTCCGGTCAAGGGCGCCGTCTCGAGCTGCGCGGCGAGGTCGTAGCGGCCGGGCTCGCGTGCGTAGTCGACGCGGACGCGCTGTGCCGCGGCTCGCGCCTGCTCGAAGGTGTCGGCGACGACGAGCGCGATCGCCTGGTGATAGTGCTGGATCTCGGGCCCGGCGAGCATCCGCGCGTAGTGCGTCTCAGCCTGGCCGAGCCTGCCGGCGTTCTGCCAGGTGACGACGCTGATCACGCCGGGGGCGCCCTTCGCATCGGCGATGTCGATCGAGCGGATGCGCCCGTTGGCGATGGCGCTCGCGACGATGTAGCCGTAGGCGGCGTTCGGGGCCGCGTCGTTCCGCTCGTACGTGTACGGCGCGGTGCCGGTGGTCTTCAAGGGTCCGTCGATGCGATCGTGCGGCTGGCCGATCGTCTTCATCTGGTCGATCGGGTTCTGCGCGGCGGGCTTGTCGAACTTCATCTGTCAGCTCCTCGCCTGCTCGAGCACGGCGGCGAGCGTGCGCTCGACCAGCGGCAGCTTGTAGGCGCTCTCGGCGGTCGTCCGCGCGCCGGCGAGCAACTGCGCGACGGTCGGCTGCGCGCCGCGCGGCAGCGCCGATTCGGCGGCCTCGACGCGCCACGGCATCGGCGCGACGCCGCCGAGCGCGATCCGTCCGCTGCCGTCGCGCTGCACGACCGCGGCGACCGAGACCAGCGCGAACGCGTACGAAGCGCGGTCGCGCACCTTGCGATACAGCTGGCGGCCGCCGAGCGGCCTGGGCAGCGTGACGGCGGTGATGAGCTCGCCGGGCGCGAGCACGGTCTCGAGGTGCGGCGTGCTGCCGGGCAGGCGGTAGAAATCGGCGATCGGAATCCGCCGCGCGGCGCCGCCGGGCTGCGTCGTCTCGACCGTGGCGTCGAGCACGCGCATCGCCACCGCCATGTCGCTCGGATGCGTCGCAATGCAGGCGTCGCTGACGCCGACGACCCCGTGCTGGCGGCTGTAGCCGCCGAGCGCAGAGCAGCCGCTGCCCGGCAGGCGCCTGTTGCACGGCTGGTGGGTGTCGTAGAAGTACGGGCAGCGCGTTCGCTGCAGGAGGTTGCCGGCGGTCGTCGCCATGTTGCGCAGCTGGCCGGACGCGCCGGCGAGGAGCGCGCGAGAGAGCACGCCGTAGTCGCGCCGCACGCGCGAATCGGCGGCGAGATCGGTGTTGCGGACTAGTGCGCCGATGCGGAGGCCGCCGTCCGGCGTCGCTTCGATCGCGTCGAGGGCGAGGCCGTTGACGTCGATCAGGTGCGTCGGCGTCTCGATCTCGAGCTTCATCAGGTCGAGCAGGTTGGTACCGCCGGCGACGAACTTCGCGCCGGACGTGCGCGCCGCGGCCGCCGCCGCCTCGGCCGGCGTGCGTGCCTTTTCGAAGGTGAACGCTCTCATGCCGGCTTCCCGGCCACCTCGGTGATGGCATCGACGATGTTGGAGTACGCGCCGCAGCGGCAGATGTTGCCGCTCATGCGCTCGCGCAGCTCGGCGGC
>Ga0105248_10004506_pt1 | contig 15411 bp, 9 predicted proteins | sample KBSS34metaG_FD_81524 | JGI IMG/M metagenome (GOLD analysis project Ga0105248, IMG submission 81524) | Switchgrass rhizosphere microbial communities from Kellogg Biological Station, Michigan, USA - KBS S3-4 metaG | ecosystem: Host-associated > Plants > Roots > Rhizosphere > Soil | place...
TACCGCCGTAGTCTTCGCCGGAATCTTGACCGCGCCCACCTGCTTGCCCGTGGCTTTGTCCACGGCGTAGAGCTCCGGCCCCTTCCCCGCCACGCCGCCGCTGCGCCCCGAGCCGTAGATGACGAGCGTCTTCGTCGTGATGATCTGCGCCTGCCCGCGTCCGCCCTGCGGCGGCAGCGTCACGCCCGAGAAGAGTGGGTCGCTCGACGTCTGCGAGACCATGCCGACGTTAGGCGCCCACCACTTCTTGTCGCCCGAGTTCATGTCGTAGGCCGTGATGCCACCATACTCCTTCGGCTTCACGATCGAGACGCCACCAATCACCGAGCCCGCGTCGCGATTGTCGAAACCCCCTGCCCGGTCGCGCGACGGCTTGTAGTCCGCTGGCGCGGGGAGTGCGCCGATCAGGCCGCAGTTGTCGTGGATCGAGCTGTACGGGAACTCCGAGCACGGGTCCTTCTGCAGCTGGATCGTGCTCATGCCCGTCTGCGACCCGACGTACAGCATGCCGGTCTCCGGATCCACCGCGCCACCGCCGTCGATGTTCACACCGCCGCTCGCGCCCGGCGCGTACCACGAGCATTTGAGCTTGCTCGTTCCGTCGGTCGCCGAGCCGGGGATATAGTACGGCCCCATTCGGCACTTCTGCGCAAGCTTGAGGGCGGAGTCCTTGATGGCCGGCGTGTAGTCGATAAGGTCCGCCTCGACGAGTCCCTGCTGCGAGAATGGCGCGGGCTTCGACGGGATTGGCTGCGTCTTCGACGTCTGCTCTTGGGGTACGTCGCTCTGCAGCACCGGCGTCTCGGGCATCGGCCAGATCGGTTCGCCAGTCTCACGGTCGAACGTGTAGACCCAGCCCTGCTTCGTCGTCTGCGCGATCGCCTTGCGACGCTTTCCATTCACCGTGATGTCGACGAGGTTCGGCGCCATCGGCGTGTCGTAGTCCCAGATGTCGTGGTGCACCATCTGGAAATGCCATTTCCGCTTGCCGGTCTTCACGTCGATCGCGACGAGACTGTTGCCGTACAGGTTGTCGCCCGGGCGCAGGCCGCCGTATTCGTCCATGAGCGGCATGCCCGTGGGGACGTACACGATCCCGAGCTCCGGATCCGCGGACCATGTCGCCCAGGGGTCCACCTTGCCAACGCCCTTCGTGCCGACCTTCGTGCCGTTCTTCCACGACTCTGCACCGAACTCGCCGGGCTGCGGAATCAGGTTGAACCTCCACAGCTGCTTGCCGGTGCGAATATCGAAGCCGCGCACGAAGCCGGGAATGTTGTGCGCGCGGATTGGATAGTAGCCGTGGATCGACGAGTTCCCGACGACAAAGACGTCGCCGACCACAACGCCTGGCGAGCTGTTCGCGATCTGGCCTAACGAGGGATCGATGCCGACCGTGCCATCGGCGCCGGTCTTCGTAGCGGGGTCCCATTTCTCGCCCGGCTTTGCCTGTCGATATGGCGCGGCGTCGCTGATGATGAGCGCGCCGGAGTCATCTACCGCGAGGGGCACGAGCGGGAGACCGAGTCCGTCCATGAGATCGACGACACCGTTCTTGCCGAACTTTCGATCGGGAACGCCGGTTTTCGCATCCAGCGACGCGAGGTGATATCCCGGCGTGATCACGAGGACCCGCTCCTCGGTGCCGTCGGTCCAGTATGAGAGACCGCGTCCCGCGAACTGGCGTGGCGCCTTCTGCCAGCGAATCCCTTCATCGAGCCGCCACATCCAGAGCGTCTCCCCGTTCTCCGGATCGATCGCCGTGGCCACGCGCCGCGTGGTCGCGACGGTGAAAAGCCGCCCGTTGGCGTAGAGCGGCGTGGTGCGGTAGTACTCGTCCGAGCCGAAGGCGCCAGCGTTCCATTGCCAGGCGACCTGCAGCGAGTTGAAGTTCGACGCGTTGATCTGGTCGAGCGCCGAGTAGCGGCTGCTCCACGCGTCGCCACCCCAGTAGCGCCACTCGCCGGGCTTGTTGCCTCGAACGAGCTGCGTCCCTTGCACGGCGTTCGACTGGTTGGCCCGTGCGACGAGTAACGCGGCAACCGCGGCGGCGAACAGGATCGCGGCGCCAGCGGAACGGAGAGGTGTGCGAGAGGAGTGCTGCGCCATCGGGGCAACCCTCGAGCTGAGAGAACGGGTGACTCGTGTGCTGTATTTTGGCACCGCCACACCGCGGGGCAAGGGATCCGGTTGTCTTTCGATTCCCGATTCCCGATTCCCTGCCTTTAGGGCTCCTTCTTGCCGACGTCGATCCGGATCTTCTTCAACACCACGGAGTCGGCCGGCAGTGGTTCGCTGCCGCTCGGCAGATCGTTCAGCTTGAGCAGATACGCAATGAGGTCGGCGTACTCGTCAGGCTGCAGGCTGCCGGGCTCGTTCTTGGGCATCCGCGTCGTCACGAACTGATACAGATCGGAGAGCGGCTTCCGGTCCCACCAGGATGCGAAGGTCGGCCCTGTATGCGACGCGGGCGTGTGGCAGCTCTTGCATTGCATCTGGTAGGTGTCGCGGCCGCGCGTCGCCTGCTCGTCCGTGTACACGCCGGACGCGGTCGACCGCACTGACTGCGGGACTGACGACTGCGCCAGCGCAGGATGACTCAGCGCGGCAGCCACCACCCCAATGACAGTCGCGCCAGCCCAACGCATCAGCCGGCCCTCTGATCGGACGGTCTCATGCCGGTTATTTAGTCGTCGGTCAGCCTTGACACCACCTCCTGACGCTCCAACGTGATCACTGGGCGCCGCAGCGCCCGCTGAACCAGCGACCTGGAGGTCGCAGTGATTCGCCCAATTGCCGTGGGGTTGCTCCTGTGGCTCACGGCCAGCGTCGACCGCGGCACGACCGTGGTCGACCGCGTGAACCCAAATGACAATCGCGCGGGTGCCGGGACGCTTCGAGATGGCGTGCTCACCCTGCGATTGGAGGCGCGCCTGGGGGACTGGCACCCCGATGGCGACGAGGCTCCGGGCGCCGAGCTTCCGGCGTTCGCGGAGATCGGGAAGGCGCCGCAGATCCCCGGTCCGCTAGTTCGGGTGGCCGCCGGAACGCGAGTGACGGCGACCGTTCGGAACGTGCTGCCTAACGACACGCTGCTCGTGCACGGCCTCTACACGCGCGAGCCCGGTGGCCGAGCCGCTGCGCCGATCGAGCTGACGCCAGGCCAGGAGCGCATGGTCGAATTCGTTCTCCGAGTACCCGGCACCTACTACTACTGGGCGACGACTATGCGCCGGCCCCTTCGCTATCGCGTCCACGAGGACGCGCAACTGACCGGTGCGATCGTGGTGGATCCCGCCGGGATGACGGCTCATGAAGACCGGGTCTTCGTGATCGGCATGTGGACGGATACCGTCGGCAGCGCGGCGCCTCACGGCCGTCGGCGAGAGCTCGCGGTCATCAATGGCCGATCCTGGCCGAACACCGAGCGACTTTCGTACACGGTCGGTGACACCGTGCGCTGGCGCGTCATCAATGCGAGCGGCGACCTCCATCCGATGCACCTGCACGGGTTCTATTTCCGAATAGACGACCGTGGTGATGAGTTAACGGATACGGCCTACGCGGCGTCCGACCGCGAGCGCGCTGTCACCGAGCTTCTGCTGGCCGGCGCAACGTTCGGCCTCACGTGGGTGGCGGAGCGAGACGGCAACTGGGCATTCCACTGCCATATCTCCGAGCATATCGAGCCGCGCGGCTCGCTCGGAATGCTGCCACTCCGCGTGGCAACACACGACGGGAACCACGCCATGCAAGCCATGGGTGGGCTGGTGCTCGGCGTGCACGTGTCCCCGCGGCGTGGGCAGCCGTCGACCGCCGACCGCGGTGCACCGGGGCGGCATCGGTTCCGACTGGCGGTGGAAGAGCGACCCGGTGCGGTGACCACCGCCGGCCTTCGATTCGCGTTAGGTGACGGGTCGGCGCCCTTCGTACGCGACTCGGTGGGTCGTCTCGGGCCGCCGATTGTCGTGCGCGTCGGTGAGCCGGTGTCGATCGAGGTTGTCAATCAATCATCACACGCGACCGCCGTCCATTGGCACGGGATCGAGCTCGAGAGCTACTTCGACGGTATCGCGGGACTGAGCGGCACCGGCAACCGGCTCGCCCCGGTCATTGCACCTAACGACTCGTTCGAAGTCAGGTTCACGCCGCCGCGGGCGGGAACGTTCATCTATCACAGCCACGTGGACGAGGGCCGCCAGCAGCCATCGGGCCTGATCGGCCCGATCATCGTGCTCGGGCCGCGTGATCGGTACGACGCCGCGACCGATCTGGTCGTCGCGTTTTCGTCGCCAGTCGATTCGCTCGATGAGTCACGATCGGTGCTCATCAACGGGCGCCTCGATCCGCTGCCGCTCACCGTGAAACTCGGGACGTCGCATCGGATTCGGCTCATCAACATCACGACGGCTCGTCCCGGGCTTCGCGTGGAGCTGCGGCGCGACACGTCGGTGATTGCCTGGCGTCCGCTCGCGCGGGACGGTGCGGAGCTCCCGGAGCGCCGCAAGATCTCCCGGCCCGCAAAGCAGCCGCTCACCATCGGGCAGACGATGGACTTCGAGGTCACGCCACGCGAGCCGGGCGACATGCAACTCATGGCGATCGCCAACCAGGGCTTCACGCTGGGAACGTTGTTGCTCCGAGTCGTGCCGTAACGCCGCGGCGAGTCACCCTCAGCGACGCGTGAGGCGCATAGTCCAGACGTCCGAGTCGTCCGACGAGATCGTGAAGAACACACGGCGTCCGTCGGTGCAGAACGCGACCCCGCCTGTCCCCTTGTCGAACCCGACCAGCTCTCGGGGCGAGCCGCCGGTCACCGGAATGGACCAGATGGCCCAGTGGCCGGTGGAGAAGTCGATCGACTGGTAATACACGGTGCGCGGATCGGGACCCCAGTTCGCGAACACGATCGCCGCGTTAGGCGGCGCCGGGACGAGTGTCACCGGCGGTCCGGCCGAGTCACCGGGGACGAGGATCAGGCCTCCCCGGGAGATCGCCGCGATCCACCGACCATCCGGCGACCATCGCGGAAACGCGGCGCCGAACGCGGTCAATCGGACCGGCGTCGACCATTGGCCAGGTCCCGTTCGCGTCGTGGCGTAGAGGTCTTCTCGAGGTCCAGCTGCCGTGGACGCGAAGGCGAGGCGACGCCCGTCGGGGGACCACGTCGGAAAGCGTTCCGCGGTCGAGAGCGAAGTCACGTGCTCGACCGTCCGTCCATCCGCGTCCATTACGTACAGATCGCGATCGCCCGTGCGCGACGAGTAAAAGGCAATCGATCGATCGTCCGGGGACCACACCGGCTCGAAGTCGTCGGCCGAATCCGTCGTGAGCTGCACAGGATCGCCCCCGGCCAGCGACAGGCGAAAGATGTCGGCGTTCCCGAATCGATTCGCGTCGTAGAGGATCGACTTCCCATCGTGTGACAGATCGATGCCCTCGACCCGCTGGTTTTCGCGCGTGACCTGCGTCGCCCGGTCCGGGCGTGTCATGCTCGATGACGAGATCGGGGCCTGCCAGATGTTCGAGCGAAGGCGCAGGACGCTGTACACCAGCTGCGTACCGTCAGCGGACAGCGAGATCGTGTACGGCGCGAGGCCCGTGGTGACACGCGTCGGGTTGCCGATCAACGTGCCGTTGGCGCGAAGCGCAACGTGGTACACGTCGCGCTCGCCGTCCGCATTCGACACGTAGAGCAGCCCACGTGCATCGGGGGTCCAAACCGGGCTCGTATCGAGGTACTTGTCGCCGGTGACGCGCACCGGTGGTCCGCCGTCCAGCGACACCGTCCAGATCGCACTCGGCGCGGTGTTGCCGATGATGTTCACGTACTGGCTGTTGCCGGCGACGTACGCGAGCCGGCGACCGTCGGGCGACCAGGCCGGCGAGTGCAGCTCGTTACCCGGCACGAGCAGTCGAGGCGGGCCACCTCCCATTGGCCGCAGCTCGATGCCTAACGTATCGCCGTAGGCGATCGTCGCCCCGTCCGGCGAGAGCGTCGCGGTCGGATTGGCGCGCAGGAACGCGCTGTCGGTCTCGAACAGGCGTCTGGCCGCACCGCCGAGCGCCGGGACGTCGAATACGGCTCCCCGCGCAGAGAACAGGAGCCGCGATCCGTCAGGCAGCCAGCGCGGCCAGCGCTGAGACGGACCGCTGTCGGGAGTGACCATCACCGATCGCCCGTTCGCGAGCGATCGCACATAGATCCGGAGGAGGTTGGTCGGACCTCCGGCGTAGGCGACGAAGCGCCCGTCCGGCGAGATCGCCGCATCGACTTCCAGGTCCGGCGTTGCCGTGATCTGGACTGTGCGCCCTGCCGTGAGGGTCCCGGGCCGTATGAGGACCGCGGTGACGCGGGCCGCTACGGCGAGCGCGAACCCGACGAGCAGCCCATTCCGCAGCCCGCGACCGAGGCGGCGCGGCGGTGCGGCATCCAGGGCGCGAAGGAGCTCGGTCGCGTGCTGGGGCCGATCGTCGGGGGACTTGGCGACGCATCGCCTCACCAGCTCCGCCACCGCCGGCGGAGCATCCTGCGCCTCGAGCGTCGGCGGGACCTCGGCGATCTGGGCGGCGAGCAGCTTCGAGGATGACTTGCCGGCGAACGGGTGGCGGCCGGCAAGCATCTCGTGCGCCAGCATCCCCCAGGCGTAGATGTCCACCCGGTAATCCATGGTTTCTTCGCCGGCCACCTGCTCCGGAGCCATGTAAGCGGGCGTGCCTAACGAGGTGCCGCGCTCCGTGAGTGCGGCGCCGGGCGCGATGTCCTTCCGTCCCGACGGGCCGTTCCCTCGGGCGGCACTGAGCGCCTTCGCGATCCCGAAATCCACGACAACCGCGGTCTCGCCCGACAAGAGCACGTTCTCCGGCTTGATATCGCGGTGAACGACGCCGTGCTCGTGGGCAAAGGCGAGCGCGCGCGCGATGTCGCGCAGAATCGAGATCGCGTCCGCGGTCGGGATGCGCCCCGCCGCGAGCCGCGCCCGGAGCGAGGCCCCGTCGATGAACGGCATCGTGTAGTACGGCAGCCCGTCATCGAGACGAGCCGTTGTGCCATCCACTTCGACCACATCGTGCACCGCCAATCTCCCGGTGGCGAGCACGGGGACGATATTCGCCTGCTGCAGCCTGGCCGAGAGTTGAATCTCGCGTGCAAATCGTTCGGCGCTGATGCCGGCCGTGAGCTCCGGCGAGAGCACCTTGATGACGACGCGGCGCCCAAGCCCGGTTTCCATCGCGACGTAGACGCGCGACATTCCTCCGCGGCCGAGCTCGCGCTCGACTTCGTAGGCAGGCCTCAGAGCCTCTTCGAGTTGGTGCGAAGGGAGGCGGACATTCGCTCGGTGGACAGACTACTCCACGATTCACCATCAGCTAGTCATTAGCTATTAGTCGTTAGTCGTTAGCCGAGGGCGGCGTAGTCCGTCGTCCGTATTCCGGTTCCCGGTTCCTGTTCCCGATTCCCGATTCCCGATTCCCGATTCCGTGCCTATCCCTCTCGCCGATCTCCTCGACCTTTTCGATCTCGAACCGCTCGAGGTCAACATCTACCGCGGTCGCAACCGGGATATCGGGACCGGCCGGGTGTTCGGTGGGCAGGTGCTCGCGCAGGCGCTCGTCGCCGCGAGGCGCACGGTCGACGAGCCGCGTGAGGCCCATTCGCTCCACGGGTACTTCATCCTGCCCGGCGATCTCGCCGCGCCAATCGTCTACTTCGTCGACCGCCTCAGGGATGGATCGAGCTTCTCCACACGCCAGGTCACCGCAATCCAGCACGGCCGCGCGATCTTCAACCTCTCCGCGTCGTTCCAGATCGCCGAGAGCGGCTACGAGCACCAGACGCCAATGCCTGACGTGCCGCCGCCAGAGCAGCTCACCAACGAGCTCGAGCTGATCCGCAACATCGCCGACAAGATTCCCGAATCGCTGCGCGAGGTCATCACCCAGGACCGGCCGATCGACTTTCGGCCGGTCTCGCCGAACGACCCGTTTCACCCCGAAGCCCGCGAGCCCGTTCGCTACATGTGGCTCCGCGCGATCGACCGGCTGCCCGAGGAGCCGATCATCCACCAGGCGGTGCTGGCGTACGCGTCGGACTACGGATTGTTAGGCACGGCGCTGCTCCCGCACGCCGTCGCTCCCCGATCGCCAACCATTCAGCTCGCGACGCTCGATCACGCCCTGTGGGCGCACCGGGCGTTCCGCGCGGACGAGTGGCTGCTCTACGCGATGGATTCGCCGGCCGCGGCAGGAGCACGAGGCTTCTCACGCGGAAGCTTCTACACGCGCGACGGGACGCTCGTGGCATCGGTCGCGCAGGAGGGACTGATGCGTCGGCGGACGCGCTGACACTTAGCCGCCGCGGAGCGCGTCCATCGCGCTGATGGCCGTCGCGCGTCGTGCCGGGACGAACGACGCCGCGACGGCAACGATGACCAGGCCTGCCGCAACCCCAGCGAACGTCACCGCATCGACGACGGGAACATCGACGAGCAGCGAGCGAAGTATTCGCAGCACGCCCGCGGCACCCACGATGCCGATTGCCACGCCCACCAGGGTCATTCGAAGACCCTCCCCGAGCACGGACACGAGCACGCGCGACCGCTCCGCACCTAACGCCATCCGAACCCCGATCTCGAAGCGCCGTTCCGACACGCCGTAGGAGATCACGCCGAAGATGCCGACACCGGCAAGCACCAACGCCAGCGCCGCGAACGCACCGAGCAGTGTCGTGCTGAACCGGCGGTTGGCAACCGAGATGCCGACGATCTGCTCGAGGGACCGTACGTTCGATACCGGCGCCATTGCGTCGAGCGACCGCACGATCGCCTTCACCTGATTCGCTATGCCCAGAGGATCGCCCTTGGTGCGGATGACGAGGTTCATGCTTCGCGGCGTGAAGTAGGCCGTCTCGCGCGTCTGCGGGTACGCGAAGTACATCGCTGGCTCCAGGGCGCCGCCGAAGCCGCGTCCGCGGATGTCATCCACCACGCCCACGACCGTCATGAACGTCGAACCGCCGCCGACCCGAAACCGCTTGCCGATCGGATCGGCGTTAGGCCAGAGCTCCGTTGCCAGCGATCGGCTCACGATCCCCACGTACGGCCCGGACTCGCGGTCCGCGTCGGTAAAGCCACGTCCCGCGATGACCTTGAGCCCCATCGCTTCGAAGTAGCCCGCCGTCGCCTGCTGCGGGACCGCGACCGGACCGCGTGGCACGCGATCGTACGACTGGCCTTCGGCCAGCAGACCCCACATTCCACCGTTGTCGACCACGGGAAGCCATCCCGCCGCCCCGGCAGACAAAACTCCTGGAATCGCACGCACGCGCTCCAATAGCTGCGTGTAGAAGACGATCAAGCGCGATTCGTCGTAGGTGGTCGCGGTCGGCGACACCCTTGCCGTCAGTACTGACCGCGGATCGAACCCAAGGTCCGCAGACTGGAGCTTCAACAGGCTGCGCAGCAGTACGCCGGCACCGCACAGCGTCACGACCGCGAGCGCCACCTCCGTGACCACGAGAGCGCGGCGCACGCGACCGGATGCGCCCTGGCTCGAGGCTCGCCCGCCTTCCTTGAGCGTCTCGGCCGGCGCGTCACGCGACGCGCGCAGCGCGGGCACGAGTCCGAACAGGATGCCAGCGACCAGCGACGTTGCGAGCGCGTATGCGAGGACCACCCAGTCGAGCCCGACCTGCTCGACTCGCGGGATCGACCGCGGAGCCAGCGCAACGAGCGCCCGCGTGCCACTCCAGGCGAGCAGGACACCTAACGTGCCACCTCCCAGGGCGAAGATCGTCGATTCGGTCAGGAGCTGCGCGAGCATTCGACGCCGTGACGCTCCGAGGGCCGCCCGGACCGCCATCTCGCGACGCCGACCTTCGCCGCGAGCGAGCAGCAGGTTGGCGACGTTCGCGCACACAATGAGCAGCACGAACCCGACTGCGCCGAACAGCATCCACACGTACGGCCGGGTTGCGCCCACGAGCGCCTCGCTGACCGGCGTGAGCACCGGGACGAGCGGCGCGTTCGGATCGTATTTGTCGGGGTAGTCTCGCATGAGACGCCGCGCAACGGTACTGGCCTCACGCTCGGCGCGGGCAACCGGCACGTCCCGCCGAAGCCGCCCGACCACGACCAGGTAATGGTTCGCTCGGTCACCGAGGCTGTCGGACTTGAAGCGCGCCATCGGAAGCCAGAGATCGACGTGGGCGGTCGGATAGTCGAAGTACTGCGGCATCACGCCGACGACCGTCCGCGAGGTGCCGTTGAACGGGATCGTGCGTCCGACGATCGTCCGGTCGCGGCCGAAGCGGCGCTGCCAGAGTCCGTAACTCAGCACCGCGACGGTCGCCGGCATGACGCGATCCTCGTCAGGCAGAAAGGTGCGTCCCACGAGTGGCCGCACACCGAGGACGGAGAAAAAATTCGTCGACACCGCGGCAAGCCCGACACGCTCCGGCTCGTCCGGTGTGGCCAGGTTCCCTTCACCGAGCGTGTACGCCGCCAGCGCCTCGAACGACCGGAGATCGCGCGCATAGTCGAAATACTCCGGCGGCGACACGAGCAACGTCGGCGGCGCGTGCCCGAAGCTCGCGACTCGGTCCGGCTCGGGATACGGCAGCGGCCGCAGCAGTACCCCGTTTACCACACTGAAGATCGCTGAGTTGGCGCCGATGCCTAACGCAATCGTCCCGATCACGATCGTCGCGAAGATCGGGCGCCGGGCGAGCGTGCGCAGGGCGAACCGAATGTCCTGACCGAGCATCGGAACCGAATCCGCGGTTGGGTCCACACGCCGGCGTTTCGACAGCGAGCGGACGCGCTCTGCCAGGGCCGACGCCAGGTGGTCGGAGACGATGCGGGACCACGTCGTCCCGCCTTCGTGCAGGCGCTCGCGATGAAAGGCGAGCATCGCGCGCCCGTACCGCTCTCGGAATTCCCGGGGGTACAGCCGGATCAGCGCCCGGACGACGCGGTCGCCCCTCATGTGCGCAACCGCGCTATGAGCCCCTCGGCCTCGGCGTACCGCACGAGGGTGCGGAGGCGCTCGAGCTCTGCGGCGAGAACCCGTCGACCCAGTGGGGTGAGTCGGTAGTAAATCCGGCGTTCGTCGGCGTCCGCGGATCTCGTCGGCGCGTCGACGACGAGCCCGTCGTCCTCGAGGCTCCGGACGTACCGGTACAGGTTTCCGGCTTCGATCGAGACCCTGCCCTGCGTGGATTCCAGAACCTCCTTGCGAATCGCGTAGCCGTGCCGGTCTCCCGAGCCGAGCGCGGTCAGGATGAGCAGCTCGACGGGACGAAGCGGCAGAAAGCGCCCGGGATCTGAAGTGCCTGACATTTCCGAGGAACGCGAGACGTCGTCAGCCGCCCAATGGCGGATCGCTGTATCAGGTTCGACACCCGATCAGTCGATAGGGTTGTATTAACCCTATGGGGTCATTTCGACCCGATCCCTCGTCCCCGCTCCACTCTCCGCCCGCGGTCCGCTCAGAAGCCGTCGGTACAGCGCGTAGAGTCCCCACGCCGCCGCTACGACGATCAGCACGAGCATGAGCGCCCGCATCGCGCTTACCGCGAACACCGCGTCGATCGTAGGCCACTCGAACTCGTACTGCCTCAGCGCCGCGCCTCGATCCAGCATCCAGTGCCATGCCGTGTGCGCCACGAGCGCCGACAGCAGGATCGTCCCCATCCGCTCTGCCACGACGTACCGGAACAGCAGCGCCAGCGCCGGAACGGCGATCGCGAGCACGAACATCTGCCCGAGCTCGACCCCCACGTTGAATGCGACGAGCGACGTCGCGAGGTGAGACCCGGCAAACTGGAGCGACTGCCGGAGGATGAAGGAGAATCCGAACCCGTGCACGAGCCCGAACGCGAACGCGATGATCCACCGCCGCTCGACCTTCGCACCGACGATGTTCTCGACCGCCATGTACACGATCGACAGCGCGATCAGCACCTCGATGAGCGGCGGGAACCAGAGGGCATCCGGCGCGAGCCCGCTCGCTGACGCGATGAGCGTGATCGAATGCGCGACCGTGAATGACGTGACGATCGCGATCAGCGGGCGCAGTCGCCTGAACGGGATTACCAGGCAGAATACGAACAGCAGATGATCGAGACCGTCGAGAATGTGCTGGAAGCCGAGCGCAACGAAGCGCAGCGCCGCCTGGTGCCACCGCGGGTCCAGCCTCACGAGCCCGGGATCGCCCAGGTACTCGAACACGCGCTCCGTGCCGTTAGGCGGCACGAAGTGGAGCACCGTCGTGGTTCGAATCCCGAGGTGCGCGAGCGCGGGACGGATGGAGAATCGCGAGGTCGGCGACGCGATGGAATAGTCGATCATCACGTCGAGCATCGCCTGCTTCCACGGCAGGTCCACCGAGTCCGCGAGCGGCGGGCCGAGCAGGTTGGCCACCGCGGTGGCGTAGGAGGTGAACGATCGATCGGACGGCAGCGAGAGTCGCGCCGCAGTCACCTGGCGGCGCTCGAGCGGCCGATCGTTCTCATAGACCTCCACGTAGTCAGCGACCCACACTCGGCCAGCGTTCTTGAGCTCAGGGTTCACGCTCGGGAGATCGAGGTAGCCCGGGCCGCGGAGCACGAGCTCGAAGTCGCGGATCGACTCCAGCGGAACCCGGACGACGAGCCGGAGATGTCCCGGTTCGGGCTTCACATACGCCAGGACCATGACCGACGGCGGGATCTCGTGCGCGAACGGACGCGACGGGAGTGCAACCGTCAGCACACAGACCATGGCGAGGACTCGCCACGTGCGTGGCCACCGTCCGGATCCGATCGCTCGTCTCATGCGGACGAGTATACGTCTGCGAAACGGTTCGGGGCGAGGGACTGGACGCCCGGGATGCGGTCGCGATAGAATCCGCCGACAACGCGTGTGTGAACCCCAACGGAGCAGTCGATGACCCGTCGGCGTACCGTCGTCATTGGTGGCACCCTCGTCGCGGCCTTCGCCGCGCTCGGCCTCGGTCAGCGCGCGCTGGTGGCGAAGGTCCGCCTCCAGAGCATCCAGGCTCCGCGGTTCGAGGTCGACCCGATGTGGCCCAAACCGCTGCCTAACCACTGGGTCCTCGGGTCCACGATCGGCGTCGGCGTAGACTCCCGCGACCACATCTTCATCATCCATCGCGGCGACTCGACGCTGAATCAGCGGACCGAGGTCGGCGCGGATGCCAAGCCACCGTTAGGCGAGTGCTGCCGCTCCGCGCCGCCGATCCTCGAGTTCGACCCCGACGGCAATCTCGTGAAGGCGTGGGGTGGGCCCGGCGAAGGCTACACGTGGCCCGGCTCGAATCACGGCATCACGATCGACGACAAGGACAATGTCTGGATCGGCGGAAACGGGGACCATGACTCACACATCATCAAGTTCTCGCACGACGGCAAGTTCCTCGCGCAGTACGGTGTACCTGGGCGGGAGCCGAACAGCAACGACTCGTCGCACTTCGGACGCGTAGCGAAGATCTCCTTCGACACGAAGGCTGGCGAAGCGTTCATCGCCGACGGTTACGGCAACAAGCGCGTCGCGGTGATCGACATGGCGACCGGAAAGCTCAAACGCTACTGGGGCGCGTATGGCGCAAAGCCCGACGACACACGGCTGCCGCCCTACGACCCATCCGCTCCGCCCGACAAGCAGTTCCGCAACCCGGTGCACTGCGCCGAGCCGACGCTCGACGGCCTGGTCTATGTGTGCGACCGGCCGAACGACCGCATCCAGGTATTCCGGAAGGATGGCTCATTCGTGAAGGAACAGCGCATCGCCCCGGCGACGCGCGGCGATGGCTCGGTGTGGGACATCGCGTTCTCACGCGACCCGCAACAGAAGTACCTGTTCCTCGCGGACGGCAAGAACGAGCGCGTGTACGTGATGGATCGGCAGTCGCTGCAGATCCTCACGAGCTTCGGCGATGGCGGCCGTCAGCCGGGCCAATTCTTCGCGGTGCACAGCATCGCGACGGACTCGAAGGGCAACCTCTACACGACGGAGACGTACGAGGGAAAACGCGTGCAGAAGTTTGCGTACAAGGGCATCGGCTCCGTATCTCGAGGGAACCAGGGAGTGCTCTGGCCAAAGCGATAGTACTTCACAGGTTACTGGTTGCTGGAATTGGTTATTGGTCATTTGAACCCTCGGGACACCTCGCTCGGCGAGATAAGCATCCCGAGGGTTCTATTACCTGTAACCCATCCCAGTAACCAATTACCTGTGTCTGTTTTGTTCCTCAGCCGAGTTGCTCGCCTATCCACTGGTCGAGCAGATACCTGGCGATGCTGTCCCGTCGCGGAACACGGAACGTCGCGGCGTCATCTTCCCACTCTCCGAACCGAGAGACCTGGGCAGCCGTGAACCAGCGCGCGTCCTCGAGCTCGTCGGCGTCGACGACGATCTCTTCGCTCTCGGCAGCGGCGCGAAAGCCCACCATCATCGAGTACGGGAACGGCCAGGGCTGCGACGCCTCGTAGCGAACGTCGTGGACGCGGACGCCAGTCTCCTCCCACACTTCTCGAGCGACCGCGTCCTCGAGGCTCTCGCCTGGCTCCACGAACCCCGCCAGTAGCGAATACGCGCCGCGCGGCAGCCGAGTGTGACGACCGAGGAGGCAGCGATCGGGCTGATCGCCCGAGGCCGGGCGTGTGACGAGCATGATCACGACCGGGTCCGTCCGCGGAAACGATTCGGCCTTGCACTCGGGATTGATGCATCGCCGGAGGTGCCCCGCGCGCTGGCTCTCCATGGATGATCCGCAGACGGTGCAGAAGCGGTGACGCTTGTGCCACGCGATCATTGCACGCGCGTACGCCAGCATCGCGGCCTCCTCCGGCGGAACGAGCGATCCGATGCGACGAAGATCGGCGAACTCGCCGGCGTCCTGGATTTCGGGGACCTCCGCGATGAGCTCGGTCGACGCGTCGACGCCGAACACCGGGACTTCGCCGTCGAGTCCGAGGAACACCCAGCTTCCGCCGTTGGTCGTCATCACACGTTCGCGCACGGCTGCAAACTGGAGAACGGCGGCGCGGGCGTTTTCGGGACGGTCGGCCCGGGTCACGAGGTTCTGATCGTTGTGGATGAGGACGGCCATCGCGGCGTCGCTCACGAGCGCGGCGGAAATCCAGTCATCATCCTCGCGCAGCTTGGCCGCACGATCCAGGATCCCGCCCGCGTAGCGGACAGGTGACATAAGCAGAATCGGGTTACGGTCGGTCGGACGCAGCAGTCTGGCTCCACAGGAAACTATCGGGCCCACGGTGCCCGATGGCGTCGACAAACCTTCAGGAGCACACCATGTCCTTCCCCGTCGTCAACAACGTCGCTGTCCTCGTGAGTGGCGTCGTGATCTTCCTGCTCGGCGGGCTTTGGTATTCGCCCGTGCTGTTCGCCA
>Ga0105248_10004507_pt1 | contig 15409 bp, 15 predicted proteins | sample KBSS34metaG_FD_81524 | JGI IMG/M metagenome (GOLD analysis project Ga0105248, IMG submission 81524) | Switchgrass rhizosphere microbial communities from Kellogg Biological Station, Michigan, USA - KBS S3-4 metaG | ecosystem: Host-associated > Plants > Roots > Rhizosphere > Soil | place...
AGGTCCGTACCCTCTCCGAGCAGAAAGTCCTTGCTGGAATCGGAAACGGTGAACACCAAAGCACGGTCGTTAGACGAATTGAAGATCACAGTTTCGCGATCTCATGGCTGTGCTGGAACTCCGCACAGTCAATTTTGATCACGACGCGAGGGTTTTTGAGCAACGCCTCTGCGGTAGCCTCGACGATTCGCGTTTTGCCAGATCCGGTGGGCCCCAGGAGCAATAAGCTGCCGATAGGGCGGCCTGGTGCGCTCATCCGGGTGAGGTGTTGACGATCGGCTGGATTGCCTCGTCCTGACCGACAATCATCCGGCGCAGATTGCTTTCGAGCGCGACCGCGTCTCGCCCCGTCGTTGCCGGATCCAAGGGAATATTGAGCCGAACCATTTAATTACAGCCTTTCACGCGCCTCTCGGAGGCCTCACTTCCACACCACGCCCCGTATGATCGGAACCACAGCCAGTCAACCAGGCGGCCAATTCGTCGCCGATACTCGGAGGAAACATCAGGAGAGAGTGCCTTGTCTAACGTGCCTCGGAAACGCCCCGCTCGGCTTCTTTAGAATGCGGCATCCACTTGACAGGCACAAGAAAGCTAGCCGTTAGCTCACCGCCAGCCCACCTGGGCTGAAACATGCGCTTCTGAAAGCGTCTCCCTCCTGCCTGATCCAGATCACTGCGGGCACCTACTGAACCAGTCCGAGTTCGATCGCGTACCTCGTTAATTCGGCAGTAGTGCGCAACCCTAGCTTTTTCTTGATCTTCTCCCGATGAAATCCGACCGTCCTAACGGAGATGTTCATAGAATAGGCAATTTCCTTGGAGGCCCGCCCCTCCGCGACCAACTGCAGAATCTCGCGCTCCCGCGTGCTAAGGCGGACAGTCGCTGCGCCCTGGACCCGCTCGGCTTGTTGGGTCGAAGGCATGGGGCTGACATCGATCGGGCCGTTCAGGACACTCTGGACAACATCCAGAAGCTCTCCACCCGCTCGAGATTTCAACACGTATCCGGCCCCTCCCGCCTCGAACGCGGATTTTACAGTCGCGGAGTTCGAATGCATCGTGAAGAAAATCAGCTTGATTCCGGGCACACTCCTCTTAATCTGGATCGCGGCGTCGATACCGTTCAACAGTGGTATCGTAACTTCCGCGACAATCAGATCCGGTTTCAGGCGTAAAGCCGCTTCCACCAGGGCCAACCCGTCCCCAACGGTCCCGACGATTTCGAACTGTGGCGCAAGAACCGCACGAATACCTTCGAGGATCATCGGGTGGTCGTCGGCTAGTAGAATGCGAGGTCGGCTCATAAGGTAGGTCCGACCCGCTCTGCTGCTCGTTTAATTGCAACGCCTCCGCAGGTTTCCTGTATCCATGAGTTCCGGATCGAGCGCGTCCCTGCCTTTCGGAATTCCAGTTCGCTTTTGTGCCTTGGGCAGCCTTGGAATTCACGATGACTCCCGACCGATTGAAGCCTCTTCATATTGATGACCTGTTGTGCTGGTGATGGCACGAACCTCGGACATTTTGGGTCATCTGCTGTGCCAGAGCCGATCAGCCAACCGCGACGCAGACTTGGGGATGCATCCCTGAAGAAGCCCGGTCCTTGACGAACAGGGCTTTTATGAACAACAAGAGTGCGACAGCACGGGGCATATCGTCCTTCCCTCCTCTGTTCCGGCTCGACGACTCGCCTCCGAACACCCTTCTAGTGCGAATCGCTGGCACAGAATTGCCGGCTTCGCGAGGCCACCCATCCTCTCAAATCGGGTTGGGATTGATCTTAATTCAGAAACGGAACACAGTCAAGATGTTTTATCATTTTCTTAAGTCGTATCGATTAAACCTTTTTTACCATCTTTTTTGAAGCGAACAGATATATCGCTGCGTGGATCTGTTTAAGTCTTTCCGTTAGCCCCTTTTTGTTTGAGAATTACGCTCTCGTTTAGAGGATCGGTCTACTACTCGCGCGGTTTCAGGATGCAGCGTCCGAGGAGTCCGAGGTTTTCGGGTTCACCCCCCGGGTAGGAAACAACACACGGGGAGACGAACCGGAATGGGCAAGAACTCGTAATTAGGCAGGGCCTCACGCGGCATGTTTTTTGCTTGAACCTCTAGGCTCCGCTCAGCTTCAGGTCCTGGCTTCCGCTCGCGGTGTCGTGTAACTGAGATACGCCTGTGCGGTCGGGTTATAGGGAGGGCGCAATGAACGCAAAGTCACCCTCTGCCGTATCGGCTGAGGGTGATGATAACGTACGAACTCTCTCGAGGCGCCCGCCGCTCATGGAGCGTCGAAAATATCGGAGCTATTGAATGGGGCAGCCTCCAAATCACGGCAGCATCAGAAGTTGTAACCGACGATCAGGCGAAACGATGGCGCCGGGCTGGCATAGACACTGGTTTTTACTTCCGTGAATACGCCACTACGGTATTGCACACCGACCAGGATGTTCAAGGCAGAGTCGTATCTAAAGTCCGAGAAACTAATATCTTTGTTGCCGAAGCTTTGTTCGGCAAAATTAAACGCCGGCCCGCCGCCCACGTACATGTCCCATCGGCCTGTCCGGGAGGTGATCGGCATCCTGTAGATCACCTCCGCATTTAATCCGAACAGTTTCGTGACTTCGCCGAAATCAAATTCGGCGTTCGGACGGAAGAACAGGTTCCGACTGAAGAAAGGGCCGAACTGCGCGTGCACACCGATGAGGACGAGTTCGGGGTCAAGCGACATGCCACCGCGAATGCCAATTTGGAACCGCCTTGCCCCCCGTTGAATCGCACGCTCGAGATTTCGAACTTCGGGAGGTATGACGTCTGCCTGCGCCGGACTTTCGGCCGCTGGAGGTGGACCTTGCCGCAAAACTGTGATGACATAAGCAGTGCGAAAACCTGGGTCTCCGGCGGGGTAGGAGACCACCCGCACTTCGGAGCCGACTGGGATCGCCGCCGGTTTGGTTGTATTCCGGTCGAAGTTGAAGAGCCTGAACAGGCCATCGTTAGTTCTTACAAGTATCGTAGTCCGGGTCAGAGAACTTACGGTTCCGGTAATCGTTTCTTGTTGAGACTCCTGAGCTTGCACCGGTATGCTCATAATTCCGGCGCCAGTGAATAAAACGCTAAGGGCGACAACTTGGCATAGCAAAGAAGCGTTATCGTCCGATTTCCATGTAGAACGCATCTCGAAAGTCCTCCACACTCAAACTGCTTTTTCTCCGGTTTCATGAACCTGTGCGCGACGGCGGGAGGTCGAGCCGGGTAACCGTGAATTCAGCATTTCAGACGTTGATCTTAGCGTCGCCATTGTTGACGTCCAGCAGTCAAGGACAAACACGATACCGTCAGTCCAGTAAAACCGTCTCGGCGCTGTCCTCGGGGCGGGTTATTCCGATACACTCTGCCGGTTCGGACGTTTCAGATCCTGCACCGATTCAAAAGTTCTGCTGGTTACAGGCTCATCCCTTCCGGCTGCAAAAACAGTAAACCGTAGTTGGGTCGATCGGTCGTCAAACCATGGGGCCGGTTAAGCGACCGGCCCATCACGAAGTCTCTATTCACAGTGTTCATCGCAATCGGCACGGCAGCGAACCTCCGTCCGGCGTCAGATGAAAAGGCTCAACCGCTAAAGACGCCCTGGTGAGGCCTTGGGTGAAATCGAATCAGCACCGGACAAGGCGATTCCCAATGACTTATTCCAAAAAGCGCAGTGGCCATCGTGATTCCCGACATGAAAAAGCGGGATTCATTATTTCAGGCCAATACGGGCGTGGATTTGCCTCTTGCCGCAGACCACCGAAGCCGGCTGCCTCCTATGACGCCGCACGCCGGAGTTGGTTGTTTTTTGAGCCAAAAGAGATATCGAGTCAGCTACTTTCAGGCTGCCGATCAAACCATCGTGCGACCAGCGCGATTCACGAGCAGACGGATCGCGCTAAAGATAACGGAAGGGTTCGCTAGGTTGCAATGTGCGACCTCCGAATCATCCTGTATACGACTAGAAGGAGCACCGCACCTAGCACCGACATTATGATCCCGGCTGGCGTACCCGCCGCGTAAAACCCCAACATGCGCCCCAGGAATGTGGCCACCAGTGATCCAGCGATGCCGAGCAAAATGGTCACGAAGATACCGCCCGGGTCGCTTCCAGGCATCACCAGCTTCGCAAGGGCGCCCACAACCAAGCCAATTAGGAGCATCCATAGGACCGCCATTATTCTTTGCCTCCTAGAAAGACGTTAACGCAGTTTGTTAGACGCAAAAGGACGTTATCGGACTTAAAGAACTTTCGGGTTAGGGAAGGATAGCTATCAACTCGTGACAGTTCGTCACACCAGGTCGCCCAAAGAAATAAATCCGCGCCAGCAAAAGCGGATTGCGACTCGAGGTGACCAACGACCGCCAGCACCGGGTGTTGTTTTACGATGGAAAGCAATTTACTCTGTGGGTGAGCGGGTAAACTATTACGCTGCAGTACCAGCGCCGCCGACGATTGCCGAGCTAGTGGACAGGCTGGAGAAGAAGTTCGGCATCGATCTGCCCTTGGTGGACCTGTTCTATTGGGATACACCCCGGTTTCACTCGCGGTCCTCTTAGCCTCATCTAGTACGACGGCTTTCGCACAGCGCGCTCGAGCGTAAATCGTAACGCGTGTGTCAACCGCAACACGAACGTCAACGCCAACCGCAACGTCAACGTCGATGCGAATCGAAATGTCAACGTTAATGTGAACCGCGACGTCGACGTCCACGGTGGCTGCTATAACTGCGGCTGCTGTTACCACCCGGTTACGACCGCGGCGGCAGTCACCGCGACGGCTGTGGTTACAGCCGCAGTGGTCGGATCCACGGTCCACACGTTACCTCCTGCTTGCTCGGCAGTTGTCGTCAACGGATTTATGTAACCAACAGTGAACCGCGAACGGTCGAGTTTCTTCGGCACCTTCGTCCGCTTGGCGAGGCCGAAATTGGAATCGGATTCACCGTGATTCTCGCTGCAGCATCCCTGACCTCGCGACCACCCGCCGTGGACCTTCGAAATGGCCGGCTCACGATGTCCGAAATCGCCAACCGCTTCCAGCCGAAACTTCCGCGCCTGGCAAGTCCTCCTGTGAGCACGCTTTCGCCGTCAAGTCCACTCCCCGATTTACGGGCCCCGGCGGCGACGGCGAATGAGGCAGCCTTCCTGACACTCCGACTCCCAACCGTGAACACACCCGCGGATATTGCCTGGTCCGAATACACCCATCATTGGTCGGGAATCATTGTCGCCGCAACGGGTCTGATGGCCCTCCTCTCCCGCTTCACATGCACCTCGGACAGAAGGATTTATCTTGTGACGGCCTCTGGAATCTTGTGAAAATCGTGCCCCCAATAACGCCGCTTAATTAATGCATCGAGACGCAGCAACATGCGTCGAACCACTGGCTTAAGATTCAGGAGGTCTACTATGTACTCGCACAGCTCTAGTGGTCATGGCGGCCTTGGGTTTTTCCTCGCTAGGTTTCGCACAAAAAGTGAGGTTTGACTTCGACCACGGAACCGACTTCGCCAAGTTTCGAACGTATAGGCTGGTGAGGACTGCAGACAATCCGACTGTGAATCAGTTGGCCGGCCAGCGGATTGTGGCAGCGCTAGAAGAGGAGCTCGCTAAGAAAGGCTTGAAAAAAGTCGACACCGGGGGCGACATGCTGGTCGGGTACCAAGCCTCCGTTAGCAGACAAACGCAATACACCACGTTCAACGATGGCTTTGGTCCCGGATAGGGCTGGGGGAACTCGATCTCGACAACGACGGCGACCACGATTCCGGTCGGCGCATTGACCATCGATATGTTCGATCCAGCTCGGAAGCAACTGGTGTTCCGCGGTACAGCGTCCGGCATTCTCAGCGACAAGCCCGAACAGAATGCCAAGAAAATCTCGAAAGCCATGGAGAAGATCTTCGAGAAGTATCCGCCGAAAGTGAAATCGTGAGTTCGGAAAGATAGCAAACTCTTCCGCAGCTCGCTGAATCAAATAACGAACACAACCTGGCCAGTTGGCTCCGGCGACCCTTAGGGGTCGATGATCCCTAAGCCACGCAGGACGTTGACGAGCTGCAACTCAGCCTCACTCGCTGATCCGTTAGATAGGATCCGCTGCCCCCGGATTGTCCATTCTCGATACCCCTTCCGCTCGCGAAGCATGGGTATCGCAGCAGCACGCGAATCGCTCGCGCAGCGGTGGAGTCGTTGCCCTTTATTCACCGTTAGGGGATCTGGTCGCTACTTCGCTGAACCGCCTGTTGCAGCGTGGACCATTTCTTTTTGGTTGTGCCGCGCTTTCTCGAGCGCCTCGTCGATACCTTAGTCGCGGATTTCAGGCGGAGGCATTCCTTTCAGGAACGACACTTCGCCGCTACCGGGATGGTCTCGAGACAAGCGCAGGGCAGTACGTTTAAATGCCCTGCAAGCCCGACTACCTCGGGCAGCCCAAGGCCTTAAGCTCGCTCTGCGGTACCACCTGCAATTGGGTGACGCCGTCCGGCAAGGCGGCCCCTTTGGGGACAAGGTAAACCTCTACACGACGAAACTTGGCATTTGGGTCTTCAGCGGAAATGGTCTGCCCTGCTCGTTCCGTCAGACTGGGGCGGGTAGACGTGCCACAGAAGGCGGGTCTTGGCTCCGAATTCTGGTCGTTGCCCACGAGCGAGAACCGTACGCGGCTGGACTCCAGGGCCGAACAGGTATCGGTGGCTCCCGTCAGGGTTGCGGCGACGTTCATCAATCGTTGTCGATCCAATGGAGTGCCACGACCGCCAGTACGCTCGTCTGCCGCGGTGTGTCCCACCAGAATCAAATCCCAATCGGGATGCTGGGTCAGCTGAGGGTACAAGCTTTCGAGAAGAATCCGCTTACCGCAGTTGTTCACCCGTGAATTATTCTGTGCAAAGACAATATCGTCCAATCTCGTGACCTGCAAAGGAGCAAGGTTAACGCTGACCGGAATGTTGACCGAGCCCGTTCCTCCCCGCGCGTCCCGTACGGTACAGGAAATATTGACCGTCTTGGATTGCAGACGCGCGCGATTGGCCAGATCGAACACGACTCCAGTGGAATCGAACTGGTTGGGTGGTGTACCCGACACTGTGCCCTCGTCGGATCTGCACTGATAAACGATCTGCCGGTTGCAATCGTCTCCTTGAGGCGTGAGTGTTAAGGCCGCGCGGTCGCCAAGCGCTAGTTGCGTGGGTGCCGCCGATCCGGTGATGGACGGCGCACGATATTGACGCACGCTGACGACCAGCACGTCCGAGCTGCTGGCAGGTGCTGTACGCGGATCATCGCTGTTCGCGGGATCGTCTGAAACCGTGACGCCCACCCGATACGTTCCCGAGTTTTGAGGAACAACGAATCCGAACTGCGGGCTGTTCTCTCCGGCCGGCTGGCCATTTACCGTCCAGCGATACGCCGGCCTGTGTCCGGGCAGACTGGTACTTGCCATGATCGACAACGGAATGGGGGCAGCTGCATCACCCGGGCAGCCCGCGTCGACCGTCCTCACACCCGGATTGGTTACCGCCAGCTCTGGTTCAGGTTTCGGTGGCGGGGGAGGCGGCGGTGGTGGCGGCACGGGGGCCACCGCAATGGCTGGGGGCCGATTTCCGCCAAATCCGAAGAAAATACCACCGGAGATTTGGTAGAGGGTCCCCGTTCCCTGAGCCGGAATGTAGGTCGAACCGGGCCCCGAAGGGCCGCCAGGCAGCTTGAAGTGAGGTTGCGAGAATGCGCTACCTTCCGCGTCTATCCGCGCGCCAAATCGGCGAGAAAAGTAACCTTTGAATCCAATCCCGTATAACAGGCCATATTTGGTGTCCGTATTCAGATTGACGGCGTTCAGAAAACCATAGGAAGAATTGGCTTGCGCCTTGGCATCGCTAGTCGGAACGAAGACGAACGCCGCGGGTCCGGCTTTTAGAAACACTCTAAAGCGATGGTTTGGCGGATTCAGATAGACGAACGGCGTGACGGAGACGATCGAGGTCCGATTCCCAAGCCCGATCAGGCCGTACGCTGCGGGTGCGCCAGGCGACGGTTGAAGCCGTAGGTTGTTCCAGCCGTAGCTGTAGCCTCCCTCGAGACCGAAATAGCGGGATGCGTTCCAGGTTGCTCGAATGCCGACCAGGGCGCTGTCGGAGAGCCGCGATCGGAATGGATCGGGAGCCCTGTCGGGATAGGAATAGTAACGGCTCACTCCGCCAAAGAGGTTCACTTCGGCGGCCGGCATAGTGAACTCTGAGGATTGCCCCCAAAGGTGTTTCCCCGCCGTTACCATCAACATTAGGGAAAAAGTGTAGCTAGCATGTTGCAGTCTTGACATGTGTTCGCCCTCGTGCCCTCATGGCCCATTCGAAATCGTGATCTGCCCTCCGGCGCCTGCCGAAACGCCGGATACCGGAGAAACAAATGCACCTCGCGCCCGCGCCAGGACGAAGAGGCGTTCCGGCTCGGCTGGAGAAATCGCTAGGGAGCTTATGCTGGCGTTTTCCAGCCCGTCCATATTCAAGGCGAGCCAGGTTGCGCCGTCATCGTTAGATTGATAAATGCGGCCGTGCAGCACGGCGAACGCCAAGCGCTGTGAAGGATGAAAGAGTACGAGAGGTATGGTGCCGGCCGAAAGCCCGCGAATGACGGGTTCCCAGGAAGCGCCCCGATTGAAAGAACGAAACGCGCCCCGGGCCGTCCCCGCTAACAGAACGCCCGACGGGCTAATGGCAACGTCGTAGAGCTCATCCGATCGGGAGGGAGAGGCAATCGAGTTCCATGTCTGCCCCGCATCGGACGACAACGATAAGCCGTCCCGCGAGTGTACAACGACAAGCTGATCGGATAGCGGAGAGACGAAGATTCTCTCGATAACCGCGGCAACTTCCGTTACCCGCCGCCAGTGAAGACCGAGATCATCGCTGACGTACAAACCCGTTGTAGTACCGGCGAGAATCCGAGACCGATCGCCCCTCAGAATTTGCAGACTTTGGGTCGGAGAGCTGCCCCACGGCACGGCCAGCTTCGTCCACGTAGTGCCGCTGTCGGTAGATCGGAGGAGGCTGTCATAGGTCCGGGCAAATAGCGTCTTCTCGTCGGCGGGCACCAAGGCTAGTACGTTGCCAAGCGCCCTCGTACCGGGCAATCCAGCGAGCTTCGAGCCCTCACTCGAAGACATCCGGTAAACCCCGGTGTCCGAATGGCTGTAGAGGCTGCTGGTGTAAATGAGCCCTGAAGCATCCGCAGTGAGTGTCGTAAAGTTCCGATTCACGAACCCTTGATTGATCGGCTGCAGGGTTCTGGCGCCATCGGTACTGGTCAGCAAGCCCGCATCCTCCGTGGCGAGATATAGTCGTGGCGCACCCGCTATATCGAAGGCGATGGACTTCACGATCGCCGGCGAGACTTGCCGCCAAGTTGAACCGGCATCGATACTCTTCCAGAGACCCTGACTGGTGCCCGCATAAATCACATTGCGATGGAACGGGTCTTGCCGAATGGTGTAGGTTCTGCGCGAAGTACGCGGAATGCCGAGCAGCTTGATCCAGGATGCGCCTGCGTTGTCCGTACGATAAATACCGCTGCAAGCGCTGGCAAAAAGCCGGTCATGACTTACCGGATCCACCTGGATGGAAAACACATCGGAGTCGTCAATCATGCCGTGGTGAATAGACTGCCAAGTCTTGCCGCCATCCGAGGTCTTCCAGGGCAAGTGTGTCGTGCCCGCGTAAATTATGTCGGCCGAGGCCGGATCGATGGCAATCGATGTAATCGGCCGGAGCTCGCGGTTTGCGAGTGGTGAAATCCGCTGCCACGAATCTCCCGCATCGCGGCTCATGAACACACCGTTTTGGGTGCCTGCCACAACGACGCGGGGATCTTTACTCCAAATGGCAAGGGAGAATACGGGTTCATTGCGCAAACCTTCCAGCGGCTGCCATGTTTGACCGCGATTGGCGGAGCGATACAATCCCGTTTGGCCGGAGTCTCCAGGCGTGAGTCCCAGGTAATACAGCGGAATATCGCCGCCGGACACGGCCAGTACCTGAACCGCCACGGCCAACTCACCGGGGAAGTGCACGGGCGTCCACAGGGCGCCCCCGTCGAAGGATCGATAGAGCAGTCCGTCGCGTGTAGACGCCAGCAAGATACTCGCCTGCTGGGGATCCTGTACGATCGCTTGCGCGGCTCCGCCAAATGGCCCCAACGAATGCCATTCCGCTTCGCAGGGCCAGCTCCACATGGCAAGAGTCGAAATCAACGCCGTTCGCAACAGTAATGTACACACTCGCAGCCGTTGTGCTTTTGGCATGCAGAATCCTTCGGTAAACCCCGTTTGAATTCTTCCCAACTCGTCACCAATAAGATGAAGGACATGCATGGAGCGATTTTGTTTTTTAGTCCGCCCGGTGTTAAGCAAAAGTGACGTCACAGTGACGCTGCCAGTTCGAGTTGTTACAGCAAGCGTGTACAGAAATCGTCCCTAACTTGCTGCCTTGGCAAGCTAACCCTCGTGGAAGGTGAGATGCATTAAACTCCGTACGCCCGACCGGCGGGGAGGTGGCGGCATGCACCATATCGCCAGTGGCGCAATCCTACCTAAAGGATAGGATGCTGCGCCATTGCGGCAAGCGAGGTGCGGGCACACTCGTGCGAGTCGCCTGAGCATAGTCACCACGGATTTAACCAGGATCAAGTTCCAGTACGCACTCGTCTGGGTTCAGCACGGTCCTCAAGGAGCAACACAGCGGCCATCGGCCGGCCATCGGGGTCTCTTACTAGGCGAGAATTAGCTCGCAGGTTCACTCGATGACCGTTCGAATGTTCGTAGGCAAACTCCTCGCCGACAATAATCTCTCCGGTACTCACGGTCCGTACCAACGGGTACTGGTCTCTCGAATAGGGAGTGCCGTCGGGATGGAATGCGAAGGCTACTGGAATGTCTTCTAGTCGCGTCGCCTTGGAAAGAGCCCTGCCCAGCATGGTTTGCAGGGTCTGACTGCAAAGAATGATCGCCTCGGAAGGAAGCTCCACCACGAGAATTCCTATCGGCATTTGATCTAGCACGGTTTCGACCATGGTGCGCCAGTGGCTATGGCGTTCTGCATCTTTTCTTCTGGTCTCGGCCAGTGTGATTTGGGAACGTACACGAACCAGGAGTTCTGAAGATGTGAACGGCTTCATTACATATTCGTCCACTCCTGATGCCAAAGCATGCAACCGATTCTCTTCCGTGCCTATTGCGGAAAGCATGATAATAGGCAAACTAAGCTCCATGTCGACCCGCAACTTTCGGACAAATGTAATTCCTTCCTCCACGAACATTCCTTCATCGAGGATCAGAAGATCGGCCCCCGCCTGAAGTCGAAGCAGAATGCTGTCGCGGTCTCCAGCCACCTCCACCATGTAGAGTCCGTGTAACAGCCTTGCGACGTAATCGCGCAAGTCCCGATCACCCGCTGCCACAACGATTCGCCCTCTCATCTCGCCGACCAAAGCCCGCTCGGACCAGTCTGACCCGGCAGCGATCGGCTGCTCGGGAGTCCAGCGCAAAGCCTCTTCGACGTAGGCGCGGAGCGTAGTCGGAGTGGCGCCCTGGCCGGGACGGAAAACGGAGGGACCATTCGGAAGATGCATTTTCCCGCGTGGAATAGAAACGATAAACTTGCTTCCCTTGCCAACTTCGCTCAAAGCCTGAAATCTGCCTCCCTGCGCACGCACGTAGTCTCGAGTCAGAGTCAAACCCGTTACCGTCCCTTCCGACGAAAACATTGAATCTTGAGACGCGTCTTCCAGGATTTGAGAGAGTTCCGACGCAGGGATGCCGCAGCCCGTGTCCCAGACAGACAATTCCACTTCCGATCCAATCGCGCGTAGCGAGAGGCCGATTTCGCCCTTCTGCGTGTGCTGGAACGCGCTAAGCATCAAATTGAGAATCGTCTTTTCCCACAGGAGGCGATCGACGTACACGTTCTCGTGCAGTGGGGGGCAGTCGATCACGAGTTTGAGACCGGACCCGCCAATGGCCGCACGGAACATGCCCACTAGCTCTGCTGTCAGTAAACCCAAATCGAACGGTTCATAAACAGGTTGCATCCGGCCCGCCCTGATGCGCACACAATCGAGCGCGTTCGTTACGATCTTGGACATTTGAAGGGCGTTCCGCCGGATGCGTAAGAGTTTCGATCGCTCAGCCGCCGTGACCGAAATGTTTTCGAGAATCTCGCTCAGAGTTCCAAGCAATACGGTGAGAGGGGTACGCAGTGCGCCCCCGACGTTGCGCAAAAATAGCGCCTGCAAACGATCCAGCGCTAGGGTTTCGTGGAACTCCTCCTCGTGCTGCTCAACGAGCCGGGCATGCGCGATCATTTCACTGAGTCTAATGGCAATGCTTTCAAGAAAGCCACGGTATTCCTGATCGAAACGGCGATGCGGATTCACTGCAGCAACTAAGAAGCCCATCGGCGCCGGCGGGGTTCTGCCGGGGACTGGCACGACTGCGATTTCGCGAGGAGCGGTCTCCCAGGCCCCCGCCGGGAACTGGCCCAGGCGGCTGTCGATTTTTAGTATCTGACGGCGGCCAGCCAAAGTAGCCTCGACCACGCTTTCAAGAGGGATTCCTTCGAGGTCCATGGCTCCACCGAGCGCCGTCGCTTTCGGTTCCAGGCCAGAGGTTGCCTGGAGGATAGCCTGCTGGGCCGAGTCGAACAGATAGATCGCGGCGAATGGGATATCTTGGTTGTTATTATCGAGAACGGCAGCGGTAAGGCGGCACGCTTCCAACGCATTCCGTGCAGCAGTCTTTCCACCTAACGTGTTCAGGGTATCGTGCCGTCGCTTGTTGATGACTGCTTGTGTGGTATTGGCGATCACGGCAAGTACTCCCGCCACTGATCCATCCCGATCCGGAATCGCGCTGAAGGCGGCAGTACAGTAGCATTCTTCGCGGAAGGTTCGGCGGTCCATGAGCCAGAGTTCATCAGTGAGAACAGCCGATTCGCCTCCGTCCATCACGTTGTGGAGGATGTGAGCGAGCCCATCCCACGCCGGACCGAAGTCCGCAAGTTTGCGCCCGACAATCTCCGGGTTCGCTCCTCCCGCCTCATAGGCTGCGTCATTAACGAACAGGAAGGATTCGCGGCCCCAGAACACTACCAGAGGAAAGGGTGCGCGGAGGCTCATGCTCAGAGTCGTTTTAAGACCTGGCGGCCATAATGCAATCGGGCCCAAGGAAGTCCGGCTCCAGTCGAAGGATCGGATCAAAGCCGGCACCACGCCGATCTGCGGCAGAAACTCCGCGCGTGGAGGCCAAAACACGGGGACGTAAGAACCGACGGGATACTCCACCACAATGGCGTCCTGCCGGTGGTCCCGATAATAGTCTTCCAATTTGGCCCTCAGCCGGTGAGCTTCCGCTCGGACGATACCATCGACACTAGGGTCAAAATTCGGATCGCGGTCATAAACAGCTACGCCGATCGTTTGTTCGGTCAAGGTATCCGCCTGACCTTGTAAGACTTTTTCTATGGTGAAGAACAGAAAGCGAATGAGCCGTTTGGAACGCGCAAATTGGGAGCTGCGTTTAAGACGCTCCAACTGTTCGCGGATTGCGGACGGGGCAGGCTCAAAACGCATCATTGCAATGATGCAGCTAGCGCCACAACGATGCCAAACGATCGCCGAGCCAGCTCCGAAAGCTAGCCAAGCGTCGGTACCCCACCCGAACAGGAATCCCCGTTGGTGCCCGTAGAGTTACGATCTTCGAGGTCGAGTGTTCTCTCAAACGCTTTGAACCGCAAGACGGATATTGCTGTTCAAATAAGACGATTTGCACCGATCTGAAAACACGATATTTAACAGTTAGGAAAGGAGTTGTAGCAATTCACTACCTGCCGCTCCTTAAGCTGTGCGGTTAGAATCAACAAACAGCGTCCAGCATCCTTGGGTGGGATGGTTGGCGATTGAGGCGTCCACCATGCTCCCCTTCACCCCATTCATCGAAGATCCATCCGGCGAGTTTATCGGAAAGAGCGATCCTATGCGACGGATGAGGGAGCTCATCAGCCGAGTCGCTCCAACAGACAGCACCGTTCTCATCACGGGTGAGACTGGCACGGGAAAAGAGCTGGTGGCGCGATCTATTCATCGATTGAGCCTTCGTGCCAATGAGCCAATCGTTTGCGTGAACTGCGCTTCGATTCCGGATACGCTGCTCGAAAGCGAATTGTTTGGATTCGAAAAGGGCGCGTTCACGGGAGCGGCGGCCCGTCAGCCGGGAAAACTGAAGCAAGCAAATCGAGGAACCGTATTTCTCGACGAGATCGGCGACATGACCGCTTTGGCACAGTCCAAAATCCTGCGGGTCATCGAAGCTCATGAGATCCAGCCTTTGGGTGGCGGCTGTGGAACACAAATCGATGTACGGTTCGTGGCCGCTACTCACCAGGACCTGGAGGACCTGACGGCGGAGCAGCGGTTCCGCCCAGACTTGTATTTTCGGCTCAATGTTGTTCCAGTTCGCGTGCCCCCCCTGAGGGATCGGAAAGCGGACATTCCCGACCTGGTCGACCACTTTCTGAGAGGGCTGAATGCCCGGGATGGCCGAGACATCGAAGGTGTCAGCATCGCTGGCCTTAAGCTGCTCGAGAACTACGAGTGGCCCGGCAATGTCCGCCAGCTGCGGAATGTAATGGAAGGGGCTTTCGTGCTCTGCGCATCAAGGTGGATCAGCCGGTCTGATCTAACCTGCCTACACTGGTCATCGGCTCATGCCACCTCTGCCACCGCCAAACTAAACCTGGAAGGCACGCCTCAAATCACGTCGGAGGCGGAGCGAGATCGTCTACTGAATACTCTGAAGGCGACGCACTGGAACAAAAGTAAAGCCGCGCGGCTTCTGCATTGGTCCCGCATGACAGTCTACCGGAAACTCGCCCTGCATCGGATGCACGACTTCGAGGGAAGCGTGGGCGAACAGTGTTCGCAAACAGGGGGAGAGCCTGAGATATGAGTCGCCACTCCCAAGCGGCTCACACTTAGGGCCAAAGATTCCAAACCGCCGCAATCGGCCGGGCGTCCAACCAATGACATGGAAGGCAAGCAGTGATCTGGCACGGCAGTCTCCGTTCGGCCGGACCAGAGGCGTGGCAGGGATAAGCTGGCGCAACGTGAACCGTGAAGGTACGAAGGGTTCTTCACTCTCGAGAGAAAACCGCCAAGAAGGCCGGTATGCCAATGTGTTTCAGATTGGTCATAACGCCTTCGAGGTCCTGATCGAATTTGGTCAGCACGAAGGCGGAATCCATACCCGGATTTACGTCAGCCCGCAGCACGCTCGAATCCTCTCAGACCTCTTAGCGGATACGCTCCGTCAGCATAAGAGGATGTTCGGCCAG
>Ga0105248_10004510_pt1 | contig 15407 bp, 14 predicted proteins | sample KBSS34metaG_FD_81524 | JGI IMG/M metagenome (GOLD analysis project Ga0105248, IMG submission 81524) | Switchgrass rhizosphere microbial communities from Kellogg Biological Station, Michigan, USA - KBS S3-4 metaG | ecosystem: Host-associated > Plants > Roots > Rhizosphere > Soil | place...
CTCGGCCTCGGCGAGACCACCCGAATGTTCTTCACTCCCGCGACCTGCGCCGGGATGACGGTCATTAACAGCGTAGAAACCAGTGGGAACCGGCCCCCGGGCACGTAACAGCCAGCCGAATCGAGCGGCCGAACTAGTTGTCCAACGACTGCGCCTTGTCTCGCGCGGCGCCACGGCTTCGGCTTCTGCCACTGGGCGAATCGGCGAATGTTCTTCTCCGCCAGTCTCAAGGCGGATCGCAACTGTTTCGGTGCGGCTTTCCACGCCTCGCGCAACTCGGATTCACTGACGCGTAAGCTCAGCCCCGGTTTGAATCCGTCGAACCTGCAGGCATACTTCAGCAGTGCCCGGTCGCCGTTTTGGCGCACATCCTCAACAATCTTCCGCACCACAGGTTCGATGGTGTCCAATTGCGAGCCTCGCCGCTCAAGCGCACGTACGTAACGATCGGCGGCTTTGCCCTGCAGAATCCGCATTACATGACCACCTTGTTGAGCGGATATTCCACGATTCCCTGCGCGTTCGCCTCTTTAAGTCGTGGAATAACTTGCCAGGCGAGGGACTCCTCAATCACGGTATTGACCGCCAGCCACTCCGGGTCGCTCAATTGCGAAATGGTCGGACGTTTCAGAGCGGGCAGCACGCCGAGCACTCGCTCCAGATCCTCCTTGCGGACATTGAGCATCAGACCAACGCGATCTTTCGCTTCCATTGCGCCCTTGAGCATGAGCGCGAGATTCTCGATCTTGCGCCGTTTCTCGGCATCAGCCCACGAATTCTTGTTGGCAATGATCTGGGTATTGCTCTCAAGCACGGTGTCCATAATTCGAAGGTGATTGGCTCGCAGAGAACTGCCGGTCTCGGTGACCTCGACAATGGCATCCGCCAGCATCGGCGGTTTTACCTCGGTTGCGCCCCAAGAGAATTCCACCCGCACATCTACGCCGCGGCTGGAAAAGTAATTCTTGGTGACGTTTACGAGTTCGGTCGCGATGATCTTTCCCCCAAGATCGCCGGCTTTCTCATACGAAGAGTTCTCGGGTACTGCAAGCACCCAGCGAACCTTCCCGCGGCTCTGCTTTGCGTAGATCAAATCGGTGACGGTGACAACCTCAAGCCCGCTTTCAATCACCCAGTCGAGCCCAGTGAGTCCGGCATCGAGCGCACCGTGCTCAACGTAGCGCGCCATTTCCTGCGCGCGAATGAGCATGCATTCAATTTCCGGATCGCCGGTGGACGCGAAGTAGGAGCGGGAATTCGTATGAATCAGGAGGCCAGCTTGCGCGAACAACTGCAAGGTTGCTTCCTGCAAGCTGCCCTTCGGAATGCCGAGCCGTATCTTCATCGTGCCTCCTGCACAACCGACGCGGAACCTGGCGCAGGCTTCAACTCGTTGCCCTCGTTGCGGGGAGGCTTTTCTGAGGTATTCGGCCCGCGGGAAATCACGGCAAGTTCCTTGGTAAAGCACGATCGTGTTCCCTCGTGACAAACAACGCCTTTTCCTTCCACTTCCACTTTGATTAACAGCGAATCGAAGTCGCAGTCAGTCGAAGCGGACACGACCTTCAGACGATTCCCCGAGGTCTCGCCCTTGGTCCAGAGTTGGTTGCGGGTGCGGCTGTAAAACGTGACATAGCCCTCTGAAGCGGTCTTATCCCAGGCTTCCTGGTTCATAAAGCCAAGCATCAGGATGTCGCCGCTCCCAGCGTCCTGGATAATCGCGGGCACCAGGCCTTGCATTTTTTCAAAATCAATCTTCATCTCGATCCTCATCGAAGATTCGGCGATCTGCACTCCGCCAGGCGGAGGGGTTGGTTGTATGTCTGCCCCCGGTATGACTGATTTAAATGCCCGCCCTTGAGCGTTTACAAACAAAAAGCCCGCCGAGCTTTCGCTCCAGCGGGCTTGAACTTGTGTTAGCTGCTAACCGAGCCTCACACACCCGCCGTCGCGCTATGCGCGTGATGGTGGTGGTGATGGTGCAAAGTCAGCATGGAACATTCAAAGTAAGCGACCACGGCTAGCCAGTCAATTCCGAAAATTCGATGCTCCTGATCGGGATTGCCGATGCTAGGCAGGAGCCTCGGGTCCGGTCCGCGCATCCTTTATGCCTATCCCCGGTGGGAGCTCCCCCTGCCTTCAGTAGAGGATTTCCCAGGAGTTCCGCACAGAGCAAAACCGGGCTACAGCTTCTCGAAGAACTCGCAAGCCGAGCAGGAGATGAAAACCCCGCCTGGGATATTGCGCTCTCGGTCCTTCACGCGCTTCACGATCCGGGTCGGCTTGCCACACTTGGGACAATCGGTGCTCTTCGTGGTGTCCATTACCTTCTTGCGGTCGGCTGTCTTGGCAATCTTTGCGGGCATGGTTCTCCTTCAGTTTCGCGGCACAAATCCGGCATCTTCTCCCGAATCTAGGTTGATTAGGTAATGGCCGGGCCGAGGATGAGTGGAATTGAATCAGTGAATCGCTAAATCATCGCCAGTGCGACGTAATCGTAATGACTCAATCCTTCAGTCTCTCCTAATTGTAGCAGGGTCGGAAGAAGGTAAGTCCCTTGCGAAGGAGGTCGGCGGGCGCCCTATCTTGTCACCAGCTGCGAGGCGTGCTCAATTTCGCGAATGATCTTCTCTGCTACTTCCGACGGATTCGCGGCCCCGGTGATCGGCCGTCCCACAACCAGGTGCGTCGAACCGGCGGCAATTGCCTCCGCCGGGGTGACGGCTCGCGCCTGATCTCCAAGCGCAGAGCCCGCGGGCCGCACGCCCGGCGTGATCACAAGAAAGTCGTTCCCCAGATGCGACCGTAAAGCCTTCGCTTCGCGAGCCGAACTCACCACTCCGTGGCAGCCCGCCTTGACGGCGAGTTTGGCTACATGGACAACTTGCTTCTCCAGGTTTCCTGGCACGCCAATTTCATGCAGGTCTTCTTCGTCCATACTGGTGAGGACGGTGACGGCAACCACCTTCATGGCGGGATTGCTTTCTCTTGCAGCTTTGGCAGCCGCGCGTAGCATTTTGCTCCCGCCTGCTCCGTGCACGGTCAGCAGGCTCACGCCAAGCCTTCCGGCTTCGCGGACCGCCGCACCTACCGTGTTCGGAATATCGTGGTATTTCAGGTCAAGAAACACGCGCCGCCCGGCACCCACCAGGTCGCGCACGAGGCTCGGCCCCTCAGAGGTGTACAGCTGCATTCCCACCTTGTAGAAGCTGGCGAATTCACCAAGGGAAGAAACAATCTTCTGAGCTTGCGCGGCGGAAGAAACGTCCAGCGCGACGATGAGTTGGTCGCGGGCAGGAATCATCAGCAACCAGTCTAACTGATAGGAGGAATTTCAAAAGAAGGATTCTGACGGCGACCGAGGATTCGTGCTGGAATTACGGAATTACGGAACCATCTTCGGGCGTTGCAGCATGGCCATCACGACTGGCGCATTGCGGGCTGGCACGATGTCCAAGCGAACCCGTTGCACACCTCTGGTGTGAAACTTCAAGACTTTGGCTGCGCTATAGGACACATCGATGATGCGACCCTCGACGACGGGTCCGCGGTCATTGATGCGTACCACGACGGCCCTGCGATTCCGCAGATTGGTAACCTTGACGTAGGTTCCAAGCGGTAGCGTGGGATGTGCCGCCGTCAGGTCATACATGTTATAGGGCTCGCCGCTGGCGGTGGGCTTGCCTTCGAAGTCACTGCCGTACCAAGAGGCGGTTCCAATCTGGTACGGTTTTCCCGAAACCCGCAGGTTTGGAATCCCGGGCTTCGCTTCGATTACGCTTTGTGGTGCTGCCGCAAACTTGGCCGACCCTGAGCTGTTTGGCCCCTGAGCCGCTCCCAAGCTGACGAGGAAAGCAATCGTCAACCCCTGAGCTGTACGTCTTCGCATCAGATACCCTCCAAGTTCAAGTCGTCCTCCTCGAAACACGAAATGCGCGCAGATTGGGAGATGCTACGAACCGCGGAAGGGCGTGTCAATCCGGAAACTCACCCAGAAGTACTTCTGAGTAGTTGTATTTATCCAAGTAACTAACACGCGGGCTTCGCTCGGGCTCGCGTATGTCGCTGGATCTAAAGCGCAACTCTGTTGATGCTTTGGACAATAACCATCTGCCTCTCGACCTGCGCAATTTTTTCGTAATTGTTTTTTCAGTCACTTACACCGATTGGGAGCCTAATTATTTTTAGATCAGCAACTTGCAGGGGAGGTGCCTCCTGCTCTCCCGTCTTTGTGGTCCGTGTTCATTCCGACATCGGTGCTCAAAATTCCTCTTGCAACAAACTGTCCTTCAATTACATTCGCTCTATGCCGCACACTCCACCCGTAGTCTTGACGATTGCGGGCTTCGATCCTTCGTCCGGGGCTGGGGCCACCGCCGACATTAAGACGATCGCTGCCCACGGCTGTTTTGGGGTTGCGGCTCTGACCGCTCTAACTGTGCAATCCACCTCGGGCGTGAAAAGATCCGAACCGAGCGATGTCGGCCTGCTTCGTGAAACGTTAGAGGAGCTGAACAACGACTGCAAGATTGCGGCCGTGCATATTGGAATGTTGGGGCGAACATCCATCGTGAATTCGGTGGCCGACTTCCTCGAATCATCTCGGCTCCCCTGCATCGTTCTGGACACAATCATCGAGGCGTCTTCCGGCATGAGATTGCTTGATGAAACCGGAGTTCTCGCGATGGCTGAGCGGCTCCTTCCTCTGGCATCGGTGATCACCCCGAATGCCCAGGAAGCTTCCGTTCTGACCGGCAGCAGGGTCGATTCGGTGGACGAGATGAAAAGCGCCGCTCGGCAACTGCAGGAAAAGGGAGCGAAGACGGTGGTGGTCACGGGTGGACATCTAAGCCCTACGGTCGACGTATTGTTGTCAGCCAACGGCGATCTGCAAACCTTCAAATCCGAAAAGCTCGATGCCAACTACACCCACGGCACTGGGTGCGCATTTTCGACTTCGATTGCGTGCCATTTGGCGCAGGGGCGGCCGCTCGCCGAAGCTGTGTTGCTGGCCAAATCGTTCTTGACCGCTGCGATCGCCAATGGCTATCCGGTGGGAAAGGGAGTAAATCCGGTCAATCACATGTACCGCATGAGAAATCACCCGGGCGGATTTGCGAAGAGAATGACGAGTGGGAAGGACTAGCCTTCAGCTTTGCGGGTCTTCAGCAGAATGCCGGCGAGAAACGCGGCACACGCTGCCATCAGCCATTGAATCCGCCACAGCTGAACGGCTTCGAAATCCGTATTGTCCCGCACGCTCAAAAACCCCATCGAGAGCGCTGCGACAAGGAATGCCAACCCCAACAAGAAAGCACATAGCGATGCCAGCGGTAGCCCAAACCATCTTTTGACATTGGTGAATTCGAGGGCACGCAGGAAGCTGAGGTGCCGGGCCCAGCTATCACTGGGGGTCGCTGAAGCCCGATGACGGCCGAGACCGCAGATGTGACAAAACGCTGCTCCGACCATGAATTCGGTGGCGCAGCGTCGACAGGCTTCTGCCATGGCAGGTTCCGCGTTTTGTTCGGCAAGGGGAGGGCGCCAGAACTCTTGTTGCGCGTCGCGGACCAAGTCACTCATGGTAGTTTCGCCCACTCCCCTCTTCGCAAGCCACTCGCCAAATCGCAAGAGAAAGAAGATCCTCTGTTTCTTCAACTTACAGAGACCTGCCTTCTCCTGGCGTGCTGCTCCTCAGAGCAAGATTTACTTGCATAGTGCAAAGATGCCCGGCTCGGGCGGCCTCGACAGCCCTTGACCGCAGCCCCTCGGGTACACTGCTTAAAGAGACACTTCCCCTTGCTCAGGAAACCCCCGATCCTCGTCGCGTCCGTGGCTGTTCTGTCACTATCGTTCTCGTTCGGACAGTCGAAACTCACCTTCCGTCCGGCGGATCCGCTCAACCCCGCTGCCTTCCAGCATTTCTACGACATGTACCATGAGCGGTCGATTCAGGAGTTCACGCAGGTTTCCCAGCGCCACCCCGAGGACCCGGATGCCGTGAATCACCTGTTGACGGCAATCCTTTTTCGCGAACTCGATCGCATCGGAGCCCTGAACGCCGGTGACTATGCAAATGACAGTTTCATAAACTCGAAACATCGGCCGGCAGACCCCAAGGTCTGCGATGAAATCAAGCGGCTGGCCAGCCGGGCAGAAGCCCTGGAAGAGAAGCGGCTGCAGGCGAATCCCAAGGACGTCGGAGCTCTCTATTCTCGCGGTGTCACGCGCGCTCAGTTCGCCACCTATACGGCACTCATCGAGCATGCGTGGTTCTCGGCACTGCGTAATGCGGTTGGCGCGCGCCGCGACCACGAGAAGGTGCTCGAGCTTGATCCCAAGAACGTCGATGCCAAGCTGATTGTGGGGGCGCACAACTATGTGGTCGGTAGCCTGCCGTGGGGAATAAAAGCTGCGAGCTCGATCGTTGGGCTAGGCGGGAACAAAGACAAGGGTCTCGAGTACCTGCACGAGGCGGCACAAGGCAGCTCGGAAACAAGCATTGACGCCAGGATCATCCTGGTGGTTTTCCTTCGCCGCGAAGGTCGGCTTGACGAGTCGCTGCAGATTCTGCGCGGGTTGATTCCCCAGTATCCGCACAATGTGTTATTTGCGCTCGAAGAGGGCAATTTGCTTCGCGCCAAGAAACAGCTCCGAGACGCCGAAGCTGTCTACCGCCGTGTTTGGGACGACGGCCGCGCCGGAAAATACTCCCCTCTCCACTATGAACTCGCCGCCACCGCGCTCGGCGATGTTCTCCGCAGTGAGAAGAATTACGAAGCTGCGGCGGCAGCCTATGATCTGGTGTCACAGGTTCAGAAGCCGGAAGCAGAAACCGCGCAGAGAGCCGCAGTGGGCGCCGGTGAAATGTATGACCTGTTGCACAAGCGGGAAGCAGCCGTAAAGCGCTACGAAGCCGCCGTGGCGGTGGACGCCAGCTCGGATCTGGCACAGATGGCGAAGAAAAGACTCAAAGAACCATACACCGGCGGCTAAGGAGCGAAGACGCCTGGGCCAGGGTGCTGCCCGGCAGATATGAAACGTGCCGCACACGTATTGACATTGACAAGGTGCGACGCAGGATTGATAGCAGTCTTCTCAGTTCGCATCGACCGACGGCGGAGCTCCGAACCCTCGGCGCGGAGAGTAGTGTGGCCCTCGGAACTTTTCCTTGCCGGCAGGCGTATCCTGTGAGCGGAGGCCGCCTATGTACTGCAACTACTGTGGAAAGTCCATTCAGGACGACGCCAACGTCTGCGCCTACTGCGGAACGCGAGTTGGCGCCGTCATTGCTCGCAAGCGGCTGGTGCGTCCCCGTGAAGGCCGAAAGATTGCCGGCGTCTGCCTGGGCATGGCCGAGTACTTCGATCTCGATCCAACCCTCATTCGCCTCATCTGGCTCGTTCTGATCTTTGGAGCCGGTACCGGGCTGTTGGCTTACATTATCGGGTGGATCGTGATGCCCGAAGAGCCTTATCTGCTACCTTCGAATGCAGCTGGCCAACAGCAGGTCACGAACCCCTAGCTTTCCTATAATCTGCGCATGGAATGCATCTCCAGCGGTGACGCAGAAATCTGTTTTGACATCGCCGGCAGCGGCCCACCCGCCGTCCTGCTACACCCCTTCCCGGTCTGCCACGAGTTTTGGATCCCGGTGGCCGGACTCTTATCCAGCCGATACCGTCTCATCATGCCTGACCTTCGCGGCCATGGGGTCTCCGGGCTAGGCGAAGGTTCGGCGGACATGGCAAAACATGCCAGGGACGTTGCGCGGGTCATGTCCGCTGCCGGGGTTGATCGCGCACCGATCATCGGTGTCTCCATCGGAGGATATGTAATCTTTGAGTTCTGGCGGCAAAACCGTCAGCGCGTCTCCTCGCTAGTACTTTGCAACACGAAGGCGACAAAGGATTCCCCCGAAGCGCGCACCGCACGCCTTCAAGCGGCTGAAGATGTCTTACAAAGAGGGACCGAAGTCTTCTTCGAAGGCCTGCTCCAAAAGCTACTGGGCGAGAGCACGCGGCAGGCACGCCCCGACCTCGTCGACGGCGCGCTTGGCATGATGCGCAAAATGTCAGCCGAAGACGTGGCCGCGGTACAGCGCGGAATGGCCGATCGCGCCGATTCGATTCCTACCACTCAGACCATAAATGTTCCCACCTTGATCATCACGGGCGACGAAGACACGGTCACCGGTGTCCCTGATGCCGAAGTGATGAAGCAGAGTATCCGCGGCAGCGAGTTGAAAGTTGTTGCCAAGGCCGGCCACTACTCTCCCTGGGAGCAGCCGGAAGAGGTGGGAGGATTGCTGCGAAACTTCCTCGATTCCCTCCGGCATTAAGGCAGCAAAAGTCGATGTCGCGCGACATGGGCTTACACGGACTGGACCTCAAGCATATTCAGAAGTTCTCTATCGCCAGCCGCTGCCTGTGGTGACATGGTTCCGTTGCCGGCCAGCGCCGATCAGCCCTGATTCCGCTATAGTGGAATCAGGTATGTCTTCGACGAAATCCAAGATGATTCGGCCCGCCCGCGGCCTGACCGGCTCGGTACGTCTGCCCGGAGATAAGTCAATCTCACATCGCTATGCCATGTTGGGAGGCATAGCGGAAGGCACTACGCGGCTCGAGAATTTTTCAACCGGCGCCGACTGCTCGAGCACGCTTGGATGTCTGCGCACGCTTGGTGTCCAATGGGAGCGCAGCGGCAACTCCATCACCATTCATGGAAGGGGCGCCAAGCTCGAAGCTCCGAAAACCTTCCTGGATTGCGGCAACTCCGGCTCAACCATCCGCATGTTGAGCGGAATTCTTGCCGCACAGGACTTCCGTTGTGAGTTGCGAGGCGATGAATCGCTTTCTCGCCGCCCCATGGGCCGAGTTATCAAACCGCTGGAGATGATGGGTGCGAAGTTCGAAGCGAGCGATGGTGGCCGGCCGCCTCTGCGGCTGACCGGAAGTCCATTAAGACCCATCGAATACAAGCTGCCGGTAGCGAGCGCGCAGGTGAAGACCTCCCTGCTATTTGCAGGGCTATATGCGAGCGGAACCACGCGTCTTGAAGAACCTATCCAAACCCGCGACCATGGCGAGTTGGCCCTGCAAGCGTTCGGCGCGCGGCTCGACCGGCAAATGCGCGAGGTAAGCATTGAAGGCGGGCAGAAACTCCAGGCCATTGAAGCGGTCGTGCCCGGAGATATTTCAAGCTCCGCGTTCTTTCTGTGCGCGGCGGCTTTATTCCCGGATTCCCAACTGCTGATTCCCGGACTGCTCCTGAATCCGACGCGCGCACGCCTGCTCGACTTTCTGATTGGGCTTGGGTTGCGGATCACGATGAGCGGGCTCGAGGAGCAGCATGGAGAGTTGATCGGAAGCCTGCAGGTCGAAGGTGGCGCCTTGAAGGGGGCAAAGATTTCCGGTGGGGATTCGGCCGCCCTGATTGACGAGATCCCGGTTCTAGCGGCCATTGCCCCCTATACCGCGGACGGAATTGAGATCCGCGACGCTCGGGAGTTGCGAGTGAAAGAATCGGATCGGATCGCAAGCGTCGCAACCAACCTACGCTTGATGGGAGCCGAGGTCGAAGAATTCGACGACGGACTGCGCGTTTCCGGTGGCCAGAAGCTTCGTGGCGCATCTCTTGATTCGTTCGGTGACCATCGAATTGCGATGGCTTTTGCCGTAGCGGCGCTAAGGGCTGAGGGCGAAACAGAGATTAGGGGTGCCGACGCCGCGATCATTTCGTTTCCAGAGTTCTTCGAAACCTTGGAAGGGCTCTTAGAACGATAGCGACTCACCCGCGAGACGCGCCGAAAATCAGGAACTAAGTAGTTGGAATCTGCGTCCTCCACAAAACCACAGCGCAGCCCCCTTTTTTGACACTTGATTTAAGGCTTAAATCCCCCGTTGGCGCAACGCGGCAGATCGACTTCGGACTGAAGCTAACCTTCTAACGAAGTCAGTTGGCAGTCTTCCAAGGGGCGAGGGAAACCTCGCCCCTTGTTTTCCGCCCAAGATCCTTTCTGGATTTCTCTCCAGAACAATACTGAGCCAGCGAGAGGGGCTTGGAGCACAGAGGTCAAAGGGATGCCATGTCAAGGGAGGAAATAGTCGATCGAGGTTTGCCCACCCGACCGATGTGCTAAGTAAGAAAGGCGGACACAGTCTGTCCGCCTCCAATTCTCGAGAGCCGCTGGTTATTGAAGCTTTTCGGTCTTACCGTCGTACTTCACCGTGCCGGTCTTCTGGTTTTCGGCATCGATGTCCTGATTGGTGATTGTCCGAGTCGCCTTGCGAACTGTTTTTGCCGCGGCGGCTGCTTCCACTGGCCCTGTCATTTCCGCTGCACCCCAGTAGGTCCAAGCATGAGGGGCAGCAGCATGCTCGGCCATTCCGGCAGCGCCCATAGCAGGCATGTGGTGCATCATGCGCTCTCTGCCGTGCAGGTCACGCGCGTGGAGCGATACTTCAGGCTCGGAAATCAGTGGTGCTCCGCCGCCCTGGTACCACACAGGCTCGGTGAAAGTGGAACTGGTGTTCCCGTTGACGATATCGAGCGTTGAGTTCCGCGCGCCGGCAACCAGACCATAGGTCGCGTTGCGAGCGCCTGCGGGATTGGGAGATGCCGTCGAGAGTGATACCTGGGGCGTGGTAACCAGCGGTACATACGGGCCATAGGCGGGGCCGTAAACCTCAATCGGTCTTTGAGCAAACGCGACACCCGCGAACAGCAAAGTCGCGCAAAAGAAAAATACTCGCATCCTACCCTCCTGGAGAGAACACTGCTAAACGGAGGCTTGCAGTTCTGGGGCCAGTCCAAGGCAGTGCCGATTCCGAGACTCTTGCCTGTGTCACCCTTTTTGTTTAGGCACGATCGGAAGCGCGCGGGGTCAACTTCGGCCGAAGATGCAAAAGATTGCGGTAAACACGAAGGAGAATTGCACCCCATCGCGGAGGGCCCCGCCGCCAGGGGAGCAGGTTTAGCTTCCCACATAGCGAGCATAGAGACTGCGCGCGACCGCGGGATCGGTGGTGCCCTTGATGATTGCCCTGCCGTCGGGAAACAGGGTTAACTCGAAGGGATCTTTCTGGAACTTCAGCATGACACTGTTTTGGCGAACTTGGCCATGAAGAGCGAGCCGTTGTCCTATCTCGACGAGATCAATTGGCCGGGAATGTTCGTGGATCTGCACTGAGTTCCGGCCGCACAAAGTGATATGTGGCCTTCCCTCGCCAGCGAGGTGAGGGAACTCTCTTCGCCCACAGGTCCGACAGTCTGCTCGCGGAATGGAAGCTGAAATTTCTGCCCGCTGATTCCGCCACACGTCATGGGAGAGCACGCTACGGCGAATGCTTTCGTTTGCACCGGTAAGAATCTTGATTGCTTCGGTCGCAGCAACCGATGCTGCCAGGTTTACAGCCGAGTTCAGAATTCCGGCGGTGTCGCAGGTTTCAAGCACCCCGAGAGGAGCTTCTGGGAAGATGCATGCCAGGCACGCAGTCTCGCCGGGCAAGACGTTCATGGTGACCCCGTAGCTCCCTACGGCCGAGACATAGATCCAGGGAACAGAGTTTTTCACGGCATAGTCATTCATGAGATAGCGGGTTTCGAAGTTGTCGGTTCCATCGAGCAGAAGATCAACCCCGCTCAACATGGTGTGGGCATTCTCGGGACGCAGGTCCGTCACCTGACCCGCCACCACCACGTCGGAGTTGAAGGAAGCAATCTGGTGGGCTGCGGCGAGGGCTTTCGGCGTGGACTCGGCGGCATCCTTCTCATCGAATAGGTTTTGGCGTTGAAGATTGCTGGGCTCTACCACGTCGCGGTCGATGATCCGCAGGTAACCCAGGCCGGCACGCGCCAGAAGCGACGCCAAGGCCGAACCGGTCGCCCCGCAGCCGATGATCGCCACCCGCGAGGCCCGAAGCTTGCGCTGGCCCTGCTCGCCGAGGGGACCGAAAAGAATTTGACGCGAATATCTTTCCTCGAAATGGGGTTCCATTGGAAAGGGCGTGAAGCCGCGGGCCCCAGGGACCAGCGTGTCTATTCTGCTTTGCCTCTGCTCGACATTTATTATAAGGGGCGGTAGCTGCGGGTTGCGCGCATGTGCCAGCGTTGCAGCATCGAACCTTTCAGCCTGCCCGAATATCATGTAGGAGCGCGTTTGCTAATAGGGGGACCGACCCTTCGATGGATAGTTCTTTGGTTGGCTGCACCGACCTTGGCGGCGGCGCCCGGGGGTGTCTTGCTGGCCCAGACGCCACTCGCCCCCGATCGCTTGGCCAATAACTCCGGTTGTTTTGGTCAGAAGATAAGGACCATCGAAATCCCCAACGCAAACGCCCCTGACCAGAAGATGCTGGAAACGCTGACCGGTCTTCGGATTGGGGAACCCTTGGACCGTACATCCCTGCAGCAGGCGCTACGTTCCCTCTATGCCACCGGGCGTTACTCCGACCTGAGGGCAGACTGCGAACCTGGCCCCGACGGGACTACTTCGGTGAAATTCATCAACAGCCCCAATTTTTTCGTCGGACGCGTCGGGGTGGAAAATGCTCCTTCGCCGCCGGGTGATGCGCAAATCGTAAACGCTTCGAAGCTGCAGTTGGGAGAACTATTCACTTCCGAAAAGTTGGACCGGGCTTTGCAAAATATCCAGCGCCTGCTGCAGACGAATGGGTTTTACAAGGGTTCGGTGACACACTCTCAGGCTCAAGACCCCCTCACCCAGCAGACCGGGATCACCTTCCACATTGAGGCCGGAACCCAGGCCCTGGTGGGGGAGGTTCGAGTAGAGGGCAATACCGAGTATTCCAAGGGGCAGATCGCCGACATCGGCCACATCCATCCGGGAGACACAGTCACCGCCCAGACGACTTCCAATGCAATCGAAAGAATACGCAAGCGGTATCAGAAGAACGATCGCTGGCTCGCTCAGGTCGAGATTGCATCGGCACAGTTTCAACCTGTGACCAACACGGTGGATTACACATTCCAAATTGATGCGGGACCGATTGTTTTTATTGAGGTACAAGGCTTTCGCCTGGGCAAGTCCACAATTCGGCGAAACATCCCTGTATATGAGGAGAACGCCCTTGACGACGACCTGCTCACCGAAGGACGCCGCAATCTCCTCAGTTACATGGAATCTCGCGGATATTTTGAGGCCACAGTCGAACTGCGCCGGGAATCGGATGCGGAACATAATACTGTCCGAGTCATTTATGAGATCAATCCGGGTGAGAGGCATAAAGTGGTGCGGGTCGACATCAAGGGAAACGCATATTTTCGCAGCGAGGACCTCCTGCCGAACATGCAAGTGCAAGCACGAAGCCTCCTCCTCAGGCACGGCCGTTACAGCGAAGCCCTGCTCCGCAGCGATGTGCGCGACATCGAGAATAAGTACAAGGCGAATGGCTTTGCCGAGGTGACGATCAATACTGAAGTCAAGGACGACTATCAGGGGAACAATCAAATCGCGGTCTTTCTTCACGTCACGGAAGGCCCTCAGACGCTGGTTGGAAAATTCGAGATCATTGGCAATGATTCCCAAACCACCGATTCGTTCCCTCCCCTGAACACGCAAAGCGGTCAGCCTTTCTCAGATTCGAACGTCGCCCAGGATCGTGACATTGTTCTGAACTACTACTTCAATCAAGGCTTCCCCAACGCCAGCTTTCAAGCGAACGCGTCGCCGGCTGCCGACCACCACATGGACGTTGTGTTTCATATCACCGAGGGAGACCGCGTCTATGTCGACCAGGTGCTGGTGTCAGGCAGGGAGTTCACGCAGCCTCATGTGATCTATCGGGAACTGCAGGTGAAAACAGGAGATCCGCTCAGCCAGGCCAACATGCTCGAGACCCAGCAAAGATTGTATGACGTTGGAATCTTCAGCCAGGTGGATACGGCGGTCCAAGACCCAGACGGAACGCAGCCACGCAAGAATGTTCTGGTGCAGGTTCGCGAAGCCAAGCGCTACACCTTCAACTACGGCGCTGGATTTGAATTTCAAACCGGGCAGTCGACCGGCAACAACAAACAACCCCTGGGAGGAGCCGGGGTCAGCCCTCTCGGCTCCTTTGATGTGAGCAGGCTGAACTTTCTTGGGCGCGACCACACCATCACGTTTGCCTCGCGCGTCGGCAAGCTGCAGCAACGCGGACTCCTCAGCTATGAAGCGCCACGATGGTTTAACAATCCGAATCTCAAGCTGACTTTCACCGCCTTCTTCGATCACACACTGGACGTAAATACCTTCACCTCCCAACGCCTCGAAGGAACCGTGCAGGCTGGTCAGATCCTCAACAAGTTCAGCACGATTGACTACCGGTTTAACTATCGCTTGGTGAAGGCTACCGACATCGTCCCCACACTCTCGCCCGAGCAGCTTCCGATCCTGTCGCAGCCAGTGCGGCTGGGGGAACCTGGTTTCGGATACATTCGCAATCGACGGGACAATGATCTGAACACAACCCGCGGAAGCTATTTCACGGTGGACGCGGGAGTAGCTGCCCATTATTTTGGGTCGCAGGCGGACTTCAGCCGCATTCTGGTACAGCAGGCTACCTATCATTCTTTTGGCAAGCGCAGCCGACAGTTGGTTTTCGCGAGATCGACCCGTGTGGGGCTCGAAACACCCTTCGGATCAACCTCCATCAGTCAGCCGGGGGAGCCGTTGCCGACTAACATCATTCCACTTCCCGAAAGGTTCTACATGGGTGGCGGAAACTCGCATCGCGGATTCGGCCTCAACCAGGCAGGCCCCCGCGACCCGCAAAGTGGTTTCCCGATTGGCGGTTCAGGATTGTTTCTGAACAATTTTGAGTTGCGGTTTCCTCCACCCACCTTGCCCTTCGTAGGAACCAATATGAGCTTCGCGATCTTTCATGACATGGGAAACGTATTTTCGGATGGGGACCACATGCTGACCGGCCTCCTGCGCTGGCATCAGGCAAAAGGAACTTGCGTCCAAGGGCTCGGCACGCCATTCGTCCTGGGACAAGGCGCAGCCCTGTGCAATTATGACTACACCTCTCACGCCATCGGTCTTGGCCTGCGCTATAAAACGCCGGTCGGACCGGTCCGATTCGACTTTGGATATAACCTGAACCCAACGACGTTTCCGAATTTCTGTGCGGCAAAGGATTCAAACGGGAACTGTTCTGTTTTCAATTTCGTCGGTACGAAGCAAGCCAGCCCGTTCAACATTTACTTCAGTATTGGACAAACTTTCTGATGCTCGGTCGACTCGTCATGGCCGCGTTTCTTTTGCTCGCACCGGTGAGTGGGCGATCGGGCGAGGTCTTGGATCGGCTCGCGGCCACGGTAAATGGACAGGCATTGCTCACTAGCGACGTTGATGACGAGTTGCGCTACGAATACTTTTCCGCGAAACGGCCGCTCAC
>Ga0105248_10004511_pt1 | contig 15402 bp, 14 predicted proteins | sample KBSS34metaG_FD_81524 | JGI IMG/M metagenome (GOLD analysis project Ga0105248, IMG submission 81524) | Switchgrass rhizosphere microbial communities from Kellogg Biological Station, Michigan, USA - KBS S3-4 metaG | ecosystem: Host-associated > Plants > Roots > Rhizosphere > Soil | place...
CATCGATGAGCGATGAGACTGAAAAGAGTGGCCGGCGCAGGCTAGATCCCAAGCTTCTCGAGATCCTGGTTTGTCCGCTGACCAAGACCTCGCTCGACTATGACTCCGAGCGGCAAGAGCCGCGGGCCTTGCCTACCCGATCCGCGATGGCATTCCGATCATGCTACCCGAGGAAGCGCGCAAGCTGGACGAAAGCTAGAGCGGCTCGCCGCGCAGCAGGCGCGGCACGTTTCCCGTTGCGCCGGCGGCTTCGCGCACAAGGAAGCGCTTCACTGCCGGCGCGCGGTCGACGAGACCAAGACCGAAATCGCGCAGTACTCTGAGAGGCGCGCTGTCGTTGGAAAACAGCCGGTTCAATCCGTCCATCACCGTCGCCGAAAACGCGCTATCGAACCGCCGCCAGCGCTCGTAACGCTCAAGCTGTGGCGCGTCGCCGAAATCCAGTCCGAGTCGCGCGCTCTCGACGATGATCTCGGCGAGGGCAGCCACGTCGCGCATGCCGATATTGAGACCTGGCCGGCGAGCGGATGCACCACGTGCGCTGCGTCCCCGATCAGCGCCAGACGGTCAGCGACGAAGTTTCGCGCGATCTGAAGGTCTAGCGGGAAGGATTGGCGCGATCCGGCAAGCGAAATCTCGCCGAGACGAGGGCCGAAGCGCTTGGTCAACTCGGCAACGAACTCCGCCTCGCTCGCTGCCACGATCACATCGCCTCGCGTCTTCTCTTCGGTCCACACGATGGAGGAGCGGTTGCCGGTGAGCGGCAAGATGGCGAAAGGACCCGCGGGGAGGAAATGCTGTACTGCCCGTCCGCGATGTGGCCTCTCATGCGCAACTGTGGTGACGATGCCGATCTGCGGATAGGACCAGCCCACGCATTTGATCCCAGCGCGCTCCCTGATCTTCGAGCGCTTCCCGTCGGCAGCCACGAGAAGGCGCGCTTCGATCTCACCGCCTTGCATGAGCTTCGCCGTTACGGTGAACGGTCCCGCTGTGAAGTCAGAGACCAAGTCAGGCGCGATAACATCGATCGCCTTTTCTTCAGCCACAGCGGCAGAAAGTACGCGATTAAGAGGACCGGCCTCTACGATGTAGGCGGTTGCTTCGCCTCCATTGAGCTCATCGTCGAAGCCGAGAAAATGCGATCTGAGATCGGCCTCGAGTGGACTGTCGGTAATCTCGATCGACGAGATGGGTTGCGCGGCAGGCGCAAGCGCATCCCACAGCCCGAGCACTGCGAGGAGGCTCCTGGTTGCCGAGGAGAGCGCGAGGCCGCGCGCATCCTGAGCTCTGCCGGATTGAGCGGCTGGAGCTTCGGCGTCCACGAGCGCGATGCGGAAGCCTCGCGGCGCTTGCTTGGCCAGAACCAGCGCAAGCGTCTGTCCGGCGAATCCGCCGCCGGCAATCGCGACATCGAAAAAGCGGCGCTCTGAAGTGGCTCCAGGCATCACCCAGCAATGCCACGTTCCGTACACGAAGCGAAACTGCTAAACGGCGAGAACCCATCCGACGAAAGGCTTGACCATGAGCCGCGCGCTCGACCAGCTCCTCACAATCCTCGATATCGAGCGGCTCGAGGAGAACCTGTTCAGAGGTTTGAGCCCTCAGGTCGGCTGGCAGCGCGTGTTCGGCGGGCAGGTAATCGGCCAGGCCCTGGTCGCCGCCAATCGCACGGTGAACGGCCGCCTCACGCATTCACTCCATGCCTATTTCCTGCGCGCCGGCGATCCTTCGGTTCCCATCATTTACAACGTGGATCGCATTCGGGATGGGGGAAGCTTCACTACTCGCCGCGTGGTCGCCGTCCAGCACGGACAGGCGATCTTTTCCATGGCCGCCTCCTTCCACAGAGAAGAGACCGGGCTCGAGCATCAAATCAAAATGCCGGAGGTGCCGCCGCCTGAATCCTTGCCAAGCGAAGCGGAGCTCAAGGCCTGCCTCATCGATCGCGTGCCGCCGCAGGTCAAAGCCTATTGGGAACGCGAGCGGCCGATCGAGATCAGGCCGGTCGACCTCTCTCGCTATCTCACGCCGGGAAACCATGACCCGAGCCAGCAAGTGTGGATCAGGGCGACCGGCGAACTTTCGAACGACCAAAGCCTGCATCAATGCGTGCTCGCCTATGCCTCTGACTTCACGCTCCTGGATACGGCGCTGATTGCCCATGGCCGCTTTGTGTTCGACCCCAAGCTGATACTTGCGAGCCTCGACCATGCGCTATGGTTCCACCGGAAACTCCGGGCCGACGAATGGCTGCTTTATGCCCAGGACAGCCCGATCTCCGGCGGTGGACGCGCGTTTTGCCGCGGCATGTTGTTCACCCGTGACGGAAAGCTTGTAGCCTCGACGGCACAAGAAGGCCTGCTCAGGGAACGGTCAGCTACAAGAACTGACTAAATCCTAGGCAATTGGCAATTTTTGCCTACTTATTGTGCAGTACTACCCCGCCCCGCTGTTCGCGACACCGCACCGCGCCTAAGGAAGATCCATTAAAGCCAAGGATTTCCGGGCTTTTCACGGAGTTGGCACGCGGCTTGACTCTGGCTTCGGGTTCGCACGGCTGGAACGGCCATGGCCAACACTTGGCAGCCGTAAACATGGAGGGGTTCGAAAGATGAAGCTGGTGATGGCGATCATCAAGCCGTTCAAGCTCGATGAGGTGCGCCAAGCCCTCACTGAGCTCGGCCTGCAAGGCATGACCGTGACCGAGGTGAAGGGATACGGGAGGCAGAAGGGCCACACGGAAATTTATCGGGGCGCCGAATACGCCGTGAACTTCCTGCCGAAGATCAAGATCGAGGTGGTGGTTCCTGCCGCGGTGGTCGACAGGGCGGTGGATGCGATCGTCGCGGCGGCCAAAACCGGGCAGATCGGCGACGGCAAGATCTTCGTCGTTCCCGTCGAGCAGACGGTGCGCATCCGCACCGGCGAAACGAACGAATCAGCGCTCTAATGGGGAGAGGAAGAAAGATGGTTAAGCTTGCCAAATATCTCTTTGCCACGGTCGCAGCGCTCGCCGTGTTCTTGATCTTCAAGCTCGACCCGGCGCTGGCTCAGGAGGCCGCGGGAGCCGCGCCGGCAGCGCCGACGCCGCCGACGCCGCCGATCAATACCGGCGATACCGCCTGGATGCTCACATCCACGGCGCTGGTTCTGCTGATGACGATCCCGGGACTTGCACTCTTCTATGGCGGCATGGTGCGCAAGAAGAACGTGCTCGCCACCGTTGGCCAAGCGTTCGGAGCCACCTGCATCATCACCGTATTGTGGATGATCATCGGCTATTCGATCGCATTCACGACCAACGATAGTGAGTCGCTGCAAAAATGGATCGGCAGCTTCAAGTACTTCATGTTGAAGCCGATGACGATCGATGCGGTGAACCCGCTCGCCGGATCGATCCCGGAATCGGTCTATATGACCTTCCAGATGACGTTCGCCATCATTACGCCGGCGCTGATTGCCGGTTCGCTCGCCGATCGGATGAAGTTCTCATCCTTCATGGTGTTCATGGGGGCGTGGCTCATCCTCGTTTATAGCCCGATCGCGCATTGGGTGTGGGGCGGCGGCTGGCTCGGTCAGCTCGGCGCACTCGACTATGCAGGCGGGACCGTCGTGCATCTGAACGCCGGAACCGCTGGCCTCGTCTGCGCTCTCGTGCTCGGGCCTCGTCATGGCCTCGGCAAGGAGAACATGGCGCCCTACAACCTCGTCTACAGCGTGATCGGCGCGTCGCTTCTGTGGGTCGGTTGGTTCGGATTCAATGCAGGATCTGCGGTGACCGCCAACGTCAATGCTGGCATGGCCATGGCCGTGACCCAGATTGCCACGGCCGCCGCTGCACTTGCGTGGATGGTGTGCGAGTGGATGATCGCCAAAAAGCCCAGCATTCTCGGCCTCGTCTCGGGTGCAGTTGCTGGCCTCGTGGCGATCACCCCGGCGTCGGGCTTTGTCAATCCGACCGGAGCGCTGATCATCGGCATTGCTGCCGGAGTCGTCTGCTACTTCGCAGCTGTCCACGTGAAGAAGGCATTCGGCTATGACGACGCGCTGGATGCGTTCGGCGTGCATGCCGTCGGAGGCGCGCTCGGCGCCATGATGACGGGCATGTTCGCGTCAAGCGCCATCAATTCGGCCGGAAAAGGCTGGCTCATCGACGGCAACGCCCATCAGATGTTGATCCAGTTCTATGACGTCGCCGGCACGTTCGTGTATTGCGCCGTCATGACCTTTATCATCCTCAAGGTGATCGACATCATCATGGGTCTCCGCGTCAGCCAGGCCGTCGAGGTCGAAGGTCTCGACATCAACCTGCATGGCGAGGTGGTTCAGTAAGAATCAGTCGCGCGTCAGTCAAAGAGGGACAAGAACTTTGCAGAGCTGAGTCTCCTCCTCCCTTGACTTGTAGCTCTCCTTAAGCCCCGGCCTTTCGCCGGGGCCTATTGTTTCGTCCTTGGCGCGGTCAAGGCATTGCCGCGGCGGCTCCCATCCCGTAACACGCTTCGCTATGCCGCCTGACCTTGCGCCGACCCGCCTCGAGGAGATCGTCCGCTCGCCGTTTCAGCGGCTCGCATCTCTGCTTGATGGTGTTGCGCCTGGCGCCTCGCCGATTGACCTGTCACTCGGTGAGCCGAAGGGGCTGATGCCGCCGTTTCTTGGTCGCACGCTGCAGGAGCATTTGCCCGAGTTCGGTCGCTATCCGCCGATCAAAGGTATCCCTGCGCTACGCGAGGCGATCGCTGCCTGGATCGCCCGGCGCTACCCGACGCTAGCTGGCGTCATCGATCCCGAGAAACATATCCTGCCGCTCAATGGCTCGCGCGAAGGATTGTTCTCGGCCATCTTTCCCGCGCTCGCGCGAAAGCCTTCGGTCGCTTCGCCGGTGGTGCTGATCCCGAATCCGTTCTATCAGGCCTATGGCGCCGCCGCGGCCGCCTCAGGCGCTGAGCCGATCTTCCTGCCGAGCACCGCAGCGACGGATTTCCTGCCAGAACTCGACAAGATCGATATGGCGCTCCTTAAGCGCGCCGTCGCACTCTATGGGAACTCGCCGTCAAACCCGCAAGGCGCTGTGGCCGGAAGCGACTATCTCGCGCGCGCCATCGCGGTTGCCCGCCGCTTCGATTTTCTCTTGTTCGCCGACGAGTGCTATTCGGAGATCTATAGCGATGTGCCGCCGCCCGGTGCGCTCGAAACGGCCTATGCCGAGACCGGAAGCCTTGCGAATGTCGTCGCCTTCCAGTCGCTGTCCAAGCGCTCGGGCCTTCCAGGCCTGAGGTCCGGCTTCGTAGCCGGCGATCCTGACTTCATCGCCGCCTTAGGGCGCTTCCGTAACGTCGCCTGTCCGCAAGTGCCACTGCCGGTGCAGCATGTCTCGGTCAAGGCCTGGAGCAACGAGGACCATGTCGAGAAGGGCCGCGCGGTCTACCGCAAAAATTTCGACATCGCCGACGCCATCCTTGAGGGCCGCTACGGCTACCGGAGACCGCAAGGAGCCTTCTTTCTTTGGCTGAATATGGCCGATTTCGGCGGCGGAGAAGCAGCTGCGACAACCCTTTGGAAAGGGTGTGGTGTCAGAGTGCTTCCGGGCACTTATCTCGCGCGAGACGAGCCTGACGGAACCAATCCCGCCAGGGATTACGTCAGGGTCGCACTCGTGCATGACAGGGACACCACGCGCGAGGCGTTAACGCGCATCGTCGCCACATGGGTTAGAGGGGATGGCGAGCAGGGGCAGAGCTAAGGAGCGTCGGCGGCTCCTGCCAGGGGCGGTCGAGTCGGGCTTGCGACGGCTCCTGCTCGGCGGATGCGGGCTTGTCATCGTCGCGGTTGCTTGCGCCGCCTGGGCGAGCCTCGCCACCTGGTCGGTGCACGACCCGAGCTTCAACAACGCCACTCGCGCCGCGCCGCAAAACCTTCTTGGCCATTGGGGGGCGGTGGTCGCTGACCTCGCCATTCAGTCGATCGGGCTTGCCGCGATCATTCTGTTTCTGCCGCTTGCGGCGTGGGGGTGGCACATCTTGTTCGGCACGGTGCCCAGCCGGCGGAGATGGAGGCTGCTCGCCTGGCCCGGCGCGGTCATGCTGCTCGCCGCGACCCTCGCCGCGTTGCCCCAACCCAAGAGCTGGCCGCTGCCGAACGGCCTTGGCGGCATCCTCGGCGACTTCTTCATGGCCGCCACCCACGTCATCGGCCCGTTCCTGCCCGAGGCCGCCGTGTCTTTCGTGGCGGGTATCGCCTTCCTCGTCTTAGGCACCATGCTGCTCCTGTTTGCCTGCGGCACGAGCACCTCGCGGCTGATCGAGCTATGGGCGCCGCGCAGCACAGTGGCAGGCGAATGGGCGAGCGCCTCGCTTGGTGCCGCCATGCATCTCTTCATGCTCGTTGCCTCGAAGGTTAGACGCCTCATCGCGGGCCGTGCGCGTGACCAGGAGGAGGAGGACGATTACGAGGTCGAGGCCGAGGAGCAACGCTTCGAGACCGAAGAGACCGAGGTCGACGCCGATGGCCGCATCGAGCCGTCCTTCGGGCCTGCATCGCTGGTTGAGGAGTTCGAGGATGAGGGCGAGGAGGACATCACGGCGCCGAGCTATCGCATCACCCGCACAGCATCGAAGGAGAAGAAGAAGCACACCGGCCTCTCGCGCGCTCCGCGATCGGACGAACCTTATGATCCGCCGTCTCTCAAGCTGTTGCAGCAGACGCGCGGCGCGCGTGGCCGCGGCGTGTCAGACGAAGTGCTCCAGGAGAACGCGCGCGAGCTTGAAGGCGTGCTACAGGATTTCGGCGTCAAGGGCGAGATCACCAACGTCAGGCCCGGCCCCGTAGTCACCCTTTACGAGCTTGAACCTGCGCCGGGCACCAAGTCCTCGCGGGTGATCGGCCTTGCCGACGACATCGCGCGCTCGATGAGCGCGGTCGCGGCCCGCGTCGCCGTCGTGCCGGGCCGCAACGCCATCGGCATCGAGCTTCCCAACGACCGCCGTGAGGTCGTTCTGCTCCGCGAGCTGCTCGAAACCTCCGACTTCGAGGAGACCGACGCGCGGCTTGCCCTCGCGCTCGGCAAGAATATCGGTGGCGAACCGATCATCGTCGACCTCTCGCGCATGCCGCATCTCCTGATCGCGGGCACCACGGGATCCGGCAAGTCGGTCGGCATCAACACCATGATCCTGTCGCTGCTTTATCGGCTGTCGCCCGACCAGTGCAAATTCATCATGATCGACCCGAAGATGCTCGAGCTGTCGGTCTATGACGGCATCCCGCATCTGCTCGCGCCGGTGGTCACCGACCCCAAGAAAGCGGTGGTCGCGCTGAAATGGACGGTCCGCGAGATGGAGGAGCGCTACAAGCGCATGTCGAAATTGGGCGTGCGTGACATCAAAGGCTACAACGCACGCATCCTGCACGCGGAAGCGAAGGGCGAAGTCCTCACCCGAACCGTGCAGACCGGCTTCGACCGCCAGACCGGCCGCGCCATCTACGAGCAGGAGGAGATGGATTACGACGTGATGCCGTACGTCGTCGTGATCGTCGATGAGATGGCGGACCTCATGATGGTCGCCGGCAAGGACATCGAGGCTGCGGTGCAGCGCCTAGCGCAAATGGCGCGCGCCGCTGGCATTCATCTGATCACCGCCACCCAGCGTCCGAGCGTCGACGTGATCACCGGCACCATCAAGGCGAACTTCCCGACGCGGGTCAGCTTCCAGGTTACCTCCAAGATCGACAGCCGCACCATTCTCGGCGAGCAGGGTGCGGAGCAACTGCTCGGACAGGGCGACATGCTCTACATGGCGGGCGGCGGCCGCATCATGCGCGTGCACGGACCCTTCGTCGCCGATGACGAGGTCGAGAAGGTCGTACGGCATTTGAAGAAGCAGGGCCTTCCCGCTTATCTCGAAGCCGTCACCGAAGAAGAGGACGACGGTGACGAGGCCGCCGAGGGCGGCGAGGAATACGGCGAGTCAGGCAATGAGCTCTACGACCAGGCTGTGGCCATCGTGCTCCGCGACCGCAAGGCCTCGACGAGCTATGTCCAGCGCCGGCTCGGCATCGGCTACAACCGCGCCGCCTCGCTCGTCGAGCGCATGGAGAATGAAGGCCTGATCGGCCCTGCCAACCATGCCGGGAAGCGCGAGATTCTGGTGGGCAGGGACGAGGCAGTCACGCCCTATTAGGCCCTCGCTTTTTGGCTGGTTGGTCGAGCGGGCGGGGGCGCTCGTTGATATAGTGTGTTCTTGCGGCTACATCACCAGGCTCGGGGTTCTTTTGCTGTAAGCTCCAATTTTGAGTGGAGGCCCGTGATGCTAACCAAGCTTTCAATGTTTCCAGGAGCAGACCAGACCGCGCTGACATATTGCATGTGTGCAATTCTGGTGCAGCTCCTTAAAAGGATGGATGGCGCCAAGCGAAACGCCCGATCGACAAGGCCGCCGAGTCACTCGAAGGTGCCAACCCCGGAAATAGAGCTGTCATGTGCGCAATTAGCATGCTTCGTGGCGAGTGGCGTGAGGTCACAGGACAGCGACAGGAGCGCTAATCCGACTGCAGAGGTCCGGTCCTTTTGACTAAATGGGACCCGTTGCCAGACGGGGGCCCACATGCGTTGCTTCCTATTCAAAATAGGAGGCAGACATGAAATGGTTGCTCTTGCTAACAATCCTGTCCGGCTATTCCGGCTCTTCAACAACAACCGCCAACTTCGATAGCAAGGAAGCGTGTGAGGCGGCCGGTAAGGCACATGATCAAGCGATTCATGACCTTCACTGGCACTCTTTCGCCGTTGTATGGACATGCAGTCCGGATGGCTAGTGCGTCTCGCCGTTTGCCGCCAGCGCGATGACCGCGCATAGCACGACAGCTCGGCGATTGTCGCAGTCAGCGGGTCAATACTCACGTTTACCCGCAGTCCTAACGCGGAGTTGTACCCGCACCAGCCGGGATGGAGGGATCCCATAGGGATTTTCGACGCGGCCCGCTCCAAAAAAACCGCACTATTCCAGCGTATTGGCGACTAGCCGGCAGCGCCCGGTAAGCCAATCTTAAATTGACCAGATTTGACTGAATCATCTATCGCTTACTTGGTCTTGAGCCGCCGGGGAATACGGGGGAGTGCATGATTTGCCGCAGAGCTGCCGGGCTGTTGCTTGCCTTGCCTCTTGCTCTTGGTCTTTCAATCGCAGCCCTGGCTGAAGACGGCTCCTCGCCTGAAGGCGAGCCCGGCACCACCGTCGCCAAGAGATCTCCACCCTCGAACCCAATCGGCGCAGCCCCGGTGCCCAGCGCTCCCCAAGGCCTGACCGAACCGCAAGACGCCGTCTTGCCGTCGACCGCCGAGGAACCGACCGGCGCGGCGCCGCCTGCCGCCGAGATACCGCCTTCGGCCACCGACGAGGGCGCAGGCTGGGAAGCCGCGGTGGAAGCTGCGCAGGCGCCGACGCCGCTCATCGGCGAAGCGCAAAACAAGGCCGTCCAGCGCATCAACGCCTATTTCAATGACATCACCAACCTGCAAGGAAGCTTCGATCAGGTCGACTCCAACGATAAGCACACCAGCGGCAGGTTCTATGTGCAGAGGCCGGGCAAGATCAGATTCGACTATGCCCCGCCGAGCGCGCTCCGCATCGTGGCCGACGGGCACTTCCTTGCCATCGAGGATTCCGACCTGAAGACGGTCGAAAAGTACCCGATCGGTTCCACCCCCTTCCGCCTCCTACTCGCCGATGCCGTCGATCTCGCCCGCGACGCGCGTATCGTCGGCGTCGAGAGCGATCAGGGGACACTGGCGGTCACGCTCGAGGACAAGGGCGGCGACGCCGCCGGTTCGATAAAGCTCGTGTTCGACACGACACCAGAATTGAGGTTGAGGCAGTGGCTAATCACCGACGCGCAAGGTTTGACCACAACAGTGACCATTAACGACATCATATCCGGACGGAAGGTGGCTGCCGATTTCTTCAATTCAACGGACTCATTTCAGCCATTCCGGTAGGACAAAGACCAGTTTGGGTGCGGCTGCGGCTAAAAATCACGGCTTTGTTATTGCGGCCGCGAAGGCAGAAAAGCTGAGAAGAATCATGATCCTAGGCTGAGGCCCAGGCGTCTGTTTACGTCTTTTTAAATTTTTAATGGGCCCGCGGTTGAAATCGGTTTGAAACCTACTTATTTCTCGCGAAGAAGCGGACCACGTCGATTTACATCGGTAGTGCCCCCCGTCTAGCCGAAGATGTGGTTCGCTCGCGCCGGCTTCCCTCCCGGCGCGCGCGCGAAAAAAACGCGCTTCTGGCGCCCAACCACGCGCAGCGGTTGGGCGCCTTTCTTTTATGCCTAGTGTTCCAGAAGTCCGGCGCTACTCGTCCGGAAGTAGGCGCGCAATCGCTGCTGCCAGCTCTGGCGCGGTATACGGCTTGGGGAGCATCTCTCCGCCCGCGACGAACATCACCTTCATCCCGTCGGTAATGGTGTCCCCCGTGGTGTAGAGAACCTTCAGATTCGGGTTTTTCCTGCGCGCCTGCTCGGCAACCTCGAAGCCGCCCAAGTCGCCTTCGGGCAGCCTGATATCGGTGAAAAGAAGGTCGATTTCGCCAGGATCGTCTAGGAGAGCCAGAGCCTGTACGACGCTACCGGCCGAGTATGTGGAGTGGCCCAATCCCTGAACGACGGACTCGGCCAGGATGAGGACTGTGATCTCATCTTCGACTAACAACACGCGAGCCATGCCGGGGGCCCCCAGACGCTGGGGAATAACTCACGTTGTTTAGATTTCGATCCGCGCTACCTGCCTAACCCTGCGGCAATTCAAGGGTTGACGTTTGTTCTCAGAGTGCTAAGCCGCCTTACGTGATGGGCTTCCCTCCCCATCACAGGTTCCCCCCATAAGGAACCGGAGAAGCCCCGTGGTGTCCCCCCGTCCGGGGCTTCTTCTTTGTGGATGCTTCATTTCAAGGCGTTTCACGCGCCCGGCCCTCCAGGCCTAAATTGCCATGGCCATGCGCTTCCGGCTTGCCACCTGGAATATCAATTCGGTGAGATTGAGGCTCGATCTCGTGAGCCGCTTCGCGCGTCGCGAGAAACCCGACGTGCTCTGTCTGCAGGAGATTAAATGCATCGAGGGCAAGTTCCCCGAGCTGGAGCTCCGCGCGCTCGGCTTTCCCCACATCGCGGTTGCCGGCCAGAAGGGCTATCACGGAGTAGCCATCCTCTCCCGCCTGGCCTTCACGCTTGTCGAGCGCCGCGACATTTGCGGGCGGGGGCACGCGCGCCATCTCTCGGTCAAGGTCGCCGAGGCCAACGGTGGCGGAAGTCCACTTATCCTGCATAATGTCTATGTGCCCGCCGGCGGGGACCTGCCCGACCCTGAGCTGAACGAGAAGTTCCGCCACAAGCTCGACTTTCTCGAGGCGATGGACGCTTGGTTTCGCTGCATGCGGGGAAAGCGCAAGAATCGCATGATCATGGTTGGCGATCTCAACGTCGCGCCGCTGCCGACCGACGTCTGGTCGCACAAGCAGCTGTTGAAGGTGGTAAGTCATACCCCGGCAGAGGTCGAGCGCTTCGAGCGCATGCAGGCCTCGCATAATTGGATCGACGTGATGCGCCGGCACGTGCCTGCAGACCAGAAGCTCTTCACCTGGTGGAGTTATCGCAACCGCGATTGGCGCGCGTCGAACCGCGGCCGCCGCCTCGACCATATCTGGACAACGCCGGCGCTCGAGGGCGCCGCCGTCTCGATGCGAGTGCTCGATGAGACGCGCGACTGGACGCGCACCTCAGACCACGTCCCGGTCGTCGCGGATTTTGTGATCGGGAAGTAACTACCCCGCCTCCCGTTCGGGGGACCGCTCAGGGCACCAACTTGTAACCGCCGGTCTCAGTGATCAGGAGCTCGGCCTGCGAGGGATCTTTCTCGATCTTCTGCCGCAGGCGATAGATATGCGTCTCGAGTGTGTGCGTCGTGACGCCCGCGTTATAGCCCCACACCTCGTGTAGCAGGACGTCGCGGGTCACCACCCGCTCGCCCGCGCGGTAGAGATATTTCAAGATCGAGGTCTCCTTCTCGGTCAGTCTGATCTTGTGGCCGTCGCCATCGAGGAGAAGCTTCGATGCCGGCTTGAAGGTGTAGGGCCCGATCGTGAATACCGCGTCCTCGCTTTGCTCATGTTGCCTGAGCTGGGCTCGGATGCGCGCGAGCAGCACGCCGAGCTTGAAGGGCTTGGTCACATAGTCGTTAGCCCCAGACTCTAGCCCAAGGATCGTGTCGGAATCCGAGACCTGCGCGGTCAGCATAACGATCGGACCCTTGAAGCCTCCACGGCGCAGCAGCTTGCACGCCTCGCGCCCGTCGAGATCCGGAAGACCCACATCGAGAAGCACGAGATCGACATGGCCGTTGCGGGCCTGCTTCAGTCCCTCCGACGCCGTCGCCGCAAGCGCTGTCTCGAACTCCTCGTGCAGCGTGAGCTGCTCGCTCAAAGACTCGCGAAGCTCGTCGTCATCGTCGATGATGAGGATCCTGCGCGCATTGCTCATCGCCGGCCCCTAGATTATTCCGCAGCGTTGAGTTGTAAGCGCGGGGAGGCGCTTGGACAAGCATGTCGCGACGCCGTGGAATGAGTGGAAAATATAAGGCCTTAATTGGGGTTAGAGGCTCGCGGCCGATTGTCGTCAGGCGCGCTCCGGGACGGCCGCTTGAGGCTCGCGTTGCGCTCGCCCACGGCGTGCGCCGGGCAGCGCTTGGACGCTCAGGAGTGCGTGCACTGAAGCGCGAGGGCGACGGCAGCACGCCGCTCGGACGTTTTCCCGTTCGCCAAGTGCTCTATCGCGCCGACCGCGGCTTGCGTCCGCAAATACCGCTCCCCACCCACGCGATCCGCGCCAATGACGGCTGGTGCGAAGATCCCGGAAATCGCAACTACAATCGTCTCGTGAAGCTCTCAGCCCAAAGCACTGCCGATCAGCTCATGCGCGCGGACCATCTTTACGATGTCGTGCTCGTGCTCGGCTATAACGACAGGCCGCGCGTGCGCGGTAAAGGCAGCGCCATCTTCGTTCATCTCGCACGCGACGGACTGACGCCGACCGCGGGATGCGTCGCGCTACATCGCCGCGACCTCCTCGCGGTGCTCACCCAGCTTCGCCCCGGCTCCTCAATCGTAGTGACGTGCTAATCGGCCGGAGGCCGGGCGCCGAAGATGGCGGTGCCAATGCGCACATAAGTCGCGCCGAACTGAATGGCACGCGTGAAGTCCCCGCTCATCCCCATGCTGAGCTCCTTAAGCCCAAACCGCTCGGCGATCTTGGCGAGCAGCGCGAAATGCATTGCTGGCTCCTCGTCGAGCGGCGGGATGCACATCAAGCCCTCGATTGCCAGTCCGAACGTGTCGCGGCAGAGCGCGACAAAGGAGTCGGTCTCGGCGGGAAGCACGCCTGCCTTTTGCGGCTCCTCGCCGGTGTTGACCTGCACGAACAGTCGCGGGCGCATCTCGGCGCGCGTCATCTCCTCGGCAAGCGCGCGGGCGAGCTTGGGGCGGTCGAGGGTCTCGATGACATCGAATAGGGCGACCGCATCGCGCACTTTGTTGGTTTGCAGAGGCCCGATGAGATGAAGCTCGACACCCGCGTGGCGCTCTCTCAAAACGGGCCATTTGCCGCGCGCCTCTTGCACGCGATTTTCGCCGAAGATGCGCTGGCCTGCGTTGATCGCCGCATCAATCGCGTCAGCCGGAACGGTCTTGGTCACGGCGACGAGCCGCACGGCGGCGGGATCGCGATCAGCAGCCTCTGCGGCGAGAGCGATCTCCTGCCGGACGAGGCGGAGTCGCGCCGCCACCTCACCGGGACCGTGGTGCTCGTCCTCCATGAGCGGCTATCTATCAGGCTTTGGCCCGAGCGTAACTTGACCGTTCCAATCATTTAGGCTCGATTGCGCGGCGCCAATCAGGCAGCACCTCAAGCAGGCGACCTTCGATGGCGGCGGAACGTTACGACGCGCCGAAACGCGAGAAACACTGGCAGGCGGAGTGGGAGAAGCGCGGTATCTTCCATGCCACCGAGGATGACCCGCGCCCGAAATATTACGTTCTTGAGATGTTCCCCTACCCCTCGGGGCGCATCCACATGGGTCACGTACGCAATTACACCATGGGCGACGTGGTCGCCCGCTACATGCGCGCCAAGGGCCTCAACGTGCTGCATCCCATGGGCTGGGATGCGTTTGGCCTGCCGGCGGAAAACGCGGCGATCGAGCGCGGCATCCATCCCGGCGCCTGGACCTACGACAACATCGCCACCATGCGCGGCCAGCTCAAGAGCATGGGGCTATCGCTCGACTGGAGCCGGGAGCTCGCCACCTGCGACGTCGATTATTACCACCAGCAGCAGCGGCTGTTCCTGCACATGCTGAAGGCCGGCCTGATCGACCGCAAGACACGCAAAGTGAATTGGGATCCCGTCGATCGCACCGTGCTTGCCAACGAGCAGGTGATCGACGGGCGCGGCTGGCGCTCCGGCGCACTCATCGAGCAGCGCGAGCAGCCTGAGTGGGTGTTCAAGATCACGGACTACGCAGAGGACCTATTGCAAGCGCTTCGCGGGCTCGACCGCTGGCCGGAGAAGGTCAAGCTGATGCAGGCGAACTGGATCGGCCGCTCCGAAGGCCTGCTCATCCGCTTCGAAACGATCAAGGCCACGGCGCCTGAAGGCCATGAGCTGATCGAGGTATTCACCACGCGACCCGACACGCTGTTCGGAGCGAGCTTCATCGCCATTGCCCCGGATCACCCGCTCGCCAAGGCGCTCGCCGAGGACGACCCGGCTGCTGCCGCATTCATTGCCGAATGCCAGAAGGGAGGCACGACCGCAGCCGAGCTCGAGACGCAAGAGAAGAAGGGCTTGGACACAGGGGTCCGAGTGCGCCATCCGGTGATCGAGGATGCCGAGCTTCCCGTCTACATCGCGAATTTCATCGTGATGGAGTACGGCACCGGCGCGATCTTCGGCTGCCCGGCGCACGATCAGCGCGACCTCGAATTCGCGCGCAACGAAGACCTGCCGGTCATCCCCGTAGTGCTGCCGCCCGGGGAGGATTCCAAGCACTTCAGGATCGGCGAAGAGGCCTATACCGGCGACGGCACGATGATCAACTCGGACTTCCTCAACGGGCTCAGCGTCGAGGAAGCCAAGGAGACGATCGCCGAGCACCTCACCGAGCGGAAGGTGAAGCGCCGACCGATGGCCGAACGGCAGACCCAATATCGCCTGCGCGACTGGGGCATCTCGCGCCAGCGCTATTGGGGCTGCCCGATCCCGATGATCGACTGTCCGACCTGCGGCATCGTGCCGGTGCCAGAGGAAGCCCTGCCGGTGAAGCTCCCCGAGGACCTGACCTTCGACAAGCCAGGC